>ERZ1026772.721-NODE-721-length-21904-cov-10.829832_pt1 | contig 21904 bp, 19 predicted proteins | sample MGYA00380124_ERZ1026772 | MGnify/ENA primary metagenome ERZ1026772 (study PRJEB33269, sample SAMEA4719760) | human gut metagenome | biome: human-associated habitat; feature: organic feature; material: feces | place: Cameroon | collected 2013-10 ...
CGCTACGGCTGCTTCGGCTTCGGCTCCTGCGTGGAGGCCTGTAAGTTCGACGCCATCCACGTCATCAACGGCGTGGCCGTGGTGGACAAGGAGAAGTGCACCAACTGCGGCGCCTGCCGCGCTGCCTGCCCGCACCACCTGATCGTGGAGGTGCCCTACAAGCAGAAGGTGTTTGTCAACTGCTCCAACAAGGACAAGGGCCCCGCTGTGACCAAGGTCTGCGCCAACAGCTGCATCGCCTGCGGTATGTGCGAGCGCACCTGCAAGTTCGATGCCATCCATGTCATCGACAACGTAGCCGTCATCGACTACAGCAAGTGCAGGAACTGCACCATGTGCGCCAAGGCCTGCCCGCGCAACGCCATCGAGCCCATCCCCACTCCCGAGGAGAAGGAGAAGTTCAAGGCCGCGCAGAAGGCTGCCGCCGAGAAGAAGGCCGCTGCCGCCAAGGCTGCTGCCGAGGCTCCCAAGGCCGAGTAACCACACAACAAAACAAGAGACACGCCAGTTGGCGTGTCTCTTGTTTTGCTATGGACGCGGCCACTCTCCATCTCGCGGCAGTCCTAAGATATAGTCCGCACTCACATGATAATGCTGACAGAATTTCACCAAATATGCGATGGGCGGTGTGTTGAACCCTGTCTCATATCTGGCAATTTGTACCTGATGATAACCAATAGCAGCTGCCAGCTCCCGTTGGCTTTCGTCGTGGTCAATCCGCACGTCGATCATTCGTTGAATCATGCTACAAGCCCCCTTATTGTTGACAGCTTATAGCAAATGTGTTATCGTTATTCTAATAGATAGCATGTTTGCTATCAACTTTATGTGGAGGAGAAAATATGAGTGCAAAATACAGCTACTGTGCCAGTTGTGGTACAGAAATTCCCGCGGGCCAAAAAGTCTGCCCCCATTGCGGAAAGAACGTTAACGGCAAACCCCTGTATAAAAAGTGGTGGTTTTGGTTGATCTTAGTAGTACTTGCCGCTTCTATCATTGGTGGGAACAACAAAACCGGCGAGCAAGCTGCAAAGCCTGCGCAAAAACCCTCATCCCAGCCAACGCAAACCGTTCCTGACGTAAGTAAAAGTGACTCTATGGCCGCAGTCGAAGAAGATGAGAAGATTCCCTCCGAGTATAAGGCCGCTCTAAAAAAAGCACAGTCCTATTCCGATATGATGCATATGTCAAAAAAAGGCATTTATAACCAATTGGTCTCCGAGTATGGCGAAAACTTTCCGGCAGATGCCGCACAGTATGCAGTGGATAATCTGGTCGCGGATTATAATGCAAATGCTCTGGCTAAGGCCAAATCCTATCAAAGCTTAATGAGTATGTCTCATGCGGCGATTTACGACCAGTTAGTTTCTGAATACGGCGAACAATTTACTTCGGAGGAAGCACAGTACGCCATTGACCATCTTGATTAAAAAAGGAAAGGGCGGGGATCCCCGCCCTTTCCTTTTTTTCTTCACCGTGCTATACTGGAGAAAATGACTGCAAGGAGGCTCCGCCTATGTCCGATACCATCGCCGCCATCGCCACGCCCCAGCTGCCCAGTGCCATCGGTATCCTGCGCCTGTCCGGTCCCGGTACGCTGGCGGCGCTGGACCGGGTGTTCCGTGCCAGAAACGGTCGGGCCGCCGGGGAGCAGCCGCCGCGCCGCATGGTGTACGGCGACCTGCTGGACCAGGACGGCGGCGTCATCGACAACGTGCTGTGCGTCCGGTCCCCCGGACCGGACAGCTACACCGGCGAGGACTGCGCCGAGCTGCACTGCCACGGTTCGCCGGTGGTGCTGAACGCCGGGCTGGCGGCGCTGTTTGCCGCCGGATGCCGGCAGGCCAGGGGCGGCGAGTTCACACGGCGGGCCTTCCTCAACGGGCGGATGGACCTGATCCAGGCGGAATCCGTGGCCGATCTCATCGACGCGGAGACGGCAGAGGCGGCGAAAAACGCGGTGTGCCAGCTGGACGGCGCCCTGAGCCGTGCCATCGGCCGCATCTACGACGGCTTGATGGACATGTCCGCGCGGTTCTACGCCGTGGTGGACTACCCCGATGAGGACATCGAGGACGTGCAGCGCGAGCAGCTGCTGGACGCGCTGCGTACCTCCCAGCAGGAGCTGGAGACGCTGCTGGCCACTTTCTCCCGGGGACAGCTTCTGCGGCTGGGCGTACCCACCGTCATTCTGGGGCGGCCCAACGCCGGGAAATCCTCCCTGCTCAATGCCCTGCTGGGCTACGACCGGGCCATCGTCACCGACATTGCCGGCACCACACGGGACACCGTGGAGGAAAAGGTGCTGGTGGGCGGCGTGCTGCTGCGGCTGACGGACACCGCCGGGATCCGGGACAGCGGCGACCGGATCGAGGCCATGGGCGTGGAACGCAGCCGTCAGGCGGCGCAGCGGGCGTCGCTGGCGCTGCTGGTGCTGGATGGCTCGCAGGCACTGTCGGAGGAGGACGAGCAGGCCATCGCCGCGGCGCAGAGCGTACCCAACCTGCTGGTGCTGGTGAACAAGGGCGACCTGCCGCGCCGTTTGGACATCGGGCGGCTGGCTGACCGGTTCGACAACGTGCTGACCATCTCCGCCCGCACCGGCGAGGGGCTGGATACGCTTTCAGACGCGGTGGCGGCGCTGTATCCCGCCGGAGAGACCCCCGCCGGGGAGCTGCTGACCAACGCACGGCAGGCGGACGCCGTTTCCCGCGCCCTGTCCGCTGTGGCGGAGGCGCGGAGCGCCCTGCGCATCGGCATGACGCCGGATGTGGTGCTGACGGACTGCGAGGCGGCGCTGGAGGCGCTGGGTGAGCTGAATGGCAAGCGCATCCGGGAGGATCTGGTGGACACCATCTTCTCCCGCTTCTGCGTGGGGAAATAGACACCCCGCCGCCATCGGCGCAAATTTTTCACTTTTCCCTTTTCACGGGACGCTTTTCGTGATACCATGGAGTATCGAGACGATACGGATATCCATCTGCTGCAAGGAGGTTTTTTCTATGCGCGACTACATCATCATGACTGACAGCTGCTGCGACCTGACCGACCATATGGCCAAGGAGCTGGAGCTGAACGTGGTACCCCTGACCGTACATATGGACGGCAAGGACTACGCCAACCTGCTGGACGGCAGCGAGATCAGCTTCGAGGATTTCTACAAGAACATCCGCGCCGGTATCCTCGGCACCACCTCCGCCGCCAACGTGGGGCAGTTTGAGGACGCCATGCGCGCCGTGCTGGCGCAGGGCAAGGACATCGTGTCCATCAACTTCTCCAGCGCCCTGTCCGCCACCTATCAGAACGCGGTCATCGCCGCCAAGACCATGGCCGACGAGTTCCCCGACAGCCGCGTGTATGTGGTGGATTCCCTGTCCGCGTCGCTGGGTCAGGGTCTGCTGCTGTATCTGGCCGTGCAGAAAAAGCGGGAGGGTCTGTCCGCCGAGGAGTTGGTGCAATGGGTGGAGGAGAACAAGCTCCACATCGACCACTGGTTCACCGTGGACGACCTGAACTACCTGAAGATGGGCGGCCGCGTGTCCGCCACCACCGCGTTTCTGGGTACCATGCTGTCCATCAAGCCGGTGATGCACACCTCCGATGAGGGCAAGCTGGTGCCCATGACAAAGGCCCGCGGCCGCAAGGCAAGCCTCCAAGCCCTCGTCGACAAGGTGGCAGAGCTGGGCATCGAGCCCAGCGAGCAGGTAATGTTCATCTGTCAGGCGGACTGCGAGGTGGAGGCCCGTGCCGTGGCGGAGGAGCTGAAGGCACGCTACGGCGTGAAGGAGGTCTACATCAACTACATCGGCCCGGTGATCGGCAGCCATACCGGCCCCAACACCATGGGTCTGTTCTTCGTAGGCACCAAGCGCTGACATCATCACAGATGCGGAGGGAACACACATGGAATGGCTGGAGCTGAAGATCGATACCTCGCCGTCCGGGCTGGACGCGGTGACGGAGCTGCTGGAGCAGCAGGGCATCACCGGCGTCATCATCGACGACGAGGCGGACTTCAAGGACTTTCTGGAGCATAATAAGCAGTACTGGGACTATGTGGACGAGGAGCTGCTGCGGGAGAAGGCCGGCGTCAGCCGCGTCACCTTCTATCTGGAGCGGGACGAGGCGGCGCTGCACACCATCGCGCAGGTGCGTATCGCCATGTCTGAGCTGAAAAAGGCGCACCCGGACTACGCCCCCCTGCGGCTGACCATCGACAACGTGGCGGACGCGGACTGGGAGAACAACTGGAAGAAATTCTACAAGCCCATGGAGATCGGGGAGCGGCTGCTGGTAGTCCCCCAGTGGGAGCAGGCCAAGAGGGATCATGGACGGGTGAAGCTGGTGCTGAACCCCGGTCTGACCTTCGGCACCGGCAGCCACGCCACCACCCGCCTGTGCTTGCAGGCGCTGGACAAGTGCATCCATGGCGGCGAGAAGATCCTCGACCTGGGCTGCGGCAGCGGCATTCTGTCCATCGCCGCGCTGGTGCTGGGCGCCAAGGAGGCCTTTGCCTGCGACATCGATGAGAAGTGCGTGGATGTGGCCTACGAGAATGCCTCCCTCAACGGCGTGGGTAAGGATCGCTACACCGTGCGGTGGGGCGACGTGCTGACGGACACGACCCTGCAGGCGGAGTTCGGCGGTGGCTACGATATGGTGTTGGCCAACATCGTGGCGGACGTCATCATGGGGCTTTCCGACAAGGTGCGCCCCTTCCTGAAGGAGGGCGGCCTGTTCCTCTGCTCCGGCATCATCGACGACCGGGCGGAGGAGGTGCTGGCCAAGCTTCGCGCTGACGGCTGGATGGTTCTCGAGCAGAACGACTCCGAGGGCTGGTACAGCTTCCTGTGCCGGTAACAACGACAAAAACAGCGCCGGGCTTACGCCCGGCGCTGTTTTTGTTCTATTTATCGGTACTCCCTGGGTACGGCGCTGTCCACGAACTTGGGCCGCACCTCGATACGCGCCGTGTCGCCCACGGCGCAGGGTACGCCCGTCACATCCGCTTCTATGGCCGTGGCGCCCACCACGCCCCGTACCGGACAGCGGCAGCCGTTGACCAGTACGGTCAGGCCGTCGGCGCGCAGCAGCCTCCGCCCGGCGTGCAGCACCCGCCGCAGCCGATCCCGCAGGCGCAGGGCGTTGGTCTCCTCCGTCACCCCCACGCCGCTGGTGTAGCCCACCGGCAGCAGCGCCAGCCGCGTCTCCCGCCGCGTGCAATAGGCGCCGGTGTAGCCCACCGGCCAGCCGGCGGGCAGCGTCTTCAGCTCCGTCACCTGCGCCTCCAGCCAGCCGATGCGCTCCAGCCCCAGCGTGTCCGGCACGGACAGCCGTCCCTGCAGCGCCGAGCCAAGGCGCACCGCGTCCAGATGCATCTCCGGATAACGCAGGAACGCAGTGGACGCGCAGACGTGGCGCAGCCCCGTGTCGATGCCCGCCTCCTGCAATATGCGGACGCCCTCGGTAAACCGCCGGTATTGCAGGGCGGTGCATTTGGCGTTGGCGGCGTCGGAGAGGTGGGTGAACACACCCTCCACCCGGAGGGCGGGCAGCGCTTGCAGCAGGGCGGCGGCCTCCGCCGTCTCCTGCGGTAAAAAGCCGTATCGTCCCATGCCGGTGTCCAGCTTCACATGGACGCGGGCGGTAACGCCCCGCGCCGCAGCCGCATCAGACACGGCGCGGGCCGCGTCGGCGGAGCCGACAGTGAGGATCACGTCCCGCGCCAGCAGCGCGACGATCTCCTCCGGCAGCGCGGTGGAGGACAGCATCAAGAGCTCCGCCGTGATACCGGCGGCCCGCAGAGCGGCGGCCTCCTCCACCGTGGAGACGGCCAGCAGCGCCACACCCTGCGCCGTCAGGAAGCGGGCGTAGGGTACCAGACCCAGCCCGTAGCCGTTGCCCTTGACCACGGCGATGATCTGCGCGGCTGTAAAACGCCGCAGCTTTTCGATATTGCGTGACAGCGCGGCGCTGTCAACAACAAATGCAGACACGGCGTCCGCCTCCTCTCCGTAAGAGATGTCTGTAAGTCGATTATACGCGGTCTGCGCCGATTCGCAATCGGTCTGCCGTCGGTTTAAGGCGTCTGGCGAAAAGTCTTAAGAAAAACGCAAATTTCGACCGTTTTTCTGTACAAAGGTGGGGGCGTATCCGGGGATACGCCCCCCTGTTTTTCTCCCGTTATTCGCCGGTGTCCGGCAGGTAGCCCGGCGCCACCAGAATGATCTTGTTGCCCACGTCGTAGTGGCTGTCCGCCTCCACGCGGCTGGACAGCAGGTTGTCGTTGCCGTCATAGATGTTCCGCCATGTGCGGACGAAGTAGCCGGTGTGGCCGTACTGGTCGATGACCTCATCGCCGGGGGCCACGTCCGGGGACTCCTGATAGACCACCTGATAGTCGTAGCTGGCCAGTACCGCGTTGGTGATGACCACATAGTGGTCATCCACCTTGGTACCCAGAATGGTGCAGGTCAGCTCATTGGTGTTGTCGTTGTAGGATGTGACGACCTTAATGGGGTAGTCCCGGCTGTTGCGGAAGGCGAAGTCCGGCCCGCCCCAGCTCACCGTGGCATCGCAGCCGATGGGCAGGTAGCCGGGGTTGAACATATGGCAGTACCGCAGGACGATGTCCAGATCGCTGAGCATCACCGCGTAGTACAGAGTGGAGGACACCTGACAGATACCGCCGCCGATGCCGGTGGTGGTGCGCCCCGCCTCGTAGACGCCCGCCTCATGGTAGCCGCGGGCCGCCGTGCGCTGCCCCACCGTGGAGTTGTACCAGAACTCCTCGCCGGGGTTGTAGATCCTGCCGTTGATGGCGGCGGCCGCCAGCTTGATGTTCTGGTGACGGCCCCACGGCCCGGCGCATTTGGTGGTGCAGGTACCCAGCACGTCACGGAACATACATTCCTCCAGCTCCTCCGTGGACACGGTGGGGAACTCCACCTGTGCGTCGGCCAGGAACTCCGTACCCGCCGGGGCGGCGTCCAGCTGCGCCTGCACCGCCGCCACATCGAAGGCCACGCCGATGTGGGACTGGGTGGGCTTGCCCGTCTCCTTGTTGCAGACGGCCTCCACCTTCTCCCCCGCCAGCTGGTCGTGGAGCGCCTGCACGTCCACGGTCTCTGCCTTCTTCTCCTCGTAGACGCAGGCCACCGGCGTCAGTGCGCCGCTTTGCAGCATGGCGGTCAGGTCCCGCTCCAGCTTGGGTGCATCCAGCATACGGCCGTCGGCGGGCTTGGTGATATACAGCCCCTCGCCCTTTTCCAGACGGTAGCCGCCGTCTACCACGGTGCAGTTCAGGCTGGCGGACAGCTTTTCGCAGGCGGTGTCCAGCGCGGCGCTGTCCACATCAAAGGACGGCACGGCGGAGGTCTGGGCAAACCAGCTGCGGATGTACTCCCAGCCGCCACGCAGCCACGCCAGCGCGCCGCCGCCCCAGCTCTCGTACCGCCGGGACGCGCCGGCGGCGACAGTTACCGCCTCCGGCGTCACGGTGACGCCCAGCTCCTCCAGCGACACGCTGCCGATATCCGCATCGTTCTCTGTCAGGGACACCTTGGTATCCCGGACGGTCTGGACGCCCTGCTTTTCCCAGAGCGCGACGATCTCCTGCTCCGTCATCTTCGACACGTCCACCCCCAGCACATCCGTACGGGGAAGGGCGGTGCCGCCGTACACGGTCTGCACCACCACGCAGGCGGCCAGATACGCCAGCACCAATACGCCCAAAAGGATGCCGATCACCAGCGCCGCTTTTTTGCCGCCGGTCATGGGCGTCTTTGACGGGGCGGCGGTCTCCAGCCGGGCGCCGCCCTCCTTTTCCGTTACAACAGAGGACACATTGTTCATTTCTTCCACCGATGTCCCCCTCCTTTTTCCATGTGTATACGGGCATTTTCCCGTTTTTGCCCATAATACCACAGGAAATAGGGAAATGGGTTACGATTCCGTAACAACACCGGCCTCCCGGCGCTTAGGGATGTGGATGGTCAGCAGGATCTCCTCCTCCGTGTCCCTGCGGCCCACCTCCGCGCCTACACCCGCCGACTGCATCAGCCGGACGCCCCGCTCCACGCTGTTGAGAAACAGCCGCACGTCCTTGATGACATAGGTAGGTCTTCTTCGGGGCGGCTCTGTCCGGTTTTCCGCGGTGAGCCGGTCTATGTACTGCTCGGTCTGCGCCACGTTCAGGCCGCGCTTTCCGATGTGCCGCGCCGCCGCCAGCTGCTGCTCCGGATCGGTGAGCCGCAGCAGGGTGCGGGCGTGGCGCTCCGTCAGGCCGTACTGCCGCAGGCAGTCTATCACCGGCGCGCTCAGCCGCAAAAGACGCAGCTTGTTGGCAATGGTGGGCTGGGACTTCCCCAGCTTCTCCGCCGCCTGCTGCTGGGACAGGCCGTACCGCCGGATGAGCCGGGCGATGGCCGCCGCCTCCTCCATGTAGTCCAGATCCCGGCGCTGGAGGTTCTCGATCAGCGCCAGCAGCGCCGCGTCCTCCTCCCCCACCTCGGCGATGAGGCAGGGAACCTCCCGCAGTCCGGCGATGCGGGCGGCGCGGAGGCGGCGCTCCCCCGCCACCAACTCGTAGACGCCGCCCCGGTCCCGCACGGTCAGGGGCTGCAAAATCCCGTAGGCGCTGATGCTGTCCGCCAGCTCCCGCAGCGCCGTCTCGTCGAAGCTGCGCCGTGGCTGCTGGGGGTTGGGACGCACCGCGTTGATGGGGATATAGCGAACGCGGCTGGACAGGAATTCCCCCTTCTGGTTCTTCTTCATGCTCCTCCCCTCCTTTTGTCCAGTCTACGGCAAGAGAACTGCGAAATCGGGCAGAAATTGTCGGGAAATTCAAAAAACCGCCAAGGACGCAAAAAAAGACGCCCGCAGACGTCTTTTTTGCGTCCTTATTGCCGCTCCCGCTTCAGGCGGCGGATATCCTCCCCGAAGAAGGGCAGGATCTCGTACTCCCCCTCCAGCCGGGACAGCACCGACCGGCCGTAGCGGCTGCCGATCTCCTCCGGCGCCAGATTGGTGCTGATGATGGTGGAGCGTCCCGCCATCAGCCGCCCGTTGACGATCTGGTACAGGGCGCTCTGGACAAAGGACGTGGTCATCTCCGTACCCAGATCGTCCAGAATCAGCAGGTCGCACCGCATACAACGGTCCGCGTCCTCGCTGCCGCCGTCGTCCCGGCGGAACTTGGCGTCCTCAAACCGGCTGAACACGCTGGCGGCGGTGTCGTACACCACGGAAAAGCCGTTCTCGCTGACCACCCGCGCAATGCAGGCGGAGAGGAATGTCTTGCCCAGTCCCGTGCCGCCGGACAGCAGCAGGTCGCCGCTGCCCTTGGCGAATTGGTAGGCGTAGTCCCGGCAGACGTCGTAGTTGCGCTCCATGTTCTCCCGGGGGGAGATGCCGAAAGCGGGCTGTACCGCGCTGTCGTACCAGTCGAAGCTGAAGGTCTCGAAGCTGTCCTCCCCCAGCGGCAGCAGGCGGGAAAGCTCCGCCAACTGCTCCCGGGCGTAGTACGCCCGCAGACACGCGCACACGCCGCCGGAGACATAGCCGGTGTCGCCGCACTTGGCGCAGGCGGGCTTCTCCTCCAGATAGTCCGCCGGGTAGCCCAGCGACGCCAGCAGCTCCGCTCGCTCCCGCTGGAGCTGGAGGTTCTCGTCCCGCAGCACCCGGATGGCCGGCACCGGGTCCGTCCCCCGCGCCAGCGCGGAGGAGATGATGCGCCCCATGGTGCCGCGCAGCTCCGCCTCGATCTCCGCCAGACGGGGCGCACGGGCATAGGCGGTACGCCGCCGCTGCTCCAGCTGGGCGGCGCGGCGCTGCTTATCCTCGTCAAAGCGGGTCAGCGCCCGCTGCATGATCCTGCCGTCGTATGCCATATCCTCACCTCTTGATGTACCGGCGCATCCACGCATTCTGCTCACCGCCGCCCTGCTCGCCGCCGGCCGGCGGCGTGGGAGACGGCTTACGCTCCTCGCCCCGCTGCACCTGCTGGGGGGTGTGCCACCCGCTGTCGTGCCAGCGGCGCAGGATGCCGTTGAGGTAGCGCCAGTTCATGTCCTTCTTGTAAAATACCGTCCGCTCGTAGGCCATGGCCACCGTCTCCGGCGGGAAGCCCATGTCCATCCAGTCCGAGATGTAGCGGCTCTCCGCCTCCACCGGGGGACGCTCCGGCAGGTGCAGCGCCTGCATATACGCCCCCATCTTCTGACGGCGGCGGCTCCATGTCCGCAGGTAGGCGGCGGCGCTGACCTGATCGAAAAGCCCCAGCTGCGCCCAGTGGTAGCCCTCCTTCTCCACCTGCCGCATGGTGGGGCGGCGTCCCTCGCCCCACTGGGCCTTGGCGCGCTCCACGCAGTGGCACAGCAGCAGATAGATCACATCCGCCGGCAGACCCAGATCGTCGTACAGTCCCGCCAGAATTTGCAGGTCGGCGGTACGCAGCTTCTTGCCCAGCTGCTGCTCCGCCTGCGGGATCAGCAGGCGGAAGCCCTCGTTGTCCGTCAGCAGCGCGGTGATATCCTCCGCGGAGTAGGCGGGGCGCTCCGCCGCCGGCTCGGGGCGGGGCTGCTGAGGACGGGGCAAAAGCCCCAGCTCCTGCAAAACACCCTCCGCCGCGTCCAGCCGCAGGCGGCTCATGGTGGGCAGCACCTTCTCCAGCTCCTCCGGCGTGACGCCGCGGCCAAACCGCTGGAGCGCCAGATACAGCAACGCCGCATCGCCCTCCCCGCGCTTGAGCAGGCTCTCCACCGCCGAGGCGGGCAGGGTCATATTCTCTTGTCCGCCACGCAGGATATAGCCGCTCACGGCACACGCCTCCCTCTTTTATCAGTCTCCCTATTCTACATGAAAAGTGCGGCGGCGTAAAGCGGGCGCGGTCACATTTTTACAAATTTCCGCTTTTCGGCAAAATACACTTTCCACACCGGGAAATTGTGCTATAATGGATGCTGTATAAGCATCTCTACCAATAGGGGCAGATTGAACTTTTTACGGATATACAGAGGAGGTTGACCTATGGCGAATCGGGTAACGATGACCATCTGCGGCATGGAATACACGCTGGTCGCGGAGGAGGACGCCGCCTACATGGAGAAGGTAGGCGCCATGGTGGACGGTGAGATGCGTCAGTTGATGGACGACGCCCACATGAGCCGCGACAACGCCGCCGTGCTGGCCGCTGTGAATCTGGCGGACGAGCTGTGCAAGGCCCAGGAGAATGCCGATAACCTGCGCCGCCAGCTGAAGACCTATCTGGACGAGGCCAGCCGCGCCAAGAACGAGGCCGCCGAGCTGCGCCGCAAGCTGCAGAATCAGCAGGGCCGCAAGGGATGATGGAGCTTCTCTCCCCCGCCGGCGGCTTTGACTCCCTGATCGCCGCCGTCCAGACCGGCGCGGACGCGGTCTATATGGGCTTCGGCGCGTTCAATGCGCGGCGCAGCGCCAAGAATTTCACCGACGAGGAATTTGCGTCGGCGGTTTCTTATTGCCATTTACGGGGTGTACGGGTCTTTCTGACGCTGAACACCCTGCTGACCGACCGGGAGCTGGTGCAGGCCGCGGACGCCCTGCAAAAAGCCTGCGCCATGGGCGTGGACGCCATACTGGTGCAGGACTGGGGGCTTCTGACGCTGGCGCGGGAGATCGTGCCGGACGTACCCCTCCACGCCAGCACCCAGATGAGCCTGTTCACGCTGGGCGGCGCCAACGAGGCCGCCGCCCTGGGCATGGAGCGGGTGGTGCTGGCCCGGGAGCTGAACCGGGACGAGGTGCGGGAGATCTGCGCCGGCTGTCCCGCCGAGATCGAGATCTTCATCCACGGCGCGCTTTGTATGTGCTACTCCGGGCAGTGCGAGATGAGCGCCGTGGTGGGCGAGCGCAGCGGCAACCGGGGCGCCTGCGCCCAGCCCTGCCGCCTGCCCTACGGGGTCGACAGCCCCTGCCGGGGCGGGCATCCCCTGAGCCTGAAGGACGCCAATCTCTCCGCGTACCTCGGGGAGATGGCGGAGATGGGCGTGGCCTGCCTCAAGCTGGAGGGCCGCATGAAGCGCCCGGAATATGTGGCGGTCATCACCGGCATCTACCGGCGGCTGCTCGACGAAAAGCGCCGTCCTACGGCGGAGGAAAGCCGCCGGCTGGAGCAGGCGTTCTCCCGCAGCGGGTTTACCGACGGGTACTGGCTGGGCAAAAAAGGCCCCCAGATGTTCGGCACCCGTCCGGAGAATGCGCCGGAGCCCAAGGAGCTGTTCGCCGAGGCGCGGGCGCAGTACGAAAACGGGCGGGAAAACCGGAAAATACCGGTAGAGCTGTCTGTCCGCGTGCAGGCGGGCAAGCCGGTCTCGCTGGCAGTGGCCTGCCAGAGCAACAACGGTCCGATGAACGTATGGGCGCAGGGCCCGGTGCCGGAGACGGCCCGCAGCCGCGCCCTGACCGCCGAGGAGCTGCGGGAGCGGCTGAGCAAGACCGGCGGCACCGTGTTCACGGTGGAGCAGTTCCGCGCGGAGCTGGATGACGGCCTGATGCTGCCTGCCAGCGCCATCAACGGTCTGCGTCGGGACGCGCTGGAGGGGCTGAAGCAGCGGCTGGAGCAGGACTGGTTCCAGCGGCGGATGAGTCCCTACCAGCAGGAGGAGCTGCGGCAGGGACGCGACCCCCACGTTCGCCGTGTGCTGGAGGCGGCGGTGCTGCCCGAGGCGCCGGAGCCACCCAAGACGATGCGCTTTACCTGCTCCGTATTGAAGGCCCAGCAGGTGACGGCGGCGCTGCTGGCGGAAAAGCCCGCCATCGTCTACGTCCCCATTGAGGAGCTGGAGCGGCTGGACGCCGGTCTGAACTGGGGCGAAACGGAGCTGTGCGCCGTGCTGCCCCGCATTTTCCGGACGGCGGACGAGCCGGTGCTGCGGCAGCTTCTGGCGCGGCACCCGGAGGCGACGGCGGTGGCTGTCGGCAATCTGGGTCATCTGCCCATCGTGCAGGGCCTGGGGCGGACGCTGCGGGGCGACTTTGGATTGAATATCTTCAACTCCCGCGCCCTCCTGTTCTGGCGGGAGCAGGGCCTGTCCAGCGCCACGGCGTCCTTTGAGCTGCGGTGGCAGCAGGTACGCGATCTGAACAAGCACCTGCCCTGCGAGGCCATTGTCTACGGGCGGCTGCCGCTGATGGTAATGGAAAACTGCGTCACCCGGTGTAATGTGGGCTGTACCCACGGCGCGGGCAGCGTCCTCACCGACCGTACCGGCGCACAATTCCCTGTGACCTGCGGCTACGGCTGCCGGTGCGAGATCCAGAACAGCAGGACGCTGTTTCTGGCTGACAAGCCGGAGATGCACCGCTGCGGCCTGACCTACGGGCGGCTGCGGTTCACCACGGAGACGCCGGAGCAGTGCGCCGCCGTGCTGCGGCGGTACAAGGACGGCGGCGACTGGACGCCGGGCGACATGACACGCGGGTTGTTTTACCGGGGCGTAGAGTAAACCGGTCGTATAATTTGCGTAGAATATTACGAATAGTTTTCATATTTTCAGAAAAAGGTGTTCTTATGGAGTTAAAGATCAAAGCCCTGTCCCCCAAAATCGGAACGGATATCCCCCTGCCCTGCTTTGCCACGGCGGGAGCGGCGTGCATGGATCTGTGCGCCTGCATCGACCAGCCGGTGACGCTGGCCGCCGGTGCGCGGCGGCTCATCCCCACCGGTCTCGCCATTGCCCTGCCCTCGGCGGACTATGTGGCGCTGGTGTTTGCCCGCAGCGGACTGGGCATCAAGCAGGGCGTGTGTCTCGCCAACGGCGTGGGCGTCATCGACAGCGACTACCGCGGCGAGATCGGCGTGGGGCTGGTGAATCTGGGCGACAGCCCCTACACCGTCCGGCCTGGCGACCGCATCGCCCAACTGATGGTGACGCCGGTGGTACGCCCCACGGTGGTGCCGGTCAGCGAGCTGGACGAGACAGACCGGGGCGCAGGCGGCTTCGGCTCCACAGGGCGGTGAGCGGTATGGCAAAAATCGTACTGGCCTCCGGCTCCCCCCGGCGGCAGGAGCTTTTGCAGCGCATCGGCATCCGCGATTTCACCATCCGGGTACCGCAGGTGGAGGAGTGGTATCCCGACGGCCTGACGCCGGAGGAGATCGTGTGCTACATCTCCCGGGAGAAGTCGCAGGCAGTCCCCTCCGACCAGGAGGAGATCGTCATCACCGCCGACACCATGGTGTTTCTGGACGACAAAAAGCTGGGCAAGCCCGCCGGCGAGTCGGAGGCGCTGGCCATGCTGACGGCCTTGCAGGGGCGTCACCACACTGTCTGCACCGGCGTAACGGTGCGGCAGGGACAGCGGATGCTGACCCGCGCCCAGTCCACCCACGTCTATTTCCGCCCCGCATCGGAGGCGGAGCTGCGCGCCTACATTGCCGGCGGCGAGCCGATGGACAAAGCGGGCGCCTACGGTGTGCAGGGGCAGGGTGCGCTGCTGGTGGAGCGTATCGACGGCGACTTCTTCAATGTGATGGGTCTGCCGGTGCTGCTGCTGAGCCGTATGCTGGCGGACTTTGGTATCACCCTGCTGGGTTGAGAGGAAACGACGAATGAAACGATTTTTTACGAAGACCGGCATCTGGCTGCTGGGCGGCGCGGCGGTCATCGCCGTGGTGCTGTGCATCATCTCGGCGCTGGGCTCCGGCACCAGTCTGCTGCACAACGCACTGGGCGTCATCGCCTCCCCCTTCCGGTCGGCGGGTGCGGCGGTGGTGGCATGGGTGGACGGCATCGGCGACCACTTTGCCAGTATCGAAAACTTGCAGGCGGAGAATGAGGCACTGCGGCAGGAAAATGCCGAGCTGCGGCAGGAGCTGCGGGCGGCCACACCTGCCGCCGAGGAAAACGAGCGGCTGCGCAAGCTGCTGGAGCTGCGCTCCCAGCGCAATGATCTGACCTTCGAGGCGGCCCGCATCACCCAGCGGGACGTATCCAACTGGTCCAGCACGCTGATGCTGAACCGTGGCAGCCGTCACGGTGTGGAGGAAAACGACTGCGCCGTGGATTGCTACGGCAATCTGGTGGGCGTGGTGACGGAGGTGGGGCTGAACTGGTGCCGCCTGACCACCATACTGGACACCGGCTCCCAGCTGGGCGCCATGGTGTTCCGTACGGAGGAGACGGCCATTGCCGCCGGCGACCTGACGCTGATGACGGAGGGCAAGCTGAAGCTCAGCTACCTGCCGGACTCCTCCACCCTCATCAAGGGCGATCTGGTGGTCACCTCCGGGCTGGGCGGCTACTACCCCTTCGGGCTGCCCATCGGCTCCGTGGAGGAGGTACGCACCGACGACGGCGGGCTGGCCCGCTATGCGGTGCTGACACCCCGCTGTGAGCTGGATACCCTGACGGACCTGTATATCGTGACGGATTTCGACGTGGTGGAGTGACCGCGGGAAAGGATCGGCTATGACGCGACGCGCTGTGGTGCGAAAGTGGATATTGTACTGCCTGTGTGCGCTGCTGCTGGTGCTGGTGCAGAACATGGTGCTGGTGTATGTGCGCATAGGCGGCGTACACCCGTTTTTGCTGCCGGCGCTGGCGCTGATCCCCGTCACGCTGGAGCGCAGCGGGCCGTCGCTGCTGTACGCCCTGTTTTTCGGGCTGGCCTGTGACCTGCTGATCCCCTCCGGCGTATTTGTGTGCTTCTACTGCCTGACGTTTTTCATCGCGGCGATTCTGGCGCGGCTGCTGTCCGGGCAGGTCATCGCGGCAGGCCTGTTCTGCTCGCTGACCGTCTCCGCCGTGGGACTGCTGCTGTGCGGTTTTTTGCAGATCATGCTGCTGACGTACCAGCACGGCGTCTCCATCGGCCCGGCGCTGACGCTGCTGGGCAAGGAGCTGCTGCTGTCGTTGGCAGTAACGCCGCTGGCACATTTTCCCTTCCGCAAGATCTTCCGGCTGACGCGGAGCGACTGACAATGAGGAGTTTCCCATGATAAAGAATCCACATCCCACCAAGCGGCGGGTCCTGATCCTGCTGGGTCTTTTCGGCGTATGCCTGCTGCTGTTTCTGGCGGTGCTGTATGACGCGCAGGTGCTGCACGGCAGTGAGAACCGCGCCAAGTCCATCTCCAGCAACGCCGCCAGTGAAACGGTGTCCGCCTCCCGCGGCATCATCACCGACCGGAACGGCAAGGTGCTGGTATCCAATCGGCTGGCCTATACGCTGGTGTTTGACCGCAGCGGCTTTTCCGACGAGGAGGCGCTGAACAGCGCCATTTTGCGGCTGGTCCGGCTGTGCCGGGAGACAGACACAGCGTGGAACGATACGCTGCCCATCGGACAGAGCGGCAGCTTTTCCCGCTATGTCAGCAGCCGTTCGGAGAGCTTCAGCGCCTTTCTGAAGAAAAATAAACTGACGGAGAACGCTACCGGGCAGGAGCTGCTGGCGGAGCTGCGGACGCTGTACCACATCGACGAGGGTCTGTCGGACGCGGAGGCCCGGTTGGTAGCGGGCGTGCGGTATGAGCTGCACAGCCGCAGCAGCTACACCTTTGCCGAGGATGTGTCCTCGGAGGTGCTGAGCCTCATCACCGACGGGCGGTACGAGGGCGTCAGCATCCACACCGCCTCCGCCCGCGTCTACAACACCACGCTGGCCGCCCATATTCTCGGCACCATCGGCCCCATCTGGCAGGAGGAGTGGAGCAGCGATGAAAAGACCGGCTATGTGGGTTACGCGGACAAGGGCTACTCCATGAACGATCTGGTGGGCAAGGCCGGTGTGGAGAAGGCCTTTGAGCCGTACCTGCGGGGCAGAGACGGCAAGCGCCTCATCACCACCGACGAAAACGGCAAGCTCACCGGCGAGCTGTACACCCGGGAGCCCCAGCCCGGCGGAACGGTGGCGCTGACGCTGGACATCGACCTACAGGCCGATGTGGAGCAGGCGCTGGCCAACACCATCTCCGGCATGATCGACAAGGACAGCAACGAGCGCGGCGGCGCTGCCGCGGTGGTATCGGTGGGCAGCGGCGAGGTGCTGGCACTGGCCAGCTACCCCTCCTATGACCTGTCCACCTTCAACGAGGACTACGAGACGCTGGTGGCGGACGAGCGGCTGCCCATGTTTAACCGCGCCACGCAGGGCGTGTACGCCCCCGGCTCCACCTTCAAGATGTGTACCGCCGTGGCGGCGCTGGAGAGCGGCATCATCACCCCCTCCTCCATCATTCAGGACCGCGGCATCTATACCTATTATAAGCATCCCCAGCCCATGTGCTGGGTCTATCAGCAGGGCGGCGCTACCCACGGGCGCATCAATGTGTCCCAGGCCATCACCGTGTCCTGCAACTACTTCTTCTATGAGGTGGGCCGCCTGACCGGGATCCGCACGCTGGACAGCTACGCCTCCCAGTTCGGTCTCGGCTCGTCCACCGGCATTGAGATCGGCGATTCCAGCGGTGTGCTGGCCTCGCCGGAGTGGGCGGATAGCCACAACCGGGAGTGGACGGACGGCCAGACCATCACCGCCGCCATCGGCCAGTCCTACAACCTGTTCACCCCCTTACAGCTCGCCAACTATATCGCCACGTTGGTGGGCGGCGGCGAGCACTATCAGGCCCACCTGCTGAAAAACGTCAAGGAATACGACAACTCACGTTTGCTGTACGTCTACGACGAAGAACCGCTCAACATCGTCGAAATGTCCGATTCTACGGTTGACGCCGTAACGAAGGGTATGCACGATCTGACCGTCTCCGGCAGCGTGGCATTTGCCTTTCAGGACTGCGTGGTATCTGCCGGCGCAAAGACCGGCTCGGCGCAGGTTGGCACCGACATCGCCAACGGCGTGTTCGTGGCCTACGCACCCTACGAGAACCCGGAGATCGCCGTGGCCATCGTGATCGAGAAGGGCGGCAGCGGCGCGGCGCTGGCCACCACCGCCGTGGAGATCATCAACTCCTGGTTCAGCCGCAGTCAGGACGGCAGCGCCGCGGTGGGCGAAAATACCCTTTTGAAGTGAGAGGACCTTATCTATGCTCCCTGTTTTTGACCCGCAGGATAGCTCCTGCAAGACCCCCTTTGGCGCCGCGCCCTGCGGCACGACTGTGACCTTCACCCTGCGTGACGAGACATATTACGCCTGTGAGCTTTTGGTGCGCCGGGAGTTCTCCGGTATAGATGAGGCCGTCCCCCTGCCCCCGGCAGAGGGCGGCTTTTCCGGGGTCTACACCGCCCCGGCGGAGCCGGAGCTGTGCTGGTACGGCTTCCGCTTCACCCGTGACGACGGCAGCACCGTCTGCCTCGGCAAAAGCGGCTGGTGTGGGCAGGACGCCCTGACCCGCTGGCAGCTGACGGTCTACGAGGACACCTCCACCCCCGCCTGGTTCGGCGAGGGCGTGACATACCAGATATTTCCAGATCGCTTTCGCCGCACCTCCGTGCCGGAGACGGAGAGAATGGTGGGGCGCCGGTGGGTACACCAGTGCTGGGACGAGCAGCCGGTGTTTCTGCCGGAGGAAAACGGCCAGATCACCAACCGGGACTTCTTCGGCGGCTCGCTGGCCGGTATCACGGAGAAGCTGGACTATCTCAAGAGCCTATCCGTCAGCACCATCTACCTGAACCCCATTTTCGAGGCCGACAGCAACCACCGCTACAACACGGCGGACTATCTGGCCATCGACCCCATGCTGGGTACGGAGGAGGACTTCCGCACCCTATGCCGCGAGGCGCACGACCGGGGCATCCGCATCATTCTGGACGGCGTATTCAACCATACCGGCTCCAACAGCCGGTATTTCAACGCCAACGGCTTTTACCCGGAGCCGGGGGCGGCGCAGAGCAAGGACTCCCCCTACTTCCCGTGGTACAGCTTTCACCCGTGGCCCACGGAGTACGATGCGTGGTGGGGCATCCACACCCTGCCGGCGGTAAACGAGGACGCACCGGCCTACCGGCGGTTCATCATCTCCGACGAGGATTCCGTGGTACGGCGCTGGCTGCGCTGCGGTGCCGACGGCTGGCGTCTGGACGTGGCGGATGAACTGCCTGACGACTTCATCGCCGCCATCCGCACTGCCATCACACAGGAGAAGCCGGACGGATACCTCTTGGGTGAGGTGTGGGAGGACGGCAGCAATAAGATCGCCTACTCCCGCCGCCGCCGCTATCTGCTGGGGCAGGAGACCCACGGTCTGATGAACTACCCCTTCCGAACGGCGCTGCTGGCATGGCTGGGCGGCGGGGACGCCGCCGACTTCCGCCGTGGTATGGAGACCATCCGGGAAAACTATCCCCCCGCCGCGTTCTACGGCGCTATGAACTTCCTCGGCACCCATGACACCGCCCGCATCCTGACGCTGCTGGGTGCGGAGGACATACCTGCCGACAAGCCGGAGCGGGCGGCGTACCGCCTCTCCCCCACCGAGCTGGCGCGTGGTCAGCAGAAGCTGCGGCTGGCGGGAATGCTGCTGTACAGCTTCCCCGGCTCCCCCACCCTGTACTACGGCGACGAGGCCGGGATGCAGGGCTTTGAGGATCCGCTGAACCGCGGCACCTACCCGTGGGGACAGGAGGACGAGGCACTGCTGGCGTTCTTCCGGCAGGTGGGCAAGCTGCGCCAGACGCGCCCCTCCCTGCGGCGGGGCGAGATCCGCTACCTGTACGCGCAGGGCGGCGGGCTGGTCATCGAGCGCCGCTGCGGCGGTGAGCGCACCGTCACGGCGCTGAACGCCGGGGACGTGACGCTGCCCCTGACGCTGGACTGGGACAGCCCCCTGTGCCGCGACGGCGTCACCGGCCAACAATTTCTGGTGCAGGACGGAAAGCTCCATCTGACTCTGCCGCCGCTGGACGGCGTGATCTTGCTGTAAGCGACCCTTTCCCCGCCTATGTTTCACGTGAAACATAGGCGGGGAAAGTTGTTTTTTCGATGTTTCACGTGAAACATCTTTCGCATTTTGCAAATTTTCTATTGAAACTACCTGCGCCTTTGGTATATACTAACTAAGATACAGTACGATACAGAAAGAGGAGTTTGCCGTGTCCAAGATCATTGCCATCGTCAACCAAAAGGGCGGCGTGGGAAAAACCACCACCTGCGTCAATCTGGCCGCCGCCGTCAAAGCCAAGGGTAAGCGGGTGCTGCTGTGCGACTTTGACCCGCAGGCCAACGCCACCAGCGGCATGGGCGTGGATAAGTCCGTGTCCAACGGCGTATATGACGTGCTGATCAACGGCACGGAAACCGAAAAAGCCATCGTCTCCACCCCCTACGGCGACGTGCTGCCCAGCAGCAAGGCGCTGGCAGGCGCCGGAGTGGAGATGATCGAGATGGAGAACCGACAGTTCCTGCTGAAGGCCGCGCTGCGGCGGGTGGCGGCGAACTACGACTACATTTTCATCGACTGTCCCCCCTCTCTGGAGCTGCTGACGCTGAACGCGCTGTGCGCCGCCAACAGCCTTCTGGTGCCGGTGCAGGGTGAATACTACGCGCTGGAGGGACTCAGCGACCTGATGAACACCGTGCGCATCGTGCGGCGGAGCATGAACCCCTCGCTGGATATTGAGGGCGTGCTGCTGACCATGTTCGACGGGCGCACCAACCTGTCCATTCAGGTGGCACAGGAGGTCAAGCGCTTTTTCGGCAGCAAGGTGTACAGCACCGTGATCCCCCGGAACGTCCGGCTCAGTGAGGCGCCCAGCCACGGGCGGCCGATCACCGCCTACGACCGGAACTGCCGGGGCGCGGACGCCTATATCGCGCTGGCAGATGAATTTTTGAAGCGAAACGCCTGAAAGGAGATGCACTATGGCAGGTAATTCCAAGGGTTTAGGCAAAGGCCTCGGCGCTCTGATGGGCGACGACATGATGGATCTCCACGAGGAGAAGAACAGCCTGCTGCTGCCCATCAGTCAGGTGGAATCCTGCGCCGCGCAGCCCCGCAAGCTGTTCGACCCCGACGCGCTGGCCGATTTGGCGGATTCCATCCGGCAGCATGGCATTATCCAGCCCCTGACCGTGCGAAAGCTGCAATCGGGGTACTATCAGATCATCGCCGGCGAGCGGCGCTGGCGGGCCGCCCGTATGGCCGGTCTGACGCAGGTACCCGCCGTGGTCATCGAGGCCGACGACCGCAAGGCTATGGAGCTGGCCATGATCGAGAACCTCCAGCGAGAGGATCTGAACCCCATCGAGGAGGCCGAGGGCTACAAGGTTTTGATGGAGCAGTACGGCATGACGCAGGAGGAGACCGCCAAGCGTGTCGGCAAGTCCCGCCCTGCTGTGGCCAACGCCATGCGGCTTTTGCACCTGTGCGAGCCGGTGCGCGCCATGGTGGAGGATGGTCGGTTGTCCGGCGGTCACGCCCGGGCGCTGCTCCCCCTCCCCGCCAAGCAGCAGGAGACGGCCGCCGCCGCCGTGCTGAAAAGCGATTTGTCCGTGCGGCAGACAGAGCTGCTGGCCAAGAAGCTGCTGGCCGAGACGCCGGAAAAGCCAACCAAAGACCCGCTGACCGTCAACTACGCCGAGGAGGCCGCCAAGGAACTGGGCGCGCGGCTGGGGCGAGGCTGCCGCATCGTCACCGGCCGCAAGAAGGGCCGTATCGAGCTGGAATACTACGGCACCGATGATCTCAACGATCTGCTGGACGCGCTCCACGCCATCAAAAAGAAATAAAGATGTTTCACGTGAAACAATGACGAGAGGTAAGAAGTATGCTTGATATCAAATTTGTCCGGGAGAACCCGGAAGCCGTCAAGGAAAACATCCGCAAGAAGTTCCAGAACGCCAAACTGCCGCTGGTGGACGAGGCCATCGCACTGGACGCCGAGCGCCGTCAGGCCATTGCCGACGGCGAGGCGCTGAAGGCCGAGCGCAACAAGCTGTCCAAGGCCAACGGCCCCCTGTTCGGCAA
>ERZ1026772.728-NODE-728-length-21830-cov-8.013226_pt1 | contig 21830 bp, 12 predicted proteins | sample MGYA00380124_ERZ1026772 | MGnify/ENA primary metagenome ERZ1026772 (study PRJEB33269, sample SAMEA4719760) | human gut metagenome | biome: human-associated habitat; feature: organic feature; material: feces | place: Cameroon | collected 2013-10 ...
GAGAAAAGAGATATAGACCGAAAAGATTCCCTTAGATGATGCAGGTTATTTTTTATATTAAACTGCGAACTGACAGAAAGGCAATTCGGGACGCCTACTGGGCAACGCCGTCAATGACTAGTTCACCGGTAGTATCAGGAACGAATCTGCCGTAGAGATTGCTGTGTTCAGGAGCGGTCTTGCCTGTCTGGGTTATGGTGTTTCCTGATTCGGTGATGTTATTGATAGTCAACTTGCCCACATTTGCAGTACCGACTACTACACCTACTCGCCAACCACCATCGTCAGTGGATGTGAGAACGCAATTCTTAACTGCACAGTCAGTGATCGTGTGGAATGTTGCAGGGTTACATCCGGCATGGCCGATAATACCACCTACTGAACCTTTAGCTGAAATTGTACAGCCCTCTACTGAACATTTGGTAATCTTGATATATGTGTCAACCGGTCCATCATTAGGGTTATTATAACCTGAGGTCCAACCGATTAGACCACCTACACGTGCACCGCCAGTGGAAATGATTTCCGAATTTGTAAGATGACAATTATCAAGTTCAATCGTAGGCATGCTATCTACATTGCAGACAAATGCGCCAATACCCTGACCGCTGGCAGCATCGTTAATCTTAACACCATCCAATGTAAGATCCTTGACAATGATTCCTGAATTACCTGCGAATCCGCCAGCAAACAGAGGTGCATTCAAGCCAGAAATGGTATGGCCATTGCCGAGAACAGTTATTACACCAGCCCCATGATATCCGTCTATGGTTGCAGGAACCCAGGTTTCACCTTCCTTAAGGACAATATCCTTGCCTATTTTTATGACATTGTCGCCAGAATCTGCGACCGTAAATGCCGTGATGTACGCCTGAAGTTCTGCGGCAGTCATAGCCACTGGCTTATCACCACGTACAACAGTCCATACGCCATTAGTCTCCACTGAAATGTAGCCAGGAGCGAGATAAGAAGCAGCATCATCAGATTTTGCATTTGCAGGATCAAAACCCTGGAAAGAACCGCCAGTCACAATGATATTTGCTTTTCCTGCCGCATAGTTTTCGTTCTTGCAATTAAGCACAAAATCATATGGGCCATGTCCAGTCAATGGGCACAACTGCTGTATCGAGTATGAGCCTCCTTTAATTTCGGCAAGACCTTCATACACATGCAAAGCATCTATATTTCCGACATAAGTACCATCCTCTATTATCAGATGACCACCATCTGAAACAAGAAGGGCATAGCAATCATTTTCTTTTGCCTTTACAATTCCATCGCCTTTAAGAGTCAATGCTCCTCCAGCAACTTCAAAAATAGAATATTTTTCAGTTGCTTCATCCCAAAGATCTTCAGTATTGGTAACTGTCTTGCCATTAAGATCGAGTGTGACTTCTGCGCCTGTTGCAACTGAGATAGGCTCATTCACAACAAGGTCCTCTGACAATGTAGCTGAGCCGCCTGTTGCGAAGAGCGCTTTCAGAGACTCCTCATTCTTGATATTGACTAGGTCAATGTCATTGTCAGGTTCATTGAAGATAGGGACAATTTCGATATTGAAGATAACCTGCGAGGTGAGAAGGTTGCCGAGGATGTTGGTGCGGTAGTTGTTCTGAACCGGAGTCTGAGGCGAGGATGCTTTGACGGTTATACCAGTTTCAGGAATAAACTCTGCGGTAACATTGGAAATGTGTTTCGCGTCCTGCTTACCCATCGGAAGGATGTAGTTCATTGTCATCCACTTATAGTCGCCGGCCTTGGTGACGAGCGTTTCGCCAGGAAGTGCAGATTCGGTGAAAGTGACGACATCTTTGGCTTCTTTTCCTTCAGCTTCGAAAGTGTCGAATATGGTAGCCACGTCGGTTGCCGTGAAGACGCTCTTGACCGGTTCCACGCCTGCGGCAACAGCTGCTTCATAGTCGGCAGTACCAAAGTTCACCTGCGCGAACGGACGGTAAAGTTTAATGGTTTCCGTCAATGCACCATTGACTTTCAGCTCTTTGCGGGTGGCATAGAAGGCATCGCGTTTCTCGTCGTTGGCTTCAGCTCCTTCGTAAGAAATCTTGATGTTCTTCAAGTCGGTGACGTCGTAAGGCGCACCTTCGGCTGCCTGTGCCCAGAACACGAAGTTGTAGGTCTTGCCTTTCACGAGGCTGAATGTAACCTGAGTTTTCAGGTCAGTGAATGTGGCAGTCTTGTCGAGTTCGAGCTTGGTTTTCGCATCGTCGTTCTCATAAACTGACACATGGAGAGTCTTGGCGGTCTGACCGTCGCCAATGGCCTTGGTAGCCATTTCTCCCGGCAATGCCGCCGTAAATGTAACGTCAACCATTTGTCCATCAGGGACTTCCGTCACCTGTTCTTTGTTACAGCCGACTGCAAGTAGTGTCAATGCGGCCGCTGCTAAATACTTGATAGGTTTCATATTGGTTATTGAATTAATTGTTCCCAAAAGTTCTCAGAGGAGATTAGACAATTATAGAACTTGAGTTCCATCAACAAATACCTTTACAGACTTATCTCCAGCCTTTTTATTCCAAAGCGAATTTCCACTAACACTACCATTTGCAAAACCATCATGAGTACAACCATTGATATATACTTCATAACTTGTAAAGCGGCTATCAATCTCAATGGCAGCTTTGCCTGCAACTGATTCGCTCGCAACAAATTTACATTTATCAAAAGTCACGATGCCCGCAGAAAGAGCTCCTTCGTTGTATATTAGAACACTTTTTCCCGCACAATTAAATACACAATTATTAAAAGTTATATTTTTCGAGCCGTATGTCCAGATATTGTATGAACCAGAACTTGTCTGATTAAAAGTACACTTCTCAAATACAGCATTATCCGCATAGGAGAAAGGCTGTCCTTCAATTGTGCAACCAACATATTTTACGCTTGCGACATGTATAATTCCCGTATAGTCCTTATTCGGAGACGTCATTGTCACATTCTTGAATGTCAGATGTTTACCACCACAATTAATCTGCGCAGGAATATCTATAACTGTTCCCTCGGAGCCCAAAATAGTGACACCATCGGCAATGCCATCTGGGATATTATATGTTCCGGAGGAAAGGACAACTGTAGCATTTTCCTCTGCAGCAGCGGTTTTGAAGTTTTCCTGAGTTCCTACAGGTTCAATAGGCTTAACTTCCCAGGCCTGCTTGCCGTCGTATGTAGTTGCCACTGATTTATAGCCGTCTGCCACGAATGACGTAACTTTGCCATGACATTCATTTACCTCTGCTGGATTAAATCCGACAAAAATTCCACCTTTCACGCTAAAGCAGCTCTCGTTTTCAATATAATCATTCTGGTTCAAGACAAAATTATTCGCATCAGCTTCAAATACACCTCCATTAATTTCAACAATACCTCCACCATAATAGAGAGGTTTTACTTCTCCACCAATTGTAATCGTATGACCGGTCTTATTTCCAGCCTGCACATAAATACATGAGTTTCCATTCTTACTATAATAGTAACCATCATTAATTACAACCTTGCCACTATCCTGAACGAATACTGCAGCATGTGCTTCTCCAACAGGACCATCGCATAATACCTTGCCGCTGCCATTGATTGTAAGACTTCCTCTGACGTCTAAAGCGGTACCTTTTTTATTCTTGAATGTGTAACCATTCAAATCAAGACTGCTAACCTTATTCATTTTTATGACAACTCCTGACGACTTAGTAGCAGAATAGTCTTCCGTAAGAGTTACAGCAGCACCTTCCTGTAGAGCCGAACTAACTGAATCATAAATCTTATCACCGCCTTTAAACTCTTCATCAACAGTTACATTCCACACGCCATCGACGTTAAGTAAATCACCTAAAATATTCGTTCGACAATTCACTTGTATTGGAGCATTTGGCACAGCAATTGTGGTTGTGTTTCCATTGCTCAAAGTAATTTTCGCAGAGGCATCTATAAGAATTTTATCATTATCCTTGTTCGCAAAAACATACGCTGTAGCCAAATAGTCATACTCGGTTTTGTCGGGTTCATCACCAATAACCAACTTCTCATTCGAAACCACTGCATTGCTAGCATATGTAATTTCTCCTTTCCCTACAGAAATTTCAGAAGTTTTCCAAAAAGGATGGAAAATATCTGGTACTTTTGATAATGTGACAGAGGACGCTGTAGCCTGAAGAGCATCTGAACGGTGCAATGCTTTCGCACCAAAATTAATTTGTGCCAAAGCACGATACAATATTATATGACCTGAATAAGATTTGCTTGCAGTCTCGCCTTCCCTAAACCCATAAAACGCATCCATTTTAGGGTCATTCGCTTTAACTTTGTTCGTGTTCATTTTCACGGCCCTCAAATCAGACGTATCATAGTATCCTGTATCCTTTGACTGTGCCCAGAACGCATAAGAGTATTTCTGACCTTTAACTAAGTTAACTCTAACTGTAGCCTTTTTATCAACAACAGGAACGACCTGAGTCAGTTCTGGGACTGGAGTATTTATATAATGTTTGTCCTTATCTTTGGTTCCTGTTAAAAACACCTGAAAGACAAGTTCATCTACCTGAGCGGCATCAGAAAGACCTTTTGTTGTAATTGTCGTTTCCGGCACATCCACGTTGAATGTCATTTCGACAGTTTCTCCGTCACCAGAAGCGACCTGCTCTTTCGCGCAGGCACCTGCCAGCACAGTCATTGCTGCGATAGCGAAAGTTTTGAATAAATTCTTGTTCATAGTTTTATTGATATTAAATTTATATATTTTGCTTAAGATATTGTCTATCACTTGATTATAATATTGAACTCACCTTCAAAGTCGGGATTGATCGCCACGCCGCCTCCGGTATCCTGCATTAGGAAACTGCCTTTTACGGTGGTGAGCATGCTGCGTTTGAGAGGGACCTCTATCGGATTGGTCATGGAGAGGCGGACACCTTCCTCGTCGAAGAGGCCTACGGCTACCATGACGCTGGACTCGCGGCCGTTCACCATCACGTAGTCGAAGCCCAGACGGGCATTGTGCTCATCTAACAATGTAATATCAGAAGCGAAAGAAACGCCTGTGCTGGAGTCGCACGGCTTGTTGTCGCGCATGTTGAACGTCGACGGCATGTAGCCGGTGTAGTAGAAAACGACGTTGTACTTCTTCAGATCGACTATCGGCGATTTGCTGTCACCGTCGCCCTTGATTCCGCCGACGGCGGGGTCAGGGTCGTCGCTGTCTGCAGCTGACTCCCCAGCGGATGCAGATGAAGTTTCGGAACTGTTTTCCTTCTTCCTCATGTCCGTGATGACCTTGGTGATGAACTCCTGGAGGTCGGTCGTGATGAACTCGAACTTCGCCAGCGGACGCGCCATGTCCACGGTGCCGCTCACAGGCGGGACAGAGGCACCGAAACGCTCCACGGTCAACTCCTTGTGACCCACGAAAGCATCACGGAAATCATTGTTTCCCTCATGCTCACCCTGGAGACGTATCTGCCTGAAATTCTGCGTGTTGTAGAAGAAATCCGCATCAGAATCCTTGTCCACGAAATCCGTCCACACGTAAAAGTCGTATGTACCTTCGTCAATGCGGAGCGTCACCTCATTGTTCAAATCGGAGATATCGTCCTTCGTGAATATATAGCGCCCGTAAGGAGTCTCCGCGAACGAATTGTCGCCCAGCTTGCGGTACGCCTCGACGACGTAACGGATCTGATAGTCACGCCCGTCCTTCGAACCGCGGGTGTCGTTCAGGTCGAGGACAATGAACTGCGGCAATGCCGTGTCGAAGTCCAGTTTCAGTGTGGCGTCGGCAGGAAGCGTCTCAGGCCATTCGTGGACCGCGCAGGAGGCGGACAATGCCATCACAGCCAGCGAGGCTGTGATTATTTTCAATGCGTTTCTCATCTACCCCCCCCACTTTTTTAAGGTCAAAACTGTATGAGAACGTCACTGAGACATTGTCAATGCCCACGAACGTGGTATGATATGAGCCCTCTTTCGGGCCGTTCTTTTCATTGTAGAAACGGTCGTACCAGACGTCGTAGACGCCTCCGCCGAGGGTAAATTCCATCTCCCAGCGCGGGTTGCGCTTCGACAGCGGCATCCTGTAGCCTGCGGCAACGCCTCCTCCCCATAGAGGACGGTCGCCGTAGCCGGTCTGGATTCGCCAGTCGCCTTTCGTCGCATAGTTGAAATATGCCGTCCCGAAATGTGCGCCCACGAAGAGTCCCTGCGGCTTGGTGAACCACCAGCGGAACTCAGGCTGCACTGCGAAAGTCCTGAATTTCAATTCCCTGCTGAAATAGTCCAGGGCGGAGTAATATATCGGAAGAGTGAAAGATATGTGGCGCGTTATGTCCACCTCAACAGCGACATTGGACATGAACATTGCCCAGCCTATGGCATTGGTCTTTATGCGAAGCTTGCGGGTCCAGTCAGGGGCGGTTTCGGGCATCGGCATCGGGCCGAAGGACAATGAGTCCGCGAGGGGTTGGAAATTGTCGGCGACGGCGATGTCTGTGCCGGCGATTGTCGGGACGGCGAGATCGGGGTTGCGCACGCCTACCTCTATATATACGTTGAACGCGCGAAGCTCCGGGAACATGTTGGCGTACATATAACGCCATGCCGCGCCACCATGAAGCTGCTGCAGTTCCCGTTTAAGTGTCTGGGTATCATGTTCGGAGGAGATCAGCGACAGGACCTCTTCACGGTATTTCATGTCGGAGTGCGCCACGAGTTCGCCGAGGCCGGCCCAGTCTTCGACAACATCTTCTATATGGAGAACATCGTCGTCAAACGTGAGGTGCCTGCGAAGATATGCGGTGAGGTTATCGCTTCGTTTGCCGGATATCTTGCGGTTGATGTCGAGGGTTCCCTCCGGGGAAGCGCCCGCCTTATATGTTACGTTAAGGATTACGAATGCATCGGATTCGCTCTGGAATGTCTTGACTCTGGAGATGAAAGCGTCGACTTGAGACCGGTTGTCACGATATTTCGGATCGAAGGTGGAATAGCCCTGGCGGAAGTACACTCGTAGGGAATCTGCCATCTGTTGAGCGGATGCAGAAACGCTGAGAAGTGTCAGTATAATGGTTATAATAAATGGTTTCATTGAGTATAATTTTATTACCCAATCCACAGTTCCGAGGACTAAAACGTTCCAAATATAAGAAAAAAATTTTTACGTTGTACCCATGAAAATAAAAAATGACGCAAATTTTTTAATTTTCGCGTCATTTTTTGTATTTATATATCTCTGATTATCAATCTTACACTAGAAACCGGTGTACGACCAAGGTGTAATCCGGTATAGTTCCTCTTTCACTGAATCACTTACTGCAAGGCCTTCAATGAATGTTTTTATGGTATTCTCATCGATTACGCTTCCGGTGCGGGTCAATGCCTTGAGGGTTTCATAAGGATTCGGGTAACCTTCGCGACGGAGAATCGTCTGGATAGCTTCCGCTACTACCGCCCAGTTGCGGTGAAGATCAGCCTGGAGAGCATCTTCATTGAGAATCAATTTCCCGAGTCCTTTCTTGAGAGATGCGAAAGCGATCATACCATGAGCCACAGGAACACCGACATTGCGGAGAACCGTGGAATCCGTAAGGTCGCGCTGGAGACGGGAAACCGGCAATTTCATTGACAAGAATGTGAAGACGGCGTCAGCCATACCGAAGTTTCCCTCGGCATTTTCGAAGTCAATAGGGTTCACCTTGTGCGGCATCGCAGATGAACCGACCTCGTTCTTGTTCACTTTCTGCTTGAAATACTCCATCGAGATATATGTCCAGATATCGCGGCAAAGGTCTGTCAATATGGTATTTATGCGACGGAGGCAGTCGAAGATGGCTGCGATGTTGTCGTAATGCTCGATCTGGGTGGTCGGGAAGGAACGCTTCAAGCCAAGCGACGATACGAAATCATTGCCGAAGGCTATCCAGTCAATGTGCGGGTATGCGACTTTGTGCGCATTCATATTGCCGGTGGCGCCGCCGAATTTGGCCGGATAGGTCAGGAGCGCGAACTGTCTGAGCTGTTCTTCCAGACGGACCTGATAGACCTTGAACTCTTTTCCGAGACGGGTCGGGGATGCCGGCTGGCCATGGGTCTTCGCGAGCATCGGAACATCTTTCCACTCCTCTGCCATGCCTGAGATGATGTCCAGGACTTCTTTCAATGCCGGCATATAGACATTTTCCATGGCTTCTTTCAGCATCATCGGCTGCGAAGTGTTGTTGATGTCCTGCGAAGTGAGGCCGAAATGTACGAACTCCGACCATTTGTCGAGGCCCAGTTCATGGAAATGACGCTTGATGAAGTACTCGACCGCTTTCACGTCGTGATTCGTGGTCTTCTCGATTTCCTTCACCTCCATCGCCTGCTCCGGAGTGAGATTCAGGTAGATGTCACGCATTGCCTGATATTTCGACTTGTCGATGTCTGTTAGCTGCGGCAGCGGAATTTCACAAAGTGCAATGAAATATTCAATCTCGACGCGGATGCGGTATCTGATCAATGCAAATTCACTGAAATAGCTTTTCAGCGGTTCCGTCTTGGAGGCATAGCGTCCGTCAATCGGCGATACTGCCAATAATGAATGTGTGTCCATCTATCTAAAAATTAAGGTGTGCAAATTTAATAAGAAGTCGCGACAATCCAGCCTTTTGCGGCAGGAATTTCAATGCTCCAGCTCACGGTAAAGGGCGACGGTGCGCACGGCTTCAGCCACGTCGTGGACGCGAAGGATGTCTGCGCCCAGGCACAATGCCTTGTAATGCAAGACCTGCGTGGCAGGCAGCGATTCTTCCGGAGTAATGCCGAACTTTCTGAATATCATACTCTTGCGCGACATACCCACCAAAATACGTTTTCCAAGTTCGGCGAAATGGTCCAGTTCCCTGAGCATCTGATAGTTCTGTTCAATGGTCTTGGCAAAGCCGAATCCGGGGTCCAGAATCCAGTCTTTCACGCCGGCGGCTTCTGCCTTCGACGCGAATTGACGGAAATAGTCCAGCACCTCGGCGGTGACATTGTCGTATTCCGTGAGGGACTGCATTGTCTTGGGATTGCCCCGCATGTGCATTGCCACGAAAGGAAGGCCGAGCTCGGCGACAGTACGGAGCATTTCATCCGACTTGTCATACATTCCTTCGCCGGCCGTAATATCATTGACAATGAACCGGCCGATGGTGTCGAAGGTGCGGCGGACGACAGAGGGCCAATATGTGTCGACGGAGATGGCGATGTCGGGAAATTCCTGCCGGATGGCTTTCAGCGCCGGTTCGAGTCTGCGCCATTCTTCGCTTTCGCCGACCGGGTCCGATCCCGGCCTTGTGGAGCATGCGCCGATGTCGAGTATCGTAGCGCCGTCTGCTACCATTTGGGCTGCACGTCTGACAATGCGGCCGAGGTCATCGTTTCCCGAGCCGTCCAGGCAGCGGCTTTCAGCGTAATATGAGTTGTCCGTGATGTTGATGATGCCCATCACGTCGATTTTTCTTCCTGGGTTCATAGAGTTCATAGTTTGCAAATATAATCATCTTTCGGCATATTCCAGATATGAAAAATCCGGGAAGGCTTGTGGGCCGTCCCGGAAGAATCTATGTAGATAAGTCAGTGACTATTTGGAAATCTTGATGTTGTCGATGAACCAGCGCTTCTGTGTCACCTTGTCACAATCGGTAAGGTCTGTCGGCCGGATAGATATCCTGTCGGTAGACTTCAGTCCTTTTATCTGAATCGTGACATTTTTCCATTTCAGCTGGCCTTTTTCCCAGTCATTTACAAGAACACCGCTGATTTTCGCCGTACCGTCAGCAGTAACGACCTGCCCGTCGCCTTCAATCTCCACTACAAGCTGAACCTTGTCAATGTTGCCTTTTCCTGTCATGTGAGGACTCCAATCGAATGAGAGTGTCACATCAGAACCATCGGCAGCAGCGATTGCAGGCAATTTAAGACCATGATGCTTACTGGTCGCACCGAATTTCATATAATATTTCTGCGAATATGCGCTCTTTGCAGCAGGGTTCAGCATCTCGTATCCAATTTCAGCAAACTTGTCCAGCAAACCTTTCTGAGTAGTCTGCGTATAGATATTCGGGGCGTTGCCACTTGCATTGTTTTCACCTACGGAATCCCCTGAGCCATAAGCATCAGCCCAAGGTTTGATCCACATGAAATCATCAAAATAGTAGACACCCGAAGCGGCCTGTGAAACATTGAGCTTGTATTCATAACCGTAATCCGCATTGGCAAATACTATTTCGCCATTTCTTGTTTCAGCAGCGGTATTCGCTTCGAACTGAACCGAAACCGGATATGTTCCGGCTTCAGGAACACCCGCAGCAGGCAGTTTAACCCAAGACGGAGCTGAAACGGTGAAAGGAACATTGGACTGGACAGTAAAATTCTTGGTCTCACCGAAACCTGAAATCGTAGTGACTCCGGAATATGAGGTGATTTTGACTTCCGGTTCGAACTTGCTCTGGTCCACGGTCACGACTGATTCAATGTTACCCTTGTAGAAACGGATTGTCGCAGTTCTTGCTGCTCCTGTAACATTGGCTTCTGCCTTGAATTTCAATGTCTTGGACTCGACCATCGCCTTCGTTGATACTACCGGCACGGCAGTAATCCAGGAGTCGCTGATCTCCGTTTGGAAATCAACATTGGCCTGAACCTTGACGGTGAACTCTTCGCCCTTGCCGCTGACAGTCTTCTTGTTGCCGTCAGAGATGCTGATGAGAGGGTCGAGATCGCCGCCGGCAGCGGATTGAACCACTGTTATATAGTAATGGGAAACACCGGACTTGATGTCGATCTGACCTTTTCTTAATGAAGAGGATGTGCTTTCCTTACATGTAACGACGATGGTCTTCTCATCATCTGCTTCTCCTGTAGTTTCACTGAGGGTAATCCAATCCACATTCGGTGTCAATGTAAATGCACTGGTGGATGTCACCGTGAACTTCTTGGTTCCTTCAGGAACGCCTTCGAAGGTAATGATGTTGTTTTCCAGGCCTGAGACAAGAATGTCCGGTTTGGAAACGTCCTCCGTACCTGCGGCAATCACAGAAATTTCAGGCTGATTATCCGAATCGGCGGTATAAGCCAAACGGAAAGAAGATGTATTAGGCACTTCCTGCCACTGACTGCCAGTCCAGTTCGCAGCACAAATCAATCTGAACACTACGGCATCAGTTGTATTGGCATAGTTGACTACTGCTGTAATGACATCATTGTCAGCATCGGAAGAACCGCCCTTGAACTGATGGGTATAAGATACCTCCTTAGTTATTGATACAGGTTTCTCCTTGTTGTTGGTATCGCCTGTAATCGATCTTGTGATAAGTTTGGACGCATCTTTCCATTCTTCTCCGTCCTTGTACTGAAGCCTCCAGAATTTCAGACCGGAGCCGGATGTCCTGGCCTCAAATTTAAGCTTGACAATAGAGCCGGCAGATATAGGCGAATTTGCCTTGAATTCCAGGTAATCACCAGGCCATGCCCCACTGACGCGCGGATTCTTTCCGCTCACATCCAAACTTGTTTTTCCGCCGATTTCGCTTCTGTCAATGACATGATAATAGATCTGACCGTCACCGGTAACAGGGGCGATCTTGTGCTCGGAAGCCCAAGACGGATAGTCATTGGAAGCGGCAGCCCATTGAACAGGGAAGCCTTCTACTGAAGCCTCGGTCGCAGGATACTGGATTATAGGAATAATGTCAGTGTACTCCTTTACGCCTTCGGTTTCATTCAACTTATATGAAACCTTGAGATTGGCTCCACGGAGGCCACCTGCATTTGCAGATACTGTAAAGTTCAGAGTATCAATGTGCTTGGACGCCACATGCTCATTGGCATCCTTGATCCAATCAACGTCGGTCGTCGCATATTCCTCCATAGGTTCGAGAGAATAATCCCAATCGACATTGGCCAACACCGTGAGTTTGAGTTTCTTGGCGGTGGCGTTCACATCGTACTTTGCCTCACTAAGTTCCACAAAATCAGGGCTTTTGCTCTGATGGACAGTAATAAGTCCCGGAAGTTCTTCGAAACCGTTTCCTTTATCGAACCAGATGTAGAAATATGCGTCACGATCTTCCTTGTTGGAAAGATTTCGGGAAGCCTTGAAAATGAACTTTCCGTCCTTTTCTCCGACTCCAGGGAAAGGTGACACCCAATCATAAACCACATTTTCATCCGCAGGGGCAATTTTCCAGCGGAGGTTGGACCGGACCTCGAAAACAGAGGAGGCCAGCACGTCATCATTTCCGGTTTTTACGGATTTTTTGGCTGAATATTCCTGATGCGCTAGATTCAGCGTATAATTGAAATTCTCCGAATCCGTGTCGACTATCACATCGCTCCCTACCGAAATGGTAAAATTAGGAGTGCCTTCAATCTTGAACTCTGTCTCCTTTTGGCAAGATACCGCCAACGCAGAGAGAGCCACCGATGACAACACGTAAAATATCTTGTTCATACTAAAATTCATTATTTATTCCTGTGAGAACCATTAAGTTTCAGATATGACCAATCCAATGCAGTATGCATATTGTTGTCTCCGCCCATACGGCTGAGAGCTTCTTCAACATGCTGCTTGTTGGATGTCACGGTATAGTTAGGATAGCCCAACCTTGTAGGGAGTTCATTGTCATTTGCACCTGTACCGACGCCGATCGTAAGCAACGGATATTCGGTTCTTCTCCACTCATGATACTGCTCGAAACCGCAATAGAAGAGGGACAGGTACTTTTGCGACAGAATCAGTTCCAGCGGGTCTGCATAGATGCTGGTTCCATCCTTTGCGGCAGCCTTGTCATATGATGCCAACTTCGACTGTTTAAGTGTCTTCACATCGCTCTTCCTGATGGTCTTAGCCGCAGGAGAAGCCTGACCGATGGCATCCCATTTCTCGATATTGGCGTCAAGCGCAGCCTCATACAATGTCTTGGCAGTCTGACCAGATATAGTAAGTTTTCCTCTTTCAACTCCTTCAGCTTCAATGAAAAGAATCTCGGAATAGTCCATGATGAAGCCCGGGAAATCAGCCCTGTTGATGAAGGAATTGTCCGGATATGACGGTTTCTTATTTTCTTCCGCATCCGTATCAGAAGGCAGACAGCCGGAAACAACGCCTACCCAGTCACTCTTTCCCATCTTTCCGAACATTGCCATACGCGGGTCTACGAATATGGACTTGCCCTTGCTGTTGTACTCGACTGTCATCGTTATGACTCTATCCGTAAAGCGATAGCCCTGGAAATTCGTTGCAGTCTGCTTCTCCTGGCCCCAGAAAGACATATACGGGTCCTGAGACTGGAACGGTATCATGGCATTGTCCGAATTCGAGGCCATTACCGGATATTTGGACGGATTGTCGATAACCTCCTGGATCTTGGCCCAGTTGCCGTCGTTCATTCCGGAATAGCGGCAGAGAATCCTGAGACGGAGGCTGTTGGCAAATTTGATCCATTTCATGACATTGTCGCCATACATCTTGTCAAGACCGGATTTGGAAGGAACCGGTTTCTTGGAGAGGTACATACACGCACTGTCCAGGTCATTCAGGAAACAGTCCTGAAGGTCGGACTGGCTTTCGAACTTAGGTGTCCTGTTCGCAGTGAACTGATAAGCCTCAGTATATGGGATATCACCGAAAAGGTCAGCGAGATTCGAGAGGTTGTACACCTTCAGAATCAAGCCAAGTGCCTCATAATAAGGGTCATTCCACTGCTTCGCCAATGTAATCATGTGCTGGCAATCACCACCGTAACGCGCGTAATTGTCCCAAATCGTCTGCCAATTACCGTTGGTTACTATATATTCCTTGATATGCTGAGTCTGGCCTGCCGTATATGCAGTCATCTGAATCAGCTCATTGTTATAATATTGGCAAAGCTTCTGGGACTGGTATCCGATGCCGTAGAGTATCGGCTCGAAACAGCTGCTCGCATAGATCTTGCCGAAATCCATCTTGTTCGGATTCGTATTTATATCTTCGAAGTCGCCAGTGCAGGCAGTCATGCCGAGGGCAGCAGCCGCACCGAACATTATTTTCTTAATTGTATTCATATCTCTTAGAATCTGATCTTGATGTTGGCACCGAATGATCTGGTCATAGGCAGTGAACCGGACTCGATACCACGTTTGGTATTGGATCCTACATAACCGGTAACTTCCGGATCATAGAACGGATAGTTGGTTATGCAGAAAAGATTCGTAGCATAGGCTGACACGGTAATTCCCTGGATAACCTTGGTCTTTTCCATGAGCTTCTTAGGGAAGTTATAGGAAACCGTGAGTTCTTTAAGCTTGAAGAATGAGTTGTCGTAGATGTATTCTTCGAAGTTGTAGCGGTTTGCCTTATATGTAGAATAGTACGATACTATATCGGTAGTAATCGTACTGTTCTTCTGATAAGTAATACTGCCGTCAGCAGCCTTTATGGCATTCACGCCCGGAGCGACAAATCCGTCATTACGGCCTTCAAGTGTATTCTTGAGCTTACCCTGATAACCGAGGATGCCGGCGGTGACAGAAGCGGTCTTTCCGCCGATCTGTCCGGTGAAAGTAGCATTCAATGTAATGTCTCTCCACTTCAAGGATGTCGTAAGACCTCCCAGCCAGTCAGGATTTACATTTCCATAATATTTGAGATTGGAGCTGTCATCCAATGCCGGTAGTCCGGTCTTGGCATTGATGATATCCATGCCCGAGCAGTCCACCTGGTTTCCGTTTTCATCGAGATAAAAAGAGCCTTCCGGAGCTTGTTTAAGACCTAGTCCCCACAATTCACCCATCTTCTTCCCTACATAGTCGTAAACGAAGAGACGGCTTCCGATGGTAGTACCGTAGTCCTCCTGGAACGGATTGTCATTGTTCCAGCCGTCATACATTCTCTTGAGGACGCCGATGTTGCGGGAAGCATTGATACCGATGGTCCATTTCCAATCCTTGGTCTTGATCGGAGCGAAGTTCAGTGCGATTTCAATACCCTTGTTGCGGATAAGGCCGACATTGGTGGTATAATATTTCGCACCGGTGATGTAATCGTAAGGGACATCATAGATCTGGTCAGTCACATCTGACTGATAGAGAGCGATATCCACGCCGATTCTGTTCTTGAGGAACTTGGCTTCGAGACCAGCCTCCCATGTTTCCACATTTTCCGGCTTCAAATAGTAGTTCGGATAGGTTGCCGCAGGACGGTATCCTCCAGGGAAAGCAGTGGCAGTATATCCGTATGAGATGGAATAAGGAGAGGTATCCTTACCTACATTCGCCCAGGATACACGTGCCTTCAAGAAAGAAACGGCCGGAAGCCAGTCCTGGAATTTAGCGACCTTGTCAATGAGGACAGAGGCGCTGACTGAAGGATAGAAGTATGACCAGTTGCCAGGTGAAAGTGTTGAAGACCAGTCATTTCTGGCAGTAAGGTCGAGGTATGCCCAATCATCCCAACCGAGAGAGACAAGTCCATAAAGGCTGTTCACCACTTTTTTCGATCTGTAAGCACTATAGTCCGGCTGTGTACCTGCAGGGTAGTTGTTCACGTTATATACGCCTTCAATGTCAAGTTTATCGAGAGTGTATTTCCAGCTCCTTCTGTTGTAGGTCATGTTGTTGCCACCGAATCCGGCAGTAAGGGTGAGCCTGTCATGAACGAAAGAATCGGTGTATTTCAGCATGAAGTCGGTATTGAACTCCACAAGGAAGTTTGACTGCTCGCGATACCATCCCTGAGTATAATTGTATGTATAGAACGGCTTGCGCTGTGTACGGAACTCATTGGTCACATCGGCACCCGATTTCAGGTCGAGAGTGAGTTTGTTTTTCCAGAGATTGATATTGAGTCCGATATTGCCGAAGAGCCTGTCCTTGTCCTGGGTATTAGGCATCGCATACAAAATACGGTAAGGGTTATAGTAATTGTTCTTGCCGACAAGCATGTCGGTATCGCTCGTGAAAGTCTCTTTGTTCCAACGTCCCTGGAAATACTCGTCCTTGTAGTTCTTCATAGAGATGTTTGTCGAGTTCCAGACAAGCTGATATACTACGGAGTTGTTCGAATAGCCGGTCGACGGCATATTGTCTGAGTCAGTCATGAAGTAGTTCACATTGGCAGTGAGCTTGATATACTTGTTGATCTGGCTCTTGACAGCGAGTGAAACAGATTTTCTCTTGTAGCCCGTGTTAGGCAGGATATATTCGTTCTTGGTGTTCTTGAATGAGAGACGCACAGAGGTTCCTTTACCGTTGCCGCCTTCGATGGAAACGGAATTGTCCCATGTCCAACCAGTACGGAAAAGTCCTGAGTACCAGTCATCCTTATAGGTCCAAGGAGTCCTTTGGGCTAAACCGGTAGCATAGTCCATACCGTCCTGCTGGAAGCGCATCTTGCTGGCATCGTACTTTTCACCGAATGCATAACGGCTGTAGTTACGAGGCAGGCCTTCCACGTTGTGCTCCGCGTTGAAGAAGTTGTATTCATTCAAGCCGAGGTCGGAACCTGAACCGTATTCCGTCTGGAAATCAGGCCAATATCCTGCCACGTCAGCAGTAAATTGGGATGAATAGGTCACGCCGATACCTTTGGCCGTAGAACCTGACTTGGTGGTAATGATGACTGCGCCGTTACCTGCACGTGAACCGTAGAGGGCTGTGGCAGCAGCACCTTTGAGGACCGTAACTGATTCAATATCATCAGGATTGAGGTCAGATGCACCGTCACCGAAGTCGATCGGGTTGTCCTGGTTGGTATATCCGGAACCTGATGCATTGGAAATAGTACCTGATGTGATAGGAATTCCGTCCACGACGTAAAGCGCCGAGCTGTTGCCGTCCAGGGAGGATTCACCACGGACTACCACCTTGGTGGAACCGATAGGGCCGGATGCCTTGTTGAATTGCACGCCGGCTACTTTTCCTTCCATACCGCTGAGCCAGTTGGAGTTCTGCACATTGTTAAGGTCTTCTCCGGTCACTTCCGTAGCGGCATAACCGAGAGAGCGTTTTTCTCGTTTCATACCCAGTGCGGTCACGATTACCTCGCTGAGCTGTTCAGAATCCGGTTTGAGAATGATGTCATAAACCGAAGATTTGGAAACCGTGACGTTCTGTGTCTTGTAGCCCATGAACTGGACACTCAACACGTCACCTTCCTTGGCATTGACGGAAAATTTTCCGCTGCCGTCAGTGATTGTAGCTACATTCTTGCCTTCGACAACGACTGTAGCTCCAGCCATAGGCTGGGTCTTATCTGTGTCGTAAACCGTACCGCGGATCTGGCTCTGCGCATGTAGGGAGAAACTTCCTCCTACGAGCATCAGGACAGAAGCTACTGCAGTCAGCAACGACTTTCCATAAGAGTTGAACATATTGATGCGTTTTATTGGTTTGTATTATTATGTATACTGTTTCAAAATGCTGTTTCAAGCATCTGACATACTATGCGTGTTTGAGGTTTATTTATAAGCATCGGTCGAGAATTCTTTCGGACGTTTCATCGTCTCGGTGTAGACATTTCCAAATTCGTCAGTGACCTTGATGTCGATGGTGGATGTCGCTGATGATGCTTTCACCTTGAACATGTGGTAGTTCATAGTCGTGGTAAAGGCCGGCTCAGCAGTAATCGAAGCATCATTGAAACGCTTGGCTGTCAATGCCGCGATATGCAGCGGGTCATAGCCTTTCACGCGCGGACTCGCGAGCGTCTTGCCGTTCTCCTTGATTTCTATCTTCCAGTTCGGATTCCAGTTCCAGATGTTTATAAGCACCTCATTGTCAGAGTTCTTAGGATAGGCATCAGTATATTTCTCGAACTTCGATTTTAATGCTGCCGGCACTTTAGGAGCATCTTTCTCGACAGTGAACCAGACATTGTTCAGGTCATAGGATCGGAACTGCTCATTATCATCGCGTCCAGTGCCCTTGTAGCGCCATTTCTTGTCTGTGCCGGTGATGTCCCAGACGGAATATCCGCCAGGTGCGCCGTCCGTACAGATATGGATGCCCGGAGTGAGATACCCCGACCACCACCATGAAGCGCAGACTGCACCGGCATTGTGCTCATAGATGCCTTCAGAGGATTTGTCCACGTTATACAACACGTGGGTGTGTCCGGTTACGAAATCCACCTTGTAGTCCTTGAATTTGGAGATCAATGTACTTGAGTTTGTCAGGTTATACTTGTATATATTCAACAGATTCTCTGCGCCTTTCGCATAAACCGGCGCATGGGAAGTAACTATGACCGGTGTCGTCTTGGAAACGAAAGAAAGATCTTTCGCGAGCCATTTCAGCTGTTCATCAGTAACTTCGGAATAGTATGACCGCTCCGGTTTGGCGGAAGCCGCTCCCCCGACATTGGTACAGAGGATATCATCGAGCACGATGTAATGCACGTCGCCGATATTGAATGAATAATAAGTCGGGGCAATGTCTTTCACGTATTCGATGACAGTATTGAAGTCGCCGTCCTTGCACATGTCATGGTCATGGTTTCCGATAGTGTGGAAGAACTGGACTTGCTTCGCAGCATTCTTGAAATAATAATTGACGCTTTTCAGGTACTGAGGGAAGTAGTACTTCCTGGAATACCAATACAGGTCCCAAGTCATATCTCCAAGCGTGATGACATAGGACTTGACATCATCATCCATTATATCCGCCTTGACTTCTTTCATGCAGTTGTCAAACTGGTTCAAATCGTTCGTCCTGTCAGCCAGATGCATGTCGCCGAGGAAATACACGCGATATTTTTCCTGATTAACCTTTACGAGGTTGAAATCGTGACGTTCCGCCTTGTCGGCTTGCTCGGTCAATGTCGCATGGAACTGAGGAAGCACGCCTTCGGAGCCCACCTCATAACCCTTTGGAATAGAAATGAATACATAGCCCCATTTCTTCGCGGATTTAAACTGATAGACGCCGTCCTTGTCTGTTTTCACCACTTCGACGCCATCCGAAACGACCACGTCCGCCAGCCCTTCGCCGTCGCAATGGACCACGCCGTACACGTTATTGTCGCCTGTCGGCTCAATGTCGACCACATCGAAGATTATGTCAATGTTTATGTAGCCGACGATTTTAGTCCGGGAATTCCTGCGGACCAGCATTTCGTAACGTCCGGTGGTGACTTTCGGGTCCAATGTAAATGTGAAACTGCCTTTGTCTATGGACTTGATCTGATTGTCGAAGCTTTCCGCGGTATTCATCAGCACGATTACGTCGCCCTCCTCAGGTCCATGACTTCCTACGACCTTCAATGTCACGTCTCCGCCTTTTTTCGCGCTTACGGAGTTCTCCAGTATTATACCGGAGACATTGATCGGAGTGCCGTCAGGATTATCAGGAGTTTCTTTGGTGCCGTCACAGCCCGAGAATACCACCATGGACAAGGTGGTTAAGAAAACGACAAGAATTCGTTTTAGCGTTTCGTTTCGAAAGTATTTCATATTCGTTATGTTCGTATTCCGTAGTTAATCGGTTTACATTTCGAAACAAAGGTAGTACAAAAAAAGATTTCCCACAAAAAAAATTAGAGATGGCCAATCCGTAATTATTGGTCATCTCCTCTGGAGCGGAAAACGGGGTTCGAACCCGCGACCTTCGGCTTGGGAAGCCAACACTCTACCAACTGAGCTATTTCCGCAACTCGACCGTAACTCATCCGGTCATCTCTGCAAATATAGTCATTAAAATCCGTTTCGCAAGATTTTTTCTCACGAACTTCAAACCGCCATCAGTTCCTTCCCAAGCAGCCTCAGCGTTTCCTTCAGAGCGGCCCTGCGTTCCGCGCTAGGCTTCTTGATACCATATATGTACTTAAACAACAGATTCTTGCTGATACCTACCCTCTTGGCAACCTGTGAGACATTCAGTTCCGGAAAGTGTGAAAATATTTCCGCTATTTCATTATCCGGGTCCGGTTCCGACCTATCCAAAAAGCTGGATACATGAATATCTTCATCAATAGCCGGCCAGCGGATATCGTCACCCCACTTTCCGATTTCATAGTTTTCACGTTGAGAAACCGTAGCATTCTTCAGGGACGGGAAAGCTTCCAAAGGACGGCTATAAACTTCACCATCTTCCGATTCCATAAAAATACGCTCCGATTTAAACCAGACCCTCTTGATTTTCAGGTCCGAACGCATGTCCGTAACATTATCCATGATATTCCCTCCATTTTTCAAGAATTACCAATCGCAACATACTGACACATTCTACAATCCGACTAAGATCCCGCTTCTTGATTCCGTTATTTGATACCACCTTGACTTCCGGAGTCAATACAATTTTCGCTCGTCCGTCTCCATTTTCAACATGAACATGTTCCGGCAAATGTTCATCTGAATAGAAAAAGAACCGGCAGCCGTTAGAATAAAACAATGTCGGCATATCTCACCTCAAATATAGGGACAAAATTTTATCCCCGCAAGAAAACACAAACATTTTTCACTCAAGGACATAGTCGGTGACGTTGCGGAGGCCGGGTATGCCGAAGTAGGATTCCACTATGTTGCCTTTCAGATATACCTTGCGTTTCAGGTTTTCGGGATTGTCGGCAAGATTCAGGGCGTCGCGGATGTCCCCTTTCGGAAGACTGACGGAAAGGCACGACTCTTTGTCGGATACAGAGGTCCTGCCGGCAATCCCGATATTCGTATCGGAAGAAAACGGCTCATCGAATGATATGGAAGCGGATGTCATGTCCCCACCCACGATGTAGCCATAAACCCAGACGCCATCCGCCCCGATCTCCGATTTAGCCTGAGTCACGTTATATGCGGTCTTATAAGTGTTGCCGGAAGCGTTTCCCGATGATGTTCCACCTGACGACGATCCCCCGCCGATTACATAATTGTCATACAGCCAAGTCCTGGATGTATCCACGTCTATATGTATCCTGCCTTCGGAAGACGACTGTGCAGGCGACGGAGCGGAAACATTGACAGTCAACACTTGTCTGGATTTCAATGTCTTGGTAAACAACGTCTTGTCCGTTCCGGCATTGTTCAGGACAAGGGACACTTTGCTGGGGTTGAAGTAGGCTATCCGCTTTTCCGAATACCCGTACATGAGCTTGCCGTCTGAAGATTTCAGGAACAGGACGCCGTCAGGATAGTTTTTGAGGAAATTCGAAGCAACCTTGAGACGGAGCCCGGCATTGACCTGCTCACAAGAGAGATATACATCTGACACTTTGCCAGACTTCACTACCACGCATTGCTCATCGCCGTAAAGCGGGGCGGAGAAAGCCGGCTTGGTGAATTTCCCGGAGCGTACCGATATGTTATAGGTGCCCGATTTGACCAAGAGTTTTTCAGGAGAATCCCCATACTTTCCGTCATATACGGTTTCGCCGCCGGAGCCGGTAATTTTTAGCAGGAACTCGCTGGTATCCGGTATGTTTTCGGTCGCCTTGGTCTGTTCATAGGAGTATTCCGAAAAATGAATGCAAAGAGTTCCTTCTCCTCCTTCAGCATCCAGCTGAACCCGTCGGCATGAGACAGGGATGACAATCATTGACAAACAAATGAGCCAGCAGGCCAGATTCGCCACCACATTGGAAAAAATAGTTTTATTCATGATTCTGATAGTATTTGTTTTGGCGGCGAATGTATCGGGATTTCCGAAAACTCCATTAAAAAAACATAAAAATCTGTGTGACAAATTTATAACACAAACTAATTTGGATTAATTTTATGATTTTTAACTAAAGTCTGCTAAGTTTTCATTAGATTACCGGTTTTTTCCATCGGTAAAAACCCACGATTTTATACAAAAATTCACGGGGCCGCCGCAATCGCTGTCTCTTATACACATCTGAC
>ERZ1026772.729-NODE-729-length-21829-cov-7.088638_pt1 | contig 21829 bp, 17 predicted proteins | sample MGYA00380124_ERZ1026772 | MGnify/ENA primary metagenome ERZ1026772 (study PRJEB33269, sample SAMEA4719760) | human gut metagenome | biome: human-associated habitat; feature: organic feature; material: feces | place: Cameroon | collected 2013-10 ...
CTGCGGCCTAATAAAACGCTTTTAAGCGTTTTATTAAAAACTCGTATAAACGCCGGTATAATGGGAAAATTTCTCCAAAAGCAAATAAACCGCGCCCACCCTGAGCCAGGGTGGGCGCGGTCAGTTTTTTGGGGGATGACCGTTTCTGGTCGGTGGAATGGGACAGCTGGTCACGACTCATCCGGTTTGTCATAAGTCAGGCCGGCAAACAGCTCACACTGGATATCCGCGACATCGTCCAGGGAAACTTCCGTCCCGTCCAGCAGGATGATTACGCGGCGGGCAAGGTCAATTTTCTTTAGATTCCCTTTGAGCGTGCCATACGCGCCGCCTTGCTTGCGGCGGTCGGGGATGAAGTAGGTTACGGTGATCTCCGGGTGCGTCGGGGCGGCGTCCAGGAGAATTTTCTGCTTTTGATCCAGAATGTCCCGGCTGTACTCCGACAATTCCGCCCTGCTGTCCGTCAGGCGGCCTGCCTCCCGGAGAACGGCCTCGTAGCCGGTGAGGGCGGAAAAGGGGGAAAACTGGGCGGCTCTGTCCATGGCGGACATGGGCGGGTGCTTCCGGGAAACGGGATGGGGCAGATAAATCAGATCGTCGTATTCGCCCATTATGCTTTGTGTCCTCCTATCTGACCGTTCCGGTCTCTGGCGGTGGCGCCTTTCTCCAGGTCCATGCCCTTCAGAATGGCATTTTTTCCGTACTTCTTTTTGATGGTCAGCACTGCCTGCTGACGGCGCTTTTCCCGCTCCCGCGCAGCCGCTTCCTCGGCGCGGCGCTTTTCTTGGGAGGCGTAATCAGAGAAAAAGTCCAGCTGCTCGGAAGCCTCTTGCCGGGGCAGGGAGGCCTCCGGGACGACATGATTGGCGGACAGATACAGCCGCCTGACCAGAAGATTGGGGTCTACGATGCGGTCGTAAAGCGCGGCGACGGCACTGACGATGGCCTTGGAGGAGGCGGTATGCCCGCCCAGATTGGCGGTGCCGTGGGCGTGCTTGGGAATCCTGCGGCCATAGCGGTCGACGGTGACGGAACCGCGATAGGCGCGGCTTCGCTCCGGGTCGGTGAGATTTTCAATGTCGTAGCCAACCGTCAGAACGATCTGGTCGGTGACAAGCCCCTTGTCCACCAGATCCAGGGATAGATCGTCCGCCATTTCCCGGGCGACCAGCCGGGCTTTTTCCGCGGTGTAGGGACATTGCAGCACCTGCCCCGGGCTGAGGCTGCTGGATTCCGGCTTGTAGGCCTTGATGTCCGCGATGGTGCATGGCTCCCACCCCCAGGCGTGGTCGATGAGCAGCTGGGCGTTGACGCCGAACAGCTTATACAGCAGGTCTTCGTTGTAAAACTCCGTGGGCTTGCCCACGGAACACCGGGCGACGTCGCCCATGGTGCGCAGTCCCACCTTTTCCAGCTTTTTCGCGTAACCGGGGCCGACCCGCCAGAAATCCGTCAGGGGACGGTGGGACCACAGCTCCTGCCGGTAGCGCAGCTCGTCCAGCTGGGCGATGCGCACGCCGTTCTTGTCCGCGGGGATGTGCTTCGCCACAATGTCCATGGCCACCTTGGCAAGGTACAGATTCGTTCCGATTCCGGCGGTGGCCGTGATGCCGGTGTTTTCCAGAATGTCCAGGATGATCTTCATGGCAAGCTCCTCCGGGGTCATGCGGTAGAGCTTCAGGTAATTCGTGGCGTCGATGAACACCTCGTCGATGGAGTAGGGGTGAATGTCCTCCGGGGCGATGTATTTGAGATAAATATTGTAGATGGCCGCACTGGTCTCCATATAATATGCCATCTGCGGAGGTGCCACGATGTAGTCCACCTCCAGCTCCGGATGTCCGCGGAGCTGACAAAAGTCGTGGGATTTGCCGGTGAAGGCGCGCCCCGGGGCGGAGTTCTTACGCAGCGCGTTGACCTGCCCGATCTTCTGTACGACCTCAAATAGCCGGGGCCGGCCGGGAATGCCGAAGGATTTCAGGGAAGGGGAGACCGCAAGGCAGATGGTTTTGTCGGTGCGGCTGGGGTCGGCCACCACCAGATTGGTGGTCATGGGATCCAGCCCCCGCTGGATGCACTCCACGGAGGCGTAGAAGGATTTTAAGTCGATGGCAATATAGCTTCGGACTTTCATTCCGGCGCGGCCTCCTTTAATTGCAAACATAATTTCGATTATTGCAATGCAAGTATAACACGGAAATCCCAAAATGTACAGAGGAAAATGTGGGTATCGTTCCAAAAAGAGGCGGGTTCTGCGGGGGAGACGTGCGCTCCCCGCAGAACCCGTGTGCGTCTGGTGGTTCACCCTGGAAAATCATACTATTTCTCGATAAAATGGTTAACACCATTTTATCCTGCGAATCGTACGCAGGCCGCCGGTGGCGGCGAGAAATGTATGGACTTACGTTTTTTGCGGCTACGCCGCTGGCTGCTGAAACAGCAGCCGAATAAAACGGTTTTTAACCGTTTTATTGAAAACTGGTATCAGGAATTTCCCAGAAAATTGTCCAGAATCTTTTCCTGAATGCGGATATATTCCCGGGCGTCCTCCGGGCCGAGGGATTCCAGCAGGGACGATACCCGGGAAATGACCTCCGCCCGGGTTTTTTGTATCGCAGTTACCCCGTTTTCTGTCAGCCGGACGAAAATCTGCCGATTGTCGCTTAAATCGGAGGAGCGGGCGATCAGTCCCTTTTCCTCCATGTGATGCAGAAGAGAGGTGATGCGGGCGGTGCTGACGGACATCTTTTTGCTGAGTTCCTTGGGATGGATCGCCGTTTCGTGGGTGGCGAGATAGTTCAGAACGAACATCTCTCCCCGCACCATCTTGGAAAGCTGCTGGTAGGCCGGGACTTGCAGGAGATTCGCCTGCACGCTGAGAAGCTGCCCGGCAAGCAACGAATAGTCCATGCTGCCAAAATCACTCCCGTTCTTCCATGACGCTCATGTACGCCGGACGGATGATCTTATCCATGCAGATCAGTTCCTCAATCCGGTGGGCGCTCCATCCCACGATTCTCGCCACGGCGAACATGGCCGTGTACAGCTCCTGGGGAATCCCCAGCATGTCGTAGACAAAGCCGCTGTAAAAGTCCACGTTGGGGCTGACGCCCTTGTAAATCCGCCGGTGCTTCGCAATCAGCTGAGGGGCAAGCTCCTCCACGTTGCGGTACAGCGTCAGGTCGTCCCCGCGCCCCTTTTCGGCGGCGAGCTTTTCCACATAGCCCTTGAAAATCCGCTCTCTGGGGTCGGACAGGGAATAGATGGCGTGACCCATGCCGTATACAAGCCCCTTCCGGTCGAAGGCGTCCCTGTTGATGATCTTTGCGAGATAATCCGCCAGAGCCTCCTTGTCCGAGCAGTCGGAGACGTGCAGGCGGATGTCCTCCATCATTTCCATGACCTTGATGTTGGCGCCGCCGTGCTTGGGACCCTTCAGGGAGGACATGGCCGCCGCAATGGTGGAATAGGTGTCGGAGCCGGAGGAGGTGATGACCCGGGTGGTGAAGGTGGAATTGTTGCCGCCGCCGTGCTCCATGTGGAGAATCAGCGCCGTGTCCAGGACCTTTGCCTCCGTGGCGGTGTATTTTTTGTTGGGGCGGAGCATCATCAGAAGGTTTTCCGCTGTGGAAAGGGCGGGGTCAGGCCGGTGAATGACCATGCTGTCCATATTTTCATAGTAATTGTAGGCGTGGTATCCGTAAACGGCCAGCAGCGGGAACTCGGCAATCAGCTGGATGCACTGCCGGAGGGAATTGCTGACGCTGGTGTCGATGGCGCGTTCGTCATAGGACGCCAGGGTGAGAATGCCCCGGGTCATGGAGTTCATGATGTCCTTGCCGGGGGCTTTCATAATGACGTCCCGGGTGAAGTTGGTGGGAAGGGTTCTGCACTCGCCCAGCAGTGTCCGGAATTCCTCCGCGGCGGCGCTGTCCGGCAGCTGCCCCATAAGCAGAAGGTAGGCGATTTTCTCGTAGCCAAGCTCCGTTTCCCCGAGGCTGCCGATCAGGTCTTCCACCCGGTAGCCCCGGTACCAGAGCTGACCGTCGCAGGGAAGTTTTTTGCCGTCCACGATTTTGGAGGACGTGATTTTGGAAATGTTCGTCAGCCCGGCGAGTACGCCGTTGCCGTTTTCGTCCCGAAGCCCCTTCTTGACGCCGTACTCGTCGTACAGCCGGGGGGAGATGGTGTCGTTCCGGCGGCACACCGCCTCACTGCGGATCGTGTAGTCATTTAACTGGGTCAAGTCCATGGCTGGCCGCTCCTTTCGTAAATACTTCGTTCATAACGTCCTCCAGACGGGAAATCTGCTCCAGAAGGCTCTTCAGATTTTCGCAGCCGAAGGCCTCGATTACCCGGCTGTAGTAGGCGTTCAGGATATTTGTCTGCCGCTCCATGGCCCGGACACCGGAATCGGTGATGACGACGTAGGTGCCGTCGCGCCCGTCGCCGCTGTGGGACCAGAATACCAGCCCTCGCTCGTGAAGCTTGCGGATCATTTTGGAAGTCTTGGGTATGGGCATTTCCAGCCGTTCGGCCAAATCCCGCAGGTAGGTTTGCTCCGCTGACCCATCCTGACCGGCAGCTTCCGCAATGCTGTGGAGGGCAATGTAGTCGGAAAGGGACAGCTCCGTGAACAGGTCGTGCACGATGTCCCGGTTCAGCAAGTAGCGCTGACGGGTCATCGCATAGGCCAGTTTTTCCACTTCGTGTTGATTTTTCATAGGCATCGTCCTTTTCTTAGGGCAACACCGCGCAATTGCGTCTGCGGGTCACAGCGAATCTTTTGCGCCAGCTCGGCAGTTTCCAAACCGGGAAATATTGCGCAACCGTTGCCAGCGCAAGCTGGCTTACGGATGCGGCATACCCCTTGCGGGTACATACAGGATTCCTCCGGTTTGGAAGCTTTGATCCGGCACAAAATCTTCTGCTGTGCCTCTTTGCCGAATTGCGCGGTGCTGCCTTAGGTGTGTTACCGGTGGAAATTCACCGGAGATTGCAAGTTTTTGAAAGCGACATTGCATCATGGGGCCGACTCTTTTGGCAAACATTCCCGATCCGGCAAAGCGTTCTCCCGGGAACGGAGCAGGCGCCGGGGAGGCAAACGCCGGATTTACAAAACGGGGAAACCATTCGGGACTGCGCAAAAAATGAAGTTCGCTAACCTTGTTAGTAAATATAACAGGCGCGGATGATCTTGTCAATAAACCGAAAAAGAGCTTGTAAAACTTGAACAAAAAATGAATGACCGACCATTAAATTCTATCGTAATTTACAATTGCAATTTGGGGAAAATTCATATATAATTTTCCATATCACAAAAACAGATGTCCACTGACTATGGATGCTGCTTTTTGGAATGGAGGATAAGAAAATGAAAAGAGTAATTGCTGTTATCTTAGTATTGTGCATGGCTCTGTCCCTGTGCGCCTGCTCTTCTTCCGGCAGCGGTTCCGCTTCCGGCGAGAAGGTCGTCAAGATCGGCGTGTTCGAGCCTTCTTCCGGCGACTCCGCGTCCGGCGGCAAGAAGGAAATCCTGGGTATGCAGTACGCCAACAGCCAGGAACCCACCGTCACCCTGGGCGGCGAGACCTACAAGGTCGAGCTGGTCTACGGCGACAACGGTTCCTCCACCGACAAGGCTCCCTCCGCCGCTTCCTCTCTGGTCAGCGCGGGCGTGTCCGTGGTTCTGGGCTCCTACGGTTCCGGCGTTTCCATGGCAGGCGGCCCCAAGTTTGAAGAGGCCGGCATCCCCGCCATCGGCATCACCTGCACCAACCCCAACGTCACCGCGGGCAATAGCTACTACTTCCGTATCTGCTTCCTGGATAACTTCCAGGCCGACGTTCTGGCCAACTTCGCCGTGAGCAAGTTCAGCGCCAAGACCGCCTACTGCCTGGGCGAAAGCGGCAACGAGTACGACCAGGGTCTGATCGCCTTCTTCACCAAGGTCTTTGAGGCTGCGGGCGGCAAGGTCATCACCGACTCCTTCCCCACCGGCAACTCCGACTTCGGCTCCTACCTGAACAAGGCCAAGAGCGAGGGCGCGGACGTCATCTTCACCCCCGTCTCCATCGCCTACGCCGTGCAGATCATCACCCAGGCTGCGTCTCTGGGCATTGAGGCTCCCTTCCTCGGCTCCGACACCCTGGACGACAACATGGTTCTGGAAGCCATCAAGGGTACCGACCTGCAGCTGTATGTTTCCACCTTCTATCAGGAGGGCGGTTCTCCCGAGTTTGATACGGGCATCAAGGAGTACATCAACGCCAGCTCCGAGGCACTGGCTGCCAACGGCGGCAACGACACCATCTCCGCCGTCACCGCCATGGGCTATGACGCTTACTTCGTGGCTCTGGAGGCCATGAAGAAGGCCGACAGCACCGACAAGGCCGCCATCATGGCCGCTCTGCCCTCCGTCACCTACGCCGGCGTTTCCGGCTCCATTGCCTTTGACGCTCAGGGCGACGCCATCCGCGACACCGCTTATATCAAGACGGCGGACACCGCCAGCGGCACCTGGACTCTGGAGACCGTTCAGACCGGCTCCGGCAGCTGATTTTATCTCCGATTTGAATTGTTTGGCGGGGGACGCATACCCCCGCCAAACAGTCGTATTTTTTTAGACAGGGAATCTCTGAAAAAGCCGTCCGGAGCGGGGCTGCGGACGGCTTCTTCGGGGATTCCGTAAAGAAAGGGAGGAACCCCTTGTGGAACAACTGTTTTCTCTGGAATACCTGGTATCCATTCTGCTCAGCGGCATTTCTTTGGGCGGGCAGCTGGCGCTGATCGCCATTGGCTATACCATGGTCTACGGCATTCTGCGCCTGATCAACTTCGCCCACGGCGACGTGTTCATGGTCGCGGGCTTGCTGGGTATCTATATTTCCGCCGTGATGCCGATCTACGCGGCGATTCCCGTTGTCATCATCCTGACGGTGGCGCTGGGCTTCTTCATTGAGCGGGCGGCCTATAAGCCCCTGCGCAACGCGCCGAGAATGTCCGTCATGATCTCCGCCATCGGCGTCAGCTATCTGCTGCAAAACACCGCGACCTATGTCACCGGCGGTCAGCCCATGACATATCCCACCATCGGGATCCTGAACAAAACCGTCGACATCGTCGGCACCTCCACAAAGCTGGTGGTCATTATCACACCCATTCTGGTGCTGGTGCTGATCGTGCTTCTGACCCAGCTGATCAACCATACCAAGATCGGCATGGCTATGCGGGCGGTGTCCAAGGACTTTGAGACGGCGCGGCTGATGGGCATCAAGATCAACAACGTCATTTCCATGACCTTTGTCATCGGTTCCGCCCTGGCGGTGGTTGGCTCCATTCTGTACTTCACCACCTATCCCGCCATTACCCCCACGGCGGGGGCCATGCCGGGGCTGAAGGCCTTTGTGGCGGCGGTGTTCGGCGGCATCGGCTCCATCCCCGGCGCGGTGATCGGCGCGTTTTTGATCGGTATCTGCGAGACTATCATCAAGGGTCTGCCCTCGGCGTGGAATGTTTCCGTGTTCTCCGATGCCTTCACCTTTGCGCTGCTCATCATCATCCTGACCTGCAAGCCCACCGGGCTCTTTGGCGAAAAGGCCACGGATAAGGTTTAAGGAGGTGCCGGATATGCTGAAACAGAAAACAAACAAAAACGGCAGCTTTGCCGCGCTGGTTTCCATTTCGGTGCTGTTGCTGCTGGTTATCCTGCTGGAAAACCTCAGCGACTACATCCCGGGACTGCCTGCGGTCTTTCTTCCCACCAGTCAGCTGTTTACCGTGCTGAAAAAGGGTGCGGTGTATTCTCTGGTGGCCGTGTCCATGAACCTGCTCAACGGCTTCACCGGCCTGTTCTCTCTGGGACAGGCGGGCTTCATGCTGCTGGGCGCGTATACCTACGCCATTCTCACCGTTCCCATGGCTGCCAAGGATCAGGTTTATTACCTCTACGGCGGCTCGGCTGTGAAGTTCTCTCTGGTGGACTGCTTCCAGAGCTTTCTGGGAAGCGCCGGGTTCGGCGGCGGACTGGCGCTGGTGCTGGCCGTTCTCGTAGGACTGATTCTGGCGGGGCTGGTGGCCGCGCTGTTCGCGGCGCTGATCGGTCTGCCGGTTCTGCGGCTGAAAAGTGATTACCTCGCCATTGCCACATTGGGGTTTGCCGAAATTCTCCGGGCGATTTTCCAGTGGCAGACCCTCGGCCCCATCACCAACGGCGCAAACATGATTAAGGGCTTCCCCACCTTCTCCGATTTCAACATCAAGAACGGGGCGGGGCAGGTGGTTCTGCGGCTGAGTACGTTTGTCCCCTTCCTTGTGGCGATTGTCAGTATTACGCTGATCGTTCTGCTGATCAACTCCTCCTACGGCCGCGCCTTTAAGGCCATCCGGGACGACGAGGTGGCGGCGGAGGCCATGGGAATCAACCTGTTCAAGCACAAGATGCTCTCCTTCGTCATTTCCAGCTTCTTCTCCGGTGTGGGCGGCGCGCTGTTCGCCATGTACGTGGCCAACGCTCAGGCGAAGGTCTTTACCTCCACCATGACCTATGAAATTCTGCTGATCGTGGTCATCGGCGGCATCGGCTCCGTTTCCGGCTCCGTCATCGGCACATTCCTGTATGTGGCCTGCTCCGAGTGGTGGCTGCGGTTCCTGGATCGGGAGACCTTCATCGGCTCGTTCAAGGTGCCTCTGCTGCGCAGCGGCTTCCGGATGGTCGTATTCTCCGTGGTCATCATGATCATCGTTCTGTTCTTCTCCAAGGGCATCATGGGAGAGAAGGAGCTGAGCTGGAAGGGCCTCGGCGGACTGTTTCAGAAACGGAAAAAGGCTGCCCCGGCGGCGGAAAAGGAGGACTGAAGCGGCATGAGCGAAACAAACGTTCTTCGTATGGAAAACGTCACCATGCAGTTTGGCGGCGTTGTGGCTGTGAATGATTTGTCTCTGGACGTGCCGGAGGGCAGGATCGTCGCCCTCATCGGCCCCAACGGCGCGGGCAAAACCACGGCCTTTAACTGCATCACCGGTGTGTATCAGCCGACCAACGGCCGGGTGGAATTCATGGGCAAGACCATGATCCGCAATCACCCCACCGGGAAAATGAAAAAGAACTACCTGGGTACCAACGGGGAAAAATACGCAAATGAGCGCAACATTGACCCGACTCCGGATCATGTGGTATCTCTGGGCATTGCTCGTACCTTCCAGAACATCCGCCTGTGGAAAAGCATGACGGTGTTTGAAAACGTGCTGGTGGCCAAGCATATGCGGGCAAAGCAGAACGTGTTTTCCGCCATTTTCCGGGCGAATGCCAAGGAAGAGGCGAGAATGCGGGAGGAAACCATGGCGCTGCTGCAAGAGCAGGGACTGGAGCAGTACAAGGATGAAATCGCCACCAGCCTGCCCTACGGCCTGCAGCGCCGTCTGGAAATTGCCCGCGCTCTGGCGACGGAGCCCAAGCTGCTGCTGCTGGACGAACCGGCGGCGGGCATGAACCCCCAGGAGACTCAGGAACTGGCGGAATACATCAAGGAAATCCGGGACAGACACCATCTGACGGTCTTCCTCATTGAGCATCACATGGATCTGGTCATGAAGATTTCGGATTACATTTATGTCATTGACTTCGGCAGTGAAATCGCCCGGGGCGTGCCGAAGGAAGTGCAGCAGAACAAGCGCGTGATCGAGGCGTATTTGGGGGTGACGGAAGATGCGTAACATTCTGGAAATCCGGGATTTGCAGGTGCATTACGGCGGAATCGAAGCGGTGAAGGGCATCAGCCTGGATGTGCCGGAAGGGGAGATCGTGACCCTGATCGGCGCCAACGGCGCGGGCAAAAGCTCCACCCTTCGCGCCATCGCGGGGCTGGTGAAGCCCTCCGCAGGAAAGATTTCCTTCCTGGACGAGGACATCACCGGCATGGATTCCAGCTTGATCGTGTCCAAGGGCATCACGCTGGTACCGGAAGGACGGCGGATTTTCCCGGACATGACGGTGCTGGAAAACCTGAAAATTGGCGCTTACCTGCGCAAGGACGATCTGACCGAGGACCTCAACTGGGTGTTTGACCTGTTCCCCCGGCTGAAGGAGCGCTCCTGGCAGGCGGGCGGCACCCTGTCCGGCGGCGAGCAGCAGATGCTGGCGGTGGGGCGTGCGCTCATGAGCCGCCCCAAGGTCATCATGATGGACGAGCCGTCTCTGGGACTGGCGCCCATCATCGTCAAGGGCATTTTCGAGATCATCAAGGAGATCAACAAGCAGGGCGTGACGGTTCTGCTCATCGAGCAGAACGCCAATATGGCGCTGAAAACCGCCAATCTCGGCTACGTCATGGAGACCGGCCGGATCACCCTCCACGGCAGCGGCGAGGAGCTGCTGGCCAACGAAGCGGTGAAGGCGGCTTATCTCGGCACGTAATCAGGAAACGGCACAGCCGGGCTTTCGGAGCGGTGCGCTCCGGAAGTCCGGCTGTTTTGTCTGCACAGAGATTTTTTTCAGATCGGGGATTGACATTTCCGAGATATGTGCTATTATATCGATAGTAATATATCGGTACGAAAATACTGATAAATTTGTTCGGGAAGCACCGGTGAATCCGGCGGAGGCTGAAAGCTAATTTTTCAGCCGAGGACGGTTTCATCAGGGATTCCCCAGGAAAGGTCGATTTTTATGGAGAAAACATATGCACCCGTAACCACCGCTCAGGAACTGACCGAAGCATTGGCGAAGTGCCGCGCTGCCCAGGAGGAATTTGCCGCCTATACCCAGGAGCAGGTGGATAAGATTTTCCTGGCCGCCGCCACCGCCGCCAACCGGATGCGCATTCCTCTGGCCAAGCAGGCGGTAGCCGAAACCGGCATGGGCGTGGTGGAGGATAAGGTCATCAAGAACCACTACGCCGCCGAATATATTTACAACGCCTACAAGAATTCCAAGACCTGCGGCGTCATCGAGGAAGACACGGCCTACGGCATTCAGCGCATTGCCGAACCCATCGGCGTTATCGCGGCGGTCATTCCCACCACGAACCCCACTTCCACCGCCATTTTCAAGACCCTGATCTCCCTGAAGACCCGCAATGGCATCATCATCAGCCCCCATCCGAGAGCGAAGGGCTGCACCATCGCCGCCGCCCGGGTGGTGCTGGAAGCGGCGGTCGCCGCCGGTGCGCCGGAAGGCATCATCGCGTGGATTGACAAGCCCTCTCTGGAGTTGACCAATCAGGTGATGGCGGAAGCCGACCTGATCCTCGCCACCGGCGGCCCCGGCATGGTGAAGGCGGCTTACTCCTCCGGCAAGCCCGCTCTGGGTGTCGGCCCCGGCAATACCCCCGCCGTGATCGACGACAGCGCCGACATTCTGCTGGCGGTTTCCTCCGTCATCCATTCCAAGACCTTTGACAACGGCATGATTTGCGCCTCCGAGCAGAGCGTGGTGGTGCTGGACAGCATCTACGACCGGGTCAAGGCGGAATTCGTCAAGCGCGGCTGCTACGTCCTGAACGCGGAAGAAGCCGACAAGGTTCGCGCAACCATCCTGATTAACGGCGCATTGAACGCCAAGATCGTGGGTCAGTCCGCCCACACCATCGCGGCGCTGGCGGGCGTTGACGTCCCCGAAAGCACCAAAATCCTCATCGGCGAAGTGACCTCCACCGATCTCTCCGAAGCCTTTGCCCATGAGAAGCTGTCCCCCGTGCTTGCCATGTACCGGGCGTCCGACTTTGCCGACGCCATGAACAAGGCGGACACCCTGGTCAAGGACGGCGGCTACGGCCACACCGCTTCCGTCTATCTGGATACGGTGGCCGGGAAGGAAAAGCTGGACGCCTTTGCGGAAAAAATGAAGGCCTGCCGCATTCTGGTGAACACACCGTCCTCCCACGGCGGTATCGGCGACCTGTACAACTTCAAGCTGGCTCCCTCCCTGACGCTGGGCTGCGGCTCCTGGGGCGGCAACTCCGTTTCCGAGAACGTGGGCATCAAGCACCTGCTGAACATCAAGACTGTGGCAATTAGGAGGGAGAACATGCTCTGGTTCCGCGCGCCTGAAAAGGTTTATTTCAAGAAGGGCTGCCTGCCCGTGGCTTTGGCCGAGCTGAAAAATTACAAGAAGGCATTCATCGTCACCGACGCCTTCCTGTACCAGAACGGCTACACAAAGCCCGTGGAAGAGAAGCTGGACGCCATGGGAATCACCCACACCACCTTCTACAACGTGGCTCCCGATCCCACCCTCGCCTGTGCCAGAGAGGGCGCGGCGCAGATGGCGGCCTTCAAGCCCGATCTGATTCTCGCCATCGGCGGCGGCTCCGCCATGGACGCGGGCAAGATCATGTGGGTGCTGTATGAGCATCCCGAGGCGGATTTCCAGGACATGGCCATGCGCTTTGTGGATATCCGCAAGCGTGTCTACACCTTCCCCAAGATGGGCGAAAAGGCCTATTTTGTCGCCATCCCCACCACCGCCGGTACCGGCTCCGAGGTGACCCCCTTCGCCGTCATCACCGATGAAACCACCGGCGTCAAGTACCCGCTGGCGGACTATGAGCTGCTGCCGAAAATGTCCATCGTGGACGCCGACATGATGATGAACGCCCCCAAGGGTCTGACCGCGGCCTCCGGCATCGACGCCGTGACCCACGCCCTGGAAGCCTACGCCTCCATGATGGCCACGGACTACACCGACGGTCTGGCGCTGCGGAGCCTGAAGCTGATTTTCGAGAACCTGCCCTCCGCCTATGAAAACGGCGCGAAGGATCCCAAGGCTCGCGAGAACATGGCAAACGCCGCCTGCATGGCCGGTATGGCCTTTGCCAACGCCTTCCTGGGCGTGTGCCACTCCATGGCGCACAAGCTGGGCGCGTTCCATCATCTGCCCCACGGCGTTGCCAACGCCCTGATGATCGACGAGGTTCTGCGCTTCAACGCCGCAGAGGTTCCCGCGAAGATGGGCACCTTCTCCCAGTACGACCATCCCCACACCCTGGCGCGGTATGCCGAGGTTGCCGACTACCTGAAGCTGGGCGGCACCACGGACGAGGAGAAGCTGGAAAAACTGATCGCGGCCGTCGACGAGCTGAAGGCCAAAATCGGCATCAGGAAGACCATCCGGGACTACGGCATTGACGAAACCGACTTCCTGAACCGGCTGGACAGCATGGTGGAGCAGGCCTTCGACGACCAGTGCACCGGCGCGAACCCCCGGTATCCCCTCATGAGCGAGATCAAGCAGATGTACCTCAACGCCTATTACGGCACCGACGAGACGAAATAAGGGAACGCTTTTCTTTCCTGAATAACAAGCAAAGAAGCACATCCAGCCCGAGAAATCGGGTCGGATGTGCTTCTTTTTGTTCTTGTGGAAAGGATAATATTTTACAAAACGCCTTGAATCTTCTGCGCAGATATGGTACTATGAAATTGCCAAACTAATCAAATTATGAAAAGCATCACAAGGGGGTACTATACCCTTTTACGTTCGTACCATGAATTTGATAAAAAATGCAAATTCCCTCGGTATGAATGCTGTGATGCTTTATATTGATTAGTTTGGCGACTATCGGAGTTTGCGTTTTTTGTGCGTCTGCTTCGGTAGGCGCACTTTTTATTTTTAGATAAAGAAAGGGGTAAAACGCATGAATCCGTTCAAGTCAAATAACATTGTTGCAAAAAGTCTTACAGGTATACGCTTATTTGAATGCTGCGGCGGGATTTGTCCTTACTTTGCTGCTTAACAAGGAATTGGATTTGGGTGCTGTGGCGGTATCGATTATTCTTGCGACTGTCCTGGTTGTCAATTTCTTCATTTTCGCTTTGGGTGAAGTGATTGATTTGCTGCAAAATCTCAAGGATAACACGAGCAAAAAAGCGGAAATCCCCGACGAACTTCCTGACCTTTAAGGGGGGCTAATCATGAGTGAACGATATAGCAAGCTCTTTTCCCTGCCTGAAAACCTCTACGCGGAAGGTTCGCCGGTGATAATTGCTGCGGGGGCTTTGCTGAAGGACAACCAGACCGGACGGGTGGTTGCCCAGTTGAAACTGCGCAATATCAGCCCCAAGACCATCAAGGCCGCTACTGTTTCCCTTTTGCCTTTGAACACGGTAGGCAAACCTTTAGGAGAGGCCGTTCGTTACGAGTATTTGGATTTGAACAGCACCAGAGATACAGATTTTGGCAGCAAATCTGCTATTCTTATGCCGGATATAACAACGCGTTCTTTCAGTACTATGGTAGCAGAAATTATATTCGCGGACAATTCTGTTTGGAATGCCAATGACGCAACATGGGAAACATTGAAAAACCCGGAAACTCTGACTTCCCGGTTGGACAGCGAAATGGTTAAACAGTTCCGGATAGAATACGGAAGTGGGGCTAAAAATTTCTTTCTGGAGCAGGAAGATTTGTGGTATTGCGTCTGCGGGGCTGTGAACCGCCGGGAGGAAAAGGCGTGCCATTCTTGCCGAAAGGCCACTTGCGACTTGAGGGACATTGATTTGGATGTCCTGAAAGAACACAAGGAACAGCGGCTGATTAGAGAACGGGAACAGGCAGAGAAAGAAGCAACGGAAGCAAAAATTAAAGAAGCTGAGGTAAGAAAAAAGATTGGCAAAATAGCTGCTGTTATCGTCCCTGCTCTGGCATTTATTATTGTTGCTGCGGTTATCATTTCCGGCATGGTTAAGAAGGCAAATGCCTATAAGGATGCTCTGACACTTATGAATAACGAGCAATATGAAGAAGCAATTACGGCATTTACCGCACTTGATGGCTATAAGGATAGTGCAGAGCAAATTCAGTCTGCTAAAAATTCGATTGCGGACATGGAGCGTGCCACTGAGTATGATCGTGCTATTCAACTGCTGGAATCAGGGAAATCAGAAAATGAAAATGAAGCCTATTATCTTTTGATGGAATTGGGCGATTATCAGGACGCAAAAAATCTTTTGACACATTTTACATATGTGTGTATTGCATCCGATAATACCCGGTACGAATATGACTCAAGCGGTAATTTGGTTGAAAAGGATTATGGTTCCTCTAGTCATCTTTATGAATATGAAAATGGGCATGTAGTTTGGGAAGGTCAATCGAAAGGTGACTGGTCGGCGAAAACATATACTTATTATCCGAATGGAATATTGAAAAGTAAAAGCGGAGCTGTAACATATACGCAGTCGGGCGTAGTTACAAATGAAACTGTTTACTACAACGAGAGGGGGTGGCCTGAGGCAGCCATTTATACGAAAGATGATGAGCCGGATGTGCATAAAACATGGAATTTTACGTATACATTTTCTGATGATGGTTTGATCACTGAATTATTCTATTCTTTTCAGGATTATGGAGAAACACAGGTAATAACACAGGCTGTTGACTTTACGGAGTATGGCGGATTTCTATCAGATATTCAATTCAGTAGTCTTAACGACTCGGCTATTTTGTCCATCACCAACGCTAACAAAACTCGCACAGAGGTATATACTCTTGCAAGAGGTTCCTCTTACATGCAGAAAAATTCTGAAGTGAGCTTTGTGTATGATTCGAACGGTAAAATTATATCAAAAACAACACGTTACCCACAAAGCAATCAGGAAATCACAGAGCATTATTCCTATGATGACGGAGGAAATCTGATTGAAGAACGCTCAAACGCGAACGAGAATACGGACAACAGACTTTATTTGACAACGTACACCTATGGCTATATTTACACCCCGGACGTTCAATGAAAACAGGAACTTGAGGAGGTGCATTTTATGTCAACGAAGGCCGGAAAGAATGCACTACGAACATGTTTGGCTAAACTGGATAGTTCAGATAAAATTGACACCCTATTGTGCTACAAATACGGAAATAAAAAACATATGACAGAATTTCAGAATGAAGATGCTGTCGCAGTCCTTACTCAAAATTCATCCTAAAATATACGCAGGGTGGCATTCTGTTGTTGGCATAGGAAGCGGCAAATACTGTATAGAAACCAGCAGATTAAGGGAATTTGAAGCCGATACCGACTGCGATTTCAAAGAAATTGTTACAGGGGACAAAGAAGTGGACAGAGTGTACCTATTTAGAAAAGAATCTGGCATTAAAAAGTTCCTTGAGAATGTCGTTGGGCCGAAAGAACAGGAAAATAGAAAGTAATACCGCAGAAGCCGGGAGCACAGCTCCCGGCTTTATTCCGAGATATTCCCGTTTATGCACAACCGCAGGTTCAAGCCATCGCCTGAACCTGCGGTCATTTTGAAATTATTTCCATCTTTCCTGCCAATGCTAAGGAAAAAGAAGTTGATTTCATAGGGTCAATCTGGACGGACGATCTGCGGATGTTCCGATCATCGACCACCCCGCCACAAAAAATCTGCGGGGCGGCTGCGTATCTTTTGCGACTTTCCTCTTGTTTTTTTCGGCATGTGCGGTTATAATAGTCAAAGATAAAAACAAGGAGGTCACTTTCATGGCTGTAAAGATTGAAAAGGATACCATCATCGGGGACGTTCTGGACATCGCGCCCCAGTCTGCGCCCCTGTTCTTCGCCATCGGTATGCACTGCCTGGGCTGCCCCTCTTCCCGGGGCGAGACCGTTGAGGAAGCCTGCATGGTTCACGGTGTGGACTGCGAGCCGTTCCTCGCCCAGCTGAACAATTTCCTGGAAGCCTACGAGGCCAACGAAGCCGCGAAGCAGAACGGATAAAATACCGGCAGCGCCATCCCGGACAAATGCCGGGATGGCTTTTTTCGTATAGAAGGAGGGACGCCCGTGAAAATTCCCCTTTCCAACCGGCTGCTGGCCTGCTGCGGCTATGTCAAGCCCGGCGACCGGGTGGCGGACGTGGGCTGTGACCACGGATATCTCGGCATTTACCTTCTGAAAAACGGCATTGCCGGCGCGGTCATTGCCTCCGACGTCCGGGAAATGCCCCTGCAAAGCGCCATCCGCAACGCGGAAAAATTCGGCGTGAAGGAGCGCATGGGCTTTTACCTGTCCGACGGCATCCGCAATGTCCCCCGGGAATTTGACTGCATGGTCTGCGCGGGGATGGGGGCGGACACCATGATGTCCATTCTGGACGCCGCGCCCTGGCTGAAAAGCGAACGCTACCGCCTGATTCTCCAATGCCAGAGCAAGCGGCCGGAGCTGCGCCGGTATCTGTACCGTCAGGGCTACGCCATCCGCCGGGAGACGCTGGCGAAGGACGGGAAATTCATCTATCCCGTCATGGAGGTGGTCTATGCCCCCGGGGAGACGCTGACCGAGGGCGAATATTACATCACCCCGGCTCTGCGCAGCAGCGGCAGCGAGCTGCTCCCGGCCTTCCGGGAGAGCGTCCTTTCCGGCCTTCGCAAGACCGTGGCAGGGCTGTCCGGCGGGGACGGGGAAAAATACAGGCACTACAAAGCGATTTTGGAGGAACTGACCGATGACGACCGTAGCTGACATTCTCAAGTACATAGAGACCCTTGCCCCAACCTACATGAAAATGGACTGGGACAATGTGGGGCTGCTCTGCGGCAGCCGGGAGACTCCCGTCACCAAGGTTCTGGTGGCACTTGACCCCTTTGAAGGGGTGTGCCGGGAGGCGGCGGAGTGGGGCGCGGAACTGATCGTCACCCATCATCCGATCATTTTCGACCCGCTCAAGTCCGTGACGGAGGAAACGACCGTCGGCCGGAGCATCATGACCCTTTGTCGTCACGGCATCAGCGCCGTGAATGCTCACACCAATCTGGACTGCGCCCCGGGGGGCGTGAACGACGTGCTGGCAGACACCCTGGGACTGAAGGACGTGGAGACCATCCCGCCCTTTTTCCGGGACGATCGGGGGCGGCAGTGGGGGCTTCTGCGCCGGGGCAGGGTAGAGGAGCAGTCTCTTTCCCAATTTCTGGAAACCGTCAGGAGCAGCCTGAACGCCGAGGGACTGCGCTACGTGGACGGCGGCAAGCCGGTTCGCCTGGTGGCGGTGGGCGGCGGAAGCTGTTCCGACGAGCTGATGAGCGCCTTTGAGGCCGGGTGCGACACCTTCGTCACTGCGGACATCAAGTACAATGACTTCTGGGACGCCCAGGCGCTGGGGATGAATCTGATCGACGCGGGGCATTTTGCCACGGAGAACCCCGTTGTGGCCGTGCTGGCGGAGAAAATCGCCGCCGCGTTCCCGGAGGTTCAGGTAAAAATCTCCGAAACCCACCGGGACTGCATGAAATTCCGGTCACGACAATTGCATGAGTAAACAAATTGCGAACGGAATTGCTATCTTTCATTCTCTTTTACATGAGGTTATGCTGTGTATCTGAAATCATTGGAACTGCAAGGCTTTAAGTCCTTTCCGGACAAGACGCTGATCCGGTTCGGCGATGACATTACCGCCATCGTCGGCCCCAACGGCTCCGGAAAATCGAATATTTCCGACGCCATTCTGTGGGTCATGGGGGAACAAAGCTCCAAAACCCTCCGGGGCGCCAAAATGGAGGACGTGATCTTCGGCGGCACCCAGAAGCGTACCGCCGTTGGCTTCGCCGAGGCGACCCTGACGCTGGACAATTCCGACCGGGCGCTGGCCTACGACGCCGACGAGGTGATGGTCACCCGGCGCTACTACCGCTCCGGGGACAGCGAATACTATATCAACAAGCAGTCCGCCCGTCTGCGGGACATCAACGAGATGTTCATGGACACCGGCCTGGGACGGGAGGGCTACAGCAATATCGGCCAGGGCAGAATTGACGAAATTTTGTCTTTGAAAAGCGGCGACCGCCGGGAGATCTTCGAGGAAGCCGCAGGCATCTCCAAATACCGCCACCGCAAGGAGGAGACGGAGCGGAAGCTGGCCGCCACCGAGGACAATCTGCTGCGCATCGGCGACAAGGTCTCCGAGCTGGAATTGCAGCTGGAACCGCTGAAGCAGCAGTCGGAAAAGGCAAAAAAATATCTGGAACTGAAGGACGAATTAAAGGGCGTGGAGGTGGCCGTGTGGCTGGACACGCTGGACAGGCTTTCCGCCGCTGCCAAGAAGGCGGAGGAGGACTACGCGTCCGCGTCCTTCGTTTTGCAGCAGGCCCACGACGATCTGGACGCCCTGTACCGTCAGGCGGACCAGCTGGGGGAGGCTCTGCGCACCCGGGACGGCGAACTGGAAACCGTCCGTCTGAAAGTGAATATGCTCTCCGCTACCCACCAGCAGCTGGACGGGCAGATGGCGGTGCTTCGGGGAAATGTGGAGAACAACAACGCCAACATTTCCCGGATTGAGGAAGAGCTGAAAGGGCAGGAGGACCGCTCCGGCGGCATCGTGTCCCAGATCGACCAGACGAAGGCCAGAATTGAGGAAATCGAAGCGGCACTCACAGAAAAGCGCCGGGAGCTGGACGAATTGCAGCACAAGCTCACCGCCATGACGGCCAATGCCCAGGGACTGACCAAGCAGTTTCTGGAGCTGCGGGGAAAGGAATCCTCTCTGGCGGCGGACGTCGCGGGGCGTCAGGCCGACGTGCGGGGTCTGGAAGAGAGCATGGCGCAGACCAAGGAGCGGCTGGAGCAGCTGAATGCCGACCTGTCCGCCGGTGCCGCCAGACAGCAGGAAGCCCAGACCAATCTGGATAATTGCCGTAAGGAGCTGAAAAAAGCCCAGGAGGAAGTGACCGCCGCCAACAACACCATCGCGGGCTACACCCTCCGGCAGAATACCCGGGTCAAGCGCCGGGACGAATTGCAGGAAAAAATCCGGGACATGACCTCCCGGCGGGATTCCGTGACGGCCAAGGCCAGAGTGTTCCGGGCAATGGAGCGGGATTTTGAAAGCTATAACAAAGCCGTCCGCATGGTGATGCAGGAGGCCCAGCGAGGGGCGCTTCGGAACATTCACGGCCCCGTGTCCCGGCTGATCCGCACCGAGGACAGCTATACGGTGGCCATTGAGATCGCCCTGGGCGCGGCCATGCAGCAGATCGTGGTGGGAACGGAGCAGGACGGCAAGGCGGCCATCGGCTACTTAAAACGCACCGGCGGCGGCCGGGCGACCTTCCTGCCCCTGTCCAACATTCAGGGCAGGAGCCTACAGGAAAACGGGCTGGAAAACTGTCGGGGTTTTGTGGGCATTGCCTCCCAGCTGACCGCGAGCGACGAAAAGTACCGGGGTATTGTGGAAAACTTGCTGGGCAGGACGGTCATTGTGTCCGATATGGACGCGGCCATTGCCATGTCCCAGAAGTACCGGGGACGATTCAAGATCGTCACCCTGGACGGTCAGGTCATGAACCCCGGCGGCTCCATGACCGGCGGCTCCGTGAATAAGGAAGCGGGCATTTTGTCCCGTGCCAACGAGCTGGAAAAGCTGACGGCACAGGAAAAGAAGCTGGAACAGGAGCTGCTGGTTGCGCAGGCGGATATGCAGGAAGCCCAGCGGCAGTGCGACCAGGTGGAATTCCAGATGAAGGCGGCGCAGGATCAGCTTCGCGGGGCGGAGGATCAGGTGCTGCGCTTACAGGGGCAGGAGAAGCAGTTTGAAATTCTGCTGAATGCCATTGTGGAAGCGGAGACCTCTGCCCAGCGGGAGCGGGATTCTCTGAACGCGCGGCAGACCTCCGACCGGGAGCGCTATGCCGCCCAGCAGGCGAAGATTCAGGTGTACACCCAGCAGCTTGCCGAAACCCGGCAGACACTGGCACAGCTGGAAGGCAGTCAGACGGAAGCGGCGGAAGCGAACGCCGTCATCACCGGGCAGATGACGGAGCTGAAAACCGCGGAAGCGGCGCTGGAAGCCGAGCGGGACACGGCGCTGACCCACATTGCGGACTTGCAGAATCTCCGGGCGGCCATGGAGGGCGACCGGGAGAAGAAGGAAGCCCTGGCAGATGCTATCCGGGAGGACATCCTCCGACTGGAAGGGGAGATTTCCCAGCTGAAAGTCAAACAGGAGGAAAACGACGCAGAGTCCGACCGGATGAACGCGCTGCTCCGAAAGACCCAGGAAGACCGGGCGGAAGCGGAAGCCTCCAAGACCCGGGCGGAGCGGGACGCCCAGGAGAAGAACAAGGACATCCTCAACATGGAGCGTGCCTGCGCCTTGCTGGAGCAGAAAAAGGTCACCTCCTCCATGGAGGAAAAGCAGATCGTGGACAAGCTGTGGGATTCCTACGGCCTGACCCCCGGCACCGCCCCGGAGCATCGGGGCCAGATCGAAAACGTCACCGCCGGAAACCGCCGCGGGGCGGAGCTGAAACGGAAAATCGCCGCTTTGGGCACGCCCAACCTGGGCGCCATCGAGGAATACGCCCGGGTCAACGAGCGCTACACCTACCTTGCCGGACAGCGGGACGACGTGCTGACCTCCAAGCGGGAGCTGGAAAGCGTCATCCGGGACATCACCAAAGAGATGACCACCATATTTGTTTCGGAGTTCGGGAAAATCGACCACTATTTTGGGCAGACTTTTGAAGAAATGTTTGGCGGCGGCAAGGGACAGCTGGTTCTGGAAGACCCGGAAAATCCCCTGACCTGCGGCATTGAGATCCGCGTCCAGCCTCCCGGAAAGCAGGTCAAGACCATCACGCTGCTCTCCGGCGGCGAGAAGGCCTTCGTGGCCATTGCACTGTATTTTGCAATCCTGAAGGTACGGCCGACGCCGTTCTGCATGCTCGACGAGATCGACGCGGCGCTCGACGACCGCAATGTTGAGCGGTTCGCGCAGTATCTGCATACGCTCAGCGCCAACACGCAGTTCATTGTCATCACGCACCGCCGCGGCACCATGGAGGCGGCGGATGTGCTCTACGGCGTGACCATGCAGGAGCAGGGCGTGTCCAAAATCCTGCGCCTGAGTCTCGACG
>ERZ1026772.731-NODE-731-length-21784-cov-4.142482_pt1 | contig 21784 bp, 20 predicted proteins | sample MGYA00380124_ERZ1026772 | MGnify/ENA primary metagenome ERZ1026772 (study PRJEB33269, sample SAMEA4719760) | human gut metagenome | biome: human-associated habitat; feature: organic feature; material: feces | place: Cameroon | collected 2013-10 ...
TTCCACTTCCATTCTGACCTCAACTGTCAGTGGATTTGTTTCCCGTGACAAGAGGACCACCGTCTCAACGTGTCGTGTCCTTGGAAACATGTCGACAGCGGTGACCTTTGCGAGCGTATAGCCGCAGGCGTTAAAGCGGAGAATATCTCTCGCAAGCGTCGCGGGGTCGCACGAGACATAGACGATGCGCTGCGGCTGCATTGCAGCGACAGCTTCTATCGCGTTTTCAAGCAGACCCTTTCGCGGCGGGTCAACAACGACAACATCAGGGCGCTCTCCGCGCTCATACAAGGCCTTGGCCGCCTGACCCGCATCGGCCAATATAAACTCCACATTGGCCACATTATTGGCCAGTGCGTTTTTGTTCGCGTTGTCCACCGCTTCGGGGACGATCTCTGCGCCGATAGCTTTTTTCGCGTGTGCTGAAAGGCAGAGACTTATTGTTCCCGCTCCGCAATATAGATCGAGCGCAAGCATGTCCGGCGTCAATGCGGCATACTCAATGGCACGGGCATAAAGCCGCTCCGCCTGGGGCGGGTTCACCTGAAAGAATGCCTGAGGAGCGATATCGAACTTGAAGCCGCAGAGAGTGTCATTGATGCTGCCGCGCCCCCACAGGGTATAGAAATCCCCGGAGAGAACAGTATTGCCGGTACTGCGGTTGATGTTCAGGACAATGCCGGTAAGCTCAGGGCAGACTTTTCTGAGGCAGTCTATAAAAGCCTGTGTCTTTTTGCCAAAGCCCTCTCTGGAAACGATGCACAGAAGCACATCACTTCCATGAACAGAACGGCGGCAGAACACATGGCGGACAGCGCCGGTCCCGGCAGCTTCGTCATACGGCGCGATGCCGTTCGCGTTCATAAACTCCGTCACCGCGATGGCGGCACGGCAGCTTAGCTCATCCTGAATAAGGCAGTCGTCAACAGCGATGAGCTGATGGCTGCGCTCACGAAAGAAGCCGCAGCGCGCCTTGCCGTCAATTGTGCCGATGGCAAAGATGCCTTTATTGCGGTAATGCGAAATATTTTCGCTGCCGATGATCTCAGTCGCCTGCATACTCTGCTTGCCTATGCGCCGCAGGGCGCTGTTGACAAGGCCGAGCTTGAAGCGCAGCTCTTCCTCATAGCTGATGTGCTGCGTGTCGCAGCCGCCGCACAGGCCGAAATAAGGGCAGGCGGATACGATGCGCGCAGGCGACGCTTTGAGTAGTCTTTCACCGCGGGCATAGGCGCAGTCATGCCTGACCTTGACGATTTTGATCTCCCACTCCTCGCCCGGAATCGCCTTGGGAACAAACACAACGCGTCCGTTAATGCGGCAGATACCGCTGGCATCGGAGCTGTAATCTTCAATCGTTACGGTGTATATATCGTTTTTCTTCAAATCTTCCATGAGTGAATCATAGCACAGCGGCAGACTTATGGCAAACAAAAATTCGGCAATTCGCGTACATAATAATTAAACAGCGGCAAATAATATCAGCGTTACAAACTAAGGAGGATAGATATGAAGAAGTCTTTTGTATATCTGATATGCGTGCTGCTTATGGCGGCAATGCTCTGCGGCTGCGGCGCAAGCAATACGGACAGCGGTATGGTGTCCTCGTCTCCGGCGCAGACTCTTCCCACGGCATCGGCGACTGTGATGCCGACAACGAGCCCGATGGCGTCGGCAGACGCCGGGACAGGCGGCCAGACCAGCTCTCCGAGCGTGAGCGGCTCAACTGGGAACGGCTCGGGTTCGGCCATAGAATCGGCCATGCCGAGCAGCAGCGCGGACGCATAATTGCTCAAATATGAAGAGACTGCAAATTTTTTGCGGTCTCTTCATATTTTATGCTTGATTATACATTGCCGAGGGATTATCATGTTTTACCGTACAAAGAGAAAGAATAACTGGAGGTATAAACATGAGCTATATTCCTACAGTCGAGCAGGCGCATGAGCTGCTTGAGCGCTATAACAAGGAGCCGTTCCATATCCAGCACGGCGAGACCGTTTCCAAGGTCATGGGCGAGTTTGCCAAGGAATACGACCCGGAAAACGTGGAGTTCTGGAAGGCCGTCGGCATGCTCCACGACATAGATTTTGAGCTGTACCCTGAGCAGCACTGCGTCAAGGCAAATGAGATACTGCATGAGCTGGACATTGACGAGGACATGATCCACGCAATAATCAGCCACGGCTATGGCATCTGCATCGATGTTGAGCCGACGAAGTACATGGAAAAGGTGCTGTTCGCGACCGACGAGCTCACCGGGCTTATCGGGGCTGTCGCCCTTATGAGGCCGACGGGCATTTCCGATATGGAGACAAAGTCCGTAATGAAGAAATTCAAGGACAAAAAGTTTGCCGCAGGCTGCTCGCGCGATGTTATCCGTCAGGGCGCGGAGATGCTCGGTATGGAGCTCAGCGAGCTTATCGGCAAGACGATAGACGCAATGCGCGCCTGATGCTGAAAGTGTTTTATGTCGGCGTCAACGGACTTACCGCTGACGCCGTTTTACATACGCTGTCGGATTATCGGCTGGAACGGCTCAAGAAAACAGCGCGGTCTGAGGCAAAGGCGCAGAGCCTCGCTGCGGAGCTGCTGCTCATCCATGCGGTGCGCACGGTATATCCGGAGACTGAGCTCCCGCTCAAAATCACAGTCGGCGAATTCGGCAAGCCTGAGCTGCGCGGCATTGAGCTTGAATTCAGCCTGTCGCACTCGGCAGATATGGTGCTGTGCGCAATAAGCAGCAAGTGCGTCGGCGCAGATATTCAGCTGCGCGCGGCATATAACGCCGCGCTTGCGGAGCGGTTCTTTACCAAAAAAGAAGCCGCCGCCATAGCACAGGCGGCGGATAAGGATCGGATGTTCACACAGACCTGGGCAGTCAAGGAAAGCTATCTGAAGCTGCTCGGCACGGGCATGCACAGGCCGCTCAGTTCCTTTGACGCAAAATGCGATAACGGATGCTTTTCAATTGACGGAGCACCGGAGTGCCTCGTTTCTATCATGGAGCTGGGAGATTATACGTTCGCTGTGTCTGCGCTCACGGCTGAATTACCGGAGTTTATTGAAGTCAGGTTATAGGTAATCACACGTTTATTCCGGCGTCCCGCATTGCTTTAAGGAGGGTTTCAAAGCTTTCCTGACTTATCTCGGTGAGCGGAAGGCGGAGTATGCCGCTGTCCATACCCATCATCTTCAACGCGGCCTTGACGGGTATCGGGTTCGTCTCGATGAACAGCGCGGAGAAGAGCGAGGCATACTTGGCGTACAGCTCTGTCGCCTCGGCATAGCTGCCCTCAAGGCAGAGCGCGCAGAGCTTCGCGACAGCGCCGGGAACGATGTTGCTCGCAACGGAGATAACGCCGAGCGCGCCGAGGGACATAAGAGGTATAGTGCAGTCGTCATTCCCGCTCCAGATATAAAGATCGTCCCCGCACAGGCTGCGTATCTTAGCGGCCAAGGAGATGTCCCCGGAAGCCTCCTTTATGCCGTTGATGTTCGGATGCTGGGAGAGCGCTTTGCAGGTATCGGCAGAGATGCCAATACCGGTGCGGCTGGGGACGTTATACAGGATCATGGGGATATCAACGCGGTCAGCGACATAGCTGAAATGCTCGATAAGCCCCTTCTGGGTGGTTTTGTTATAATAGGGCGTGACCATGAGGACGGCATCAGCACCGGAATATTTCGCGTCCTCCGCGGCGCGCAGGGCGTTTGCGGTATTGTTGCTGCCTATCCCTGCGATCACCTTCATGCGCCCGTTGACGGTGCGCACTGTCACGCGGACAAGCTCGTCATGCTCGTTAGGCGTATGCGTCGCGTTTTCGCCGGTCGTGCCGCAGACCACGATAGCCGAGGTGCCGTTCTCATACTGGAACTCAAGGTTCTTTTTAAGTCTCTCATAGTCCACGCCGTGCTCGTTGAAGGGCGTAACTATTGCGGTGCATGAGCCTTTGAAAACAGGTACTTTAACCATAACAGCCTCCACATAGAAGATTTCATCACACATTGTATTAGCATGTTTCGCTATTTATTACCGAGAGGCTGTGCGGTTCATTGAAAAACACCGTAGAGAGTGCTATAATAAAGCGTACAAAACTGTGCTGAAAGAGGAAAGACACTTGAAAAAGTCAGATTTTTATTTTGATCTGCCGCAGGAGCTGATCGCTCAGACTCCGCTTGAGAGGCGGGACGGGTCGAGACTGCTGCTGCTTGATAAGGTTTCCGGAGAGATCGAGCACCATCACTTTTATGAGCTGCCGGATTTTCTGAATCCCGGAGACTGCCTTGTTCTCAACGACTCCCGTGTGCTCCCGGCAAGACTTATCGGGACGCGCTCAACGGGCGGGAGCGTGGAGCTCGTGCTGCTGCGCGACCTCGGTGAGGGGCGCTGGGAGTGCCTGAGCCGCCCTGGACGCAAAACGAAGCCGGGAACTGAACTGAGCTTCGGAGATGGACAGCTCACCGCCGTTGTTGAACAGGTCGCGGAGGGCGGCAACCGCATAGTAAAATTCAATTACGAAGGCATATTCCTTGAGGTGCTGGAGCGCCTCGGCAAGATGCCGCTGCCGCCATACATAAAGGAGGAGCTTCAGGACTCAGAGCGCTATCAGACGGTGTACTCAAGAGAGCTTGGGAGCGCCGCCGCGCCGACCGCGGGGCTGCACTTCACAAAGGAGCTGCTGGAAAAGATAGCGGCGAAGGGCGTGAAGGTCTGCTATGTGACGCTGCATGTGGGGCTCGGCACATTCCGCCCGGTCAAAGAGGACGAGATCGAAGCGCACGAGATGCACTCGGAGTTCTGCATAGTCCCGGAGGAGACCGCCGCAGCCATAAACGAGACGAAGAAAAACGGCGGGCGCGTTATCGCGGTCGGTACTACCTCGTGCCGTACTCTTGAGAGCTTCGCGAAAGAGGACGGGACGCTTGAAGCCTGCTCTGGCTGGACGAATATTTTCATCTATCCGGGCTATCGCTTCAAGTGCATAGACGCACTTGTCACGAACTTCCATCTGCCTGAGAGCACACTTATAATGCTGGTGTCTGCACTGGCAGGGCGTGAACACATCATGAACGCGTACAACACTGCGGTGAGGGAGAAGTACCGCTTCTTTTCATTCGGCGATGCGATGTTCATTATGTAAGGGCGCTATCGGTCGGCTTATTATGCAGAAGGCGTGAGCGGCACACCGCTCACGCCTTTGTTATCCATTTCTATGTTCTGCCCCCCAACTATTGACTTGGGGTATGTATACTCAATATTCAAAGTCCGGGAAGTAATGACCGTAAAACTCCTCATAGCAGAGCCCGTTTTCCATGATGAAGGTCGCGACCTCCTTGCCGACATAGCGGTAATGCCACGGCTCGTCCCAGCCGGTGAGGAGCAGCTTGCGCGTCGGGTAGCGCTTTATGAAGCCGTACTCTGCGCAGTGCTCGTCAAGCCATGCGTAAAGCTCCTGATTCATTTCACTGTACACAAGTCTTGAACGGTTCTCGTCAAAAATGTCGATCGCGACGCCAAGCTGGTGCTCACTGCTGCCAGGGTACATAACTATCGTCTTGGCCTTTTCGACCGCCTCCTGATACTTGGGGTCGAGATAGTCGGCGGACAGCCCCATCTCATACGCGATCTGGCTCGCCTTGGAGTTGAACAGATGCGTCTGGAAGCTGTACTCTCTGAACGCCGCACCGATGAAATACTCAAAGCCCGCATCCTCTATCGCATCGAGAAACGCGTCAAGCTCCGCCATGTATTCGGTACTGTACATCATATAGCGTGTCCGGCTTATTTTTGCTATATCCGGCTTATACGCGGACGAGAGAAGGCTGTTTTCCCTGACCATCCAGAGGCAGTGGTTCTTTTCAAAATCATCGGTCGTGAGCTTCGGCCAGATATCCACAGTCGGCTCCGGCGTCTCAGTCGCGCTCAGGTCGGTAAAATTCATGCTGTCCGTTCTGACAAAAGCGTCCTCGGCTCCACCGAAGATGACGTTGGTGCTGCTCTCCATTCTGGATACGACTATCGTATAAAGCACAAGGCACAGTCCAAGCATAGTTATGATCCACATTGTTTTCTTCTTCATTCTCGCACTGTCCTTTCCTTCAAAATTGGCAATATCTTATGCCTATTCATGGATTATAGCACCAATTTGCTGCAAATTCAAGTCTGCTGGATGTATGCGTCCTCCACCGTATTTCCCCGCTATTGAAACAGCGCCGCGGTTATGGTAAAATTATTCAAGTGGAAGGAGCGTGTCTGCTATGAAGCTGAGTATTATAGTCCCCGTATACAACACCGCCGAATATCTGCCTAAGTGCCTTGATTCTGTCATCTGCCCCGGCGTTGAAGGCTATGAAATAATCATAGTGAACGACGGCTCCACCGATTCCTCAAAGGCTGTCGCGGAAAGTTATGTTAACCGGCATCCTGAGCTTATCCGCCTCATCACCACGGAGAACGGCGGCCTCGGTCAGGCGCGCAACGTCGGCATTGAGAACGCGCATGGGGACTATCTGCTCTTCCTTGACAGCGATGATTCGCTTGCTTGCAATGCTGTGCCGGAGATCATGGAAGCACTGCGGCAGGACTATGATATTTTTATATACGACTTTGTGTTTGTGAACACTGACGGCGCTGTTTTGAGCACCGAGCCCGGCTGCCGAAGGAGCGGCGCGGTCAATCTCGAAAGCTACCCGGAGCTGCTGATGGAATACCCCTCCGGCTGCAACAAGATATGCCGCCGCAGTCTCTTCACCGGCAGCGGGCTGCGCTTCCCCGGCCGGGTATGGTACGAGGACCTGCGCACGATGCCGAAGCTCTACACCATGACGGATAAAATCTACGCCACGGGTAAGCCGTGGTATGTCTATCTCCAGCGCCCCGGCTCGATAACAAACGCCGCAAAGCTCGACAGGAACGTTGAGATAATCGATGCCGTTGACGATCTCACGGAGTTCTATATGGCGCGCGGCCTGTATGAGCGCTATAAAAACGAGCTGGAGTACATCCGCTTCTATAACGAATTTCTGACCGCTTCGGCAAGGATATGCCAGGCTGACAGCCGCCATCCCCTGCTCAAAGCACTGCGCGAGGATTTCCTCGCCAAGTGTCCCGGATATAAGGACAACCCCTATATCCGTGCCATTCCGCCGAAGCACAAGCTGCTGTGCTCGCTTTTCATGCGCGGAAGATACGGCGAGGCGGGCGCGCTGCTGCGGCTGAACAACGCACGGAAAGGAGCGCAGAAATGATCCGTCTCAGTGTAATTATTCCAGTCTATAACGTAGAGGACTACGTTGCCAAGTGTCTCGATTCGCTCATCCCGCCCGCCGAGGAAGCTATCTTGCGCGGGGAGGAACCGGAATATGAGATCATCGCCGTCAACGACGGCTCGACAGATTCCTCGCCCACGATCGTTCAAGATTATGTAAACCGCTATCCACAGCTCATACGTCTCGTCACAACTGAGAACATGGGGCAGGGACACGCGCGGAACGCCGGCATTGACGAAGCGCGTGGAGAGTACCTCTACTTCATCGACAGCGACGATTATCTTGCTCCCGACGCAATGAGCGAACTGCTAAACGCTCTCGACGGCGACTATGATATTCTCATCTTCGATTCGATTGCCGTAAACACTGATGGGCTTGAGCTTGAGTACAGAAAGGGCTGCGCGCGTAACGACGATCTAAAGCTCAGCCATTATCCCGAGCTGCTGCTGCAAAGTCCGGACGTGTGGAACAAAATTTTCCGCCGGTCGCTGTACATTGAAAGCGGCGTACGCTTTACCGAGCGGGTCTGGTTTGAGGATCTGCGCACCGTACCGAAGCTCTACCACTACACGGACAGGATCGTTTATCTGCCTAAGGCGTGGCACCGGTATGTCCAGCGCCCCGGTTCTGTCACGAATACAAGAAAGATCGAGCGCAACCTTGAAATAATCCCAGCAGTCGACGAGCTTATTGCATTTTACAAAAGCACAGCGGAGTACCCGGAGATAAAGGATGCGCTTGAATACCTCGCATTTCACAGTGAGTTTCTGACCTCATCGGTGCGCGCGAATCTGGCCGATTGGCACAGTGATGTGCAGGATAAGCTGCGTGAGGATTTTCTCGGAAAGTTCCCAAATTACGCATCAAACCCCTACGTGCGCACGATGAGCCGCAAGCACAAATTGCTGACAACGCTCCTCATGCACCGGCAGTATCTCGCGGTGCATATAATCATGAAGCTCAACAATCGCCTCAAGGTAAAAAAGGTATAAGCATATATAGTCAAACCCCTCGGCAGGAAATGCTCTGTCGAGGGGTTAAGTTTATTGGCCGTGCAGCTTCTTGTTTACCTTGAGGACAAGCTGTCCCGCGTCCTCAAGCCCGTAGTAGTTCATCCACATTATCAGCCTGCGCTTGCGGCTCTCCTTTTTATAGCTGCCGCATTCGGAAAGCTTGGGTATTTTTGTCTGCACATATTGGCGCAGCTTGCCGATGACCTCTTTGCGCTCCGGTGCGTCCTGCTTTGCAAGCCTGCTTATCGAATCGAGCAGCACATGGTTCACAAGGAAGAATTCAAAATCATCCTTATACCCTGCCGGTACCATTTCCTTTTCCAGCATATCCATGATTGTCAGCACATCGAGGTTCTTCACGGCGTTGTTGTTGTGCATCGTGGATTCCTGACCGCGGCGGTAGACATACAGCGGCTCTTCTATAAACTCCGTGTGCTTCGAGCGCAGCAGCATAACCGCCGAAAAATAAAAATCCTCATACCACAGCCCTACCGGGAAGCGGAGCTCGCCGATAAGCGAGCGCCGGAATATCTTATTGCAGGACGAGCCTGCCGAACCGAGCCAATTATCCTGAAGCGATGCCGGGAGCACACTCTCGCGTCCGTCGACAAAGCGTTCAAGGAAGTCACACACAACTACGTCCGCCCCCGTCTCCGTGGCACAGGTGTACATCTTCTCGTACATGTCATGCGTCACCCAGTCGTCACTGTCGACAAAGCCGACGAAATCGCCCTTCGCGATATCGAGCGCGAAGTTTCTTGCTCTCCCCTGCCCGCCGTTGTCGATGTGAAGGACGCGTATCATATCCGGGTTTGCCGCGGCGTATTCGTCGGCGATCTTCCCGGAGTTATCGGGCGAGCCGTCGTCCACGAGGATCACCTCATAGTCGTCTATCGTCTGCGACAGCAGCGAATCGACGCATTCGCCGAGATATTCCTCCACCTTGTATACCGGCACGATTATGCTCAGCTTCATATCCACTCACCTCTCCAGCTTGTGATCCTGCTGCCGGGGTTCACCGCCGTCTGATAGTGTATCAGTCCGAGGACAAGTGCAAGGTATATCGAGACGTTCGGACGCCTTAGCACCGCGCCGGAATACTGCGCAAGCCCTATCAGGAGCGCAAAGGTGACGAGCAGGATAAAGTTATCCGCCGTGAAAGAGCCCTTGAAATCCCTGCACAGCCGCCTGATTATCAGGTACACGAAGTACAGGATGAACGCCGCGTAGGCTGCAAAGCCGACATAGCCGTAATAGTACCGGATCGCGGGCCAATCGTTTTCAAGATCCATCCCGCCGGTGAGCCAGATATCTGAAACGTCGATACCGAAAAGCTTTGTCAGCGTGTCACTATGATCCCACATCAGGGAGGCATAGGCGTTCTTTATCATGCGCGTGTCGATAAGCGTTGCGGCGTCGGTCGTGAGATCGTACTTGAGCATGATCTCGTCTATGTCGAAGCGCTCGAACATGTTCGGTGTGATGATCCACAGACACTTCCAGTAGTAATCCTCAAGCGCGGTGTGTATCTCCGGGTTCGAGAGTTTTTCCTCATTGCTCATGGAATCCAGATCGTAGCCAAGCGCGCCGAGTTCATCATTAAAATCATCCTGCGTAAGCTCGGCGAAGTCGCTCTGGGTCTGCTTTATTTTATATTTCGGCGTAAGCGGGTATGCAGCCGCCGACGCGATCGCGACCGCGACCAGAGCTATCACCGCAAGCCGGTTGAGATTGCAGCCGCGTATTTTCTTCTCAAGCAGAAGGAACACGGCAAAGCCGATGAAGATCACGAAGATCGACATATAGCAGGTCATCGTGCCGTTTGCGATGAGCACGACCGCCGCGACAACGGGGACGGCAATGTTAACAAAGGGCTTGTCGGACTTCACGGCACAGAATATTGAAAACGCCGCCAGCGTGACAAGGATGATGCTGTTCGCGCAGCGGTTATCGTCGATGACCCAGCCGCTCACGCCGAGCCCCTCGCCGTAGGTGCAGTTCGCTGTACCGGTCAGCACCGACAGACCGAGCGCCGCGGCCGTGATGCCGGCGGCGAAGAACAGCCCCCAATACGCCTGGTTTCTCGTCTGGTCGTTCTTGATGCTGTACATGAAGCAGACGGCGAGTATCGGCATCTGCGCGACCTTCGCGGTATATGAAATATCAAAGCCGAGGCTCACAGGGCCGGTGCGGATGGTGTTTGCGATGTGCAGCGCGCAGACAAGACCGATCCCGAGCATCCAGAATATAAAGCTCTTCCTCTCACTGCCGCGCAGGGTGAAGAGCAGATACAGCGGCAGGCAGACCATGATGAGAAGCCGCACATATCCAGCCAGTGTGCCGTCAGGGTTCTTCGTCCAAAACGCGATTATATCGAGCAGCGGCTGCATCACGATCAGCGCCATCAGCCAGTGGTTGCGCACGAACGCGGTGCGGGCGTTATTATTTATGCTGTTGTTCATTCTATCACCTCATACCACTTTTCCGCGACCTTCTCCTCTGAGAACTCTCTGATCGCCGCCGTCGCGTTTGCCGACATTTTTTCTCTCAGCTCCGGGCTATCCATAAGCTCGCAGAGCTTATCCTCATACTGCCGCCGCTCACCCTCCGGTACGAGCACACCGTCCTCGCCGTCGTGCACGACCGCTCCGGGGCCGACGCGGACATCATAGGCGATCACAGGCAGGCCGCAGCTCTGTGCCTCCATGAGCACGAACGGGAAGCCCTCGGAGCGCGAACTCATGGCAAAGACGGACGCCGAGAGCATTTCGCGTTCTACCTCGTCCCCAGTCTTCCTGCCGGTGAGCGTGATGTAATCCCCTGCTCCGAGCTGAGCTATCTGCTCTTCAAGCTTTGCCCTGTCCTCACCATCGCCGAGTATGCGCAGCTTCCATTCCGGTTCGCGCTCATGGATATGTGCAAACTGCTCGATAAGCAGGTCAAAGCGCTTGACCTCGGTGAGTCTGCCCGCGGCGAGCACCGTCTTTTCCCTGACAGCAGCGCTGACATTTTCCGGGAAACGGGTAAGGAAGTTCGGGATATACACGACCTCGGTATGCCCGTTATAGCCGCGCATCAGCTCCTGCGCTTCTTCGGTGAGCTTCGGGGTGAGCATCGCAAGGTAATCTATATTCCTATAGCCGTATCTGAAGCCGCGCACATATTTGCGCTTGAAGTCATGGTCATGGTGCAGCTGGGCGATCTTTATAACGCCCGCATTGCCGTATTTTGAAAGCTTCAGGTTATCCTCATGCCGGGTGCAGATGAGCACACCATCCCTGACGGCCTTGACCGTTCTTATGACCGCAAGCTTCTTCCCGATGAGTATCCTGACACTGCGGAAGCTCTCTTTTATAAACTGCACGACGGCAAATTTCCTCGCCGCGGCTTTCCACTCCTCGCGGTTCGGCGTGTCATGCAGCAGGTATTGCAAGCGCACCCTATCGTCAAGCGGAACGGACGGCGAGCCGGGCATTTTATACACACTGTATAGATACACATCATAGCGCTCGGCAAAGAGATTGGCCATGCTGATGATTGCTTTCTCCACGCCGCCCATGCCGAGGTGCAGCGCAATGATGCTCACGCGCTTTTTCTGTGTCTCCGGTTCGGGTGCGTCCGTGTGCTCCGCCAGAGCCTTTATGCCGTTTATGATCTCGGTATTGTATTCATGCAGGTCGTCCCGGTGCTTCGGCTCTTTCTGGGCGTGGACTATCGCGTCGACAATATCCTCGCGTCCCTCAAGACCTTTACTGTATATCTCAAGGTTCTTCGTACAGTAGAGCGGGAGGCCTACCGCGCGCGCCTCCATGATGTTCAGCGGCTGCCCCTCGTAGCGGGAGGTGGAGACGAAAGCGTCCATCTTGTCCATGTACACAAAGGGATTTGCGCGCTGCCCTAAAAACGTCACCTTATCGGTAAGGCCGAGACTGTCGCGCATATATTCAAGCGACAGCCGCTTGTCGCCGTCGCCGATGATATACAGGTGCAGATCGTCACGGTACTTCGACGCTTCACAGAAGTCATTGAGCATGATGTCATAGCCCTTCTGGTGGCACAGCCGCCCGATGGCAACGAAGTTCATCTTGTTGCTGTCGACCTCAAAATCGGTCTCTTCCTCAGCTTTCTGGTATATCTCGTTTGTGTCGATAACGTTCTGGATAACGTTGAATGGCTTGTCGTATACACCGCTGCACTCCTTGAACGGCCTGATGACGCCCTCCGAGACGCCGACAAATTCATCATAATACTTGAACTTATCCTTGAAGTTCGACCAGAGTACGCGGTACTTCCACTCGTTCTGGAGCTTCACGCTGACGTTGTTGTGGATCCACATGACGCGGCGCTTTGCCGGTACGGTGAGTGCGCCGAGCGCACAGGAAAACTGATAGGAGTTGAAGTCTATCGCAAGGTCATATTCCTCGCAGTCGGAGAAATCCAGATGCACAAGCTTCTTCGCCGTGTCAAAGGGCATGAAGGAATATATCCGCGGTATATGCGGGAGGTACTTTATAGTGAGCTGCTCCGGGAAATCGACGTGCCAGAAGCTCTTTCTGTCGGAAAGGTACAGGTCGACCTGATAGCCCTCATAGTCGAAGTTCCTCAGGAGGTTCATTATTGATTTCTGAATACCGCCGACGTCCAGATTGTCCTGAAAAAAAGCGATCCTCTTCATGTGCCGAATCCTCTCGTCCGCCGTTTCCGGCGGCAATGTTTACTATTGGTTTATTTTATCTCAAAACCGGCAATATGTAAAGCGCGAAGACATGCAAAAAAGCAGCTCCCAGCGGAAGCTGCTTTTTTGTGTGTGTGATAAGCCTCAGATGCGCTCCTTGACCTTTGCCTTCTTGCCGACGCGATCGCGCAGATAGTAAAGCTTTGCTCTGCGGACCTTGCCCTTGCGGACGGTGGTGACAGAGACGATGGAGGGAGAGTGAACGGGGAAGACCTTCTCGCAGCCTACACCGTAGGAGATACGGCGGACGGTGATGGTCTCGTTGATGCCGCCATGCTTCTTGGCAATGATGGTGCCTTCGAAAGCCTGGGTACGCTCACGGCTGCCTTCCTTGACCAGAACGAGAACGCGGACGGTATCGCCGACGTTCATTTCGGGCAGTTCTTTCTTCATGTACTGCTCGCTGAGAATTTTGACCAGATCCATATTATGATCCTTCCTTCATATAGACGTTCTTACCGGAGGGACATAGCCTCGGCAGCGGACCGCCTTTCTATACGCCGTGCGGCACTCCGCACAAGCCATAATAGTTTAACATAACCCGCCGCGCATTGCAAGCAATTTTTGCTCATTCAGCATTCTTTTTCCTTAAATAGTTCTGCTCCGCCGTTTCTCTGCGCCAGCATTAGCCATAACGCCGCGGCGGCGGGAGCTTTGCTTCCGTTGTTGAAAGCAAGCACTGTTCCCGCTATGAGGAGCAACACTGTTATGGCAATGCTTATTCTATATGCTATCCGCTCCCCCGTCCGTGCACCGAGAAGCATAGTCATAAGCCCGAGCAAAATTCTGCCGCCGTCAAGCGGCAGCACCGGCAGCAGATTGAATACCGACAGCAGCAGGCTTATACCGGCGCTCAGCTCCATCCATGCGCAGCCTGTCTCACGCGCAATGAGCGACGCGGCATAAGCGTATATGAAGCCGCCCGCCGGGCCCGCGAAGGCCGCCGCAATATGCGCTACGGGTTCGGCAAAGCCGCAGTAATCAATGCACAGGCCGGTAAGCTCTGCCCTGACGCTCTTTACTTTCAGTCCGAAAAAGCGCAGCGCTATTATATGCGCGAGCTCATGCACGGCGACCGGCAGCGCTATCGCTATTGTCGTTTCAATGCTGACTACATAATAAATAAACGCCGCCGCAAGGGTCAGCGCAAGGCTTATTGTAATGCGTTTGCCGTTCATGGGTTCCCTCTGAAGACCTGCCGTATGTCAGTGCGGTCTCCGATAATTAGCTGAGAGAAGGCCTCCCGCAGCTCCTCATCTGCGCCTTCCGAGGTCAGGCTCCGCCCAAGCGCCGCGACATAGTCCGCTGTGCTCTCCCATGTTGGGTTCTTGCGGCTTATGCTGTCTGCACCGCAGAGCAGCTTCAGCAGTGCCAGCACGACAAAAATTGCGGCCGCAGACGCCGGTCTGAGTTTCATGGCCTCACCCCCGGATATAAGCTTATTTTCAATTTCTTTCACTTATTACTAAGTTTTGCTTGACAAGTCGAGCTTTGGAAACTATAATATAAAAGCTGTCTAACGGGGTGTAGCGCAGATGGTAGCGCGCTTGGTTCGGGACCAAGAGGCCGGGAGTTCAAATCTCCCCACTCCGACCAAAATAAATAGAGTATTCATGTCGCAGGCAGTCATGGATACTCTATTTTTATATCTACATAGAAGCAACCGACACAAAGAGAGGTGTTTTCGTGCAGGCGCTGGACAATGAATTCTTTGAAGCCTATAAACGCTTAGACCGCTTTTGCTCGGACATATATGGCTGCCGGAACGGGATCAGCCAGTACATCGAGGATATGGAGCGGGTATCTTATCAGGAACGGTTCGCAATTCCTTCGTGGGAGCAGGCATATAAGACTCTAAAGCACTTGCGATGGGTACGTAATCAAATTGCACACGATTCCGGACAGATTCAAATCTGCGAAGAATGTGACATTCATGACGTAAATAGCTTTTATGATGATATAATTTCCGGATCTGATCCGCTCACGCAGCTTCGCAGATACCGTGAAGATCGTGCCGCCGCCAAAGAAACGGTGCGCCGAGCGGAACCCGCAGCCATGCCAAATATTTCAGATCACTCCAGTGCTGCTCGGCCAACCCATCGCCGCACAGGTTTTAGTGCGGCACTAATATTTCTCATTTGTGTGCTTGTTATAATTATTTACTTGCTGGCAAATTTTAATTAAGTCCCAATGGCCTCTGCAAACCGCTGATATCTCTGTGTTTTCCGAAATTCTACAATTACACCCACTACCTTGACAGTACTGTTTCAACGTGGTAACATCCGTATAGAGTCATAAATGTTTGTATCTGAGGGCAATGGGAGCCCAAGGCCCTGCATCCATTTATGACTCTGTTTTTACCCAGAACTCCAAATCACACAGCAAACGACTGCGGCCATTCTCAGGCCGCAGTCGTTCTGCTCATTGCTTTATTGCGCCGTGTCAAATTCTTGCAACGCCGCTGCGGTGCGCTGCGTCGAACACGGCCTTGGAGACCGTCTCGCGCACGCGCTTGTCAAAGGCGTAGGGCAGGATATAATCGGCGTTCAGTTCCTCATCCGAGACGAGCGAGGCGAGCGCCTCCGCGGCTGCGATTTTCATCTCGCTGTTGATGTCCGACGCTCTCGCGTCGAGCGCGCCGCGGAATATTGCCGGGAACGCAAGGACGTTGTTGACCTGATTGGGATAATCGCTGCGCCCGGTGCAGACGACGGCTGCGCCTGCGGCCTTGGCTTCGTCCGGCATGATCTCGGGTGTGGGGTTTGCGCAGGCAAAGATGATGGCGTCACGGTTCATCGTGCGGATCATGTCCTGCGTCAGCACGCCGGGAGCGGACACGCCGATGAACACATCCGCGCCGCGGATAACATCGGCAAGCTTCCCCTGCTCCATGTTCGGGTTCGTCATGGCGGCGATCTCCTGCTTTGCGCCGTTCATGCCGGGGCGTCCCTGATATATCGCGCCGCTCCGGTCAGTCATGACTACGTTCTTCACGCCGCGTGAGACAAGCAGCTTCACTATTGCCGTCCCCGCCGCACCCGCGCCTGAGGTGACGACCTTGATATCCTCCATCTTCTTCCCGACGAGCTTGAGCGCATTCGTCAGCGCGGCAAGCATTATGACCGCCGTGCCGTGCTGGTCGTCATGGAAGATGGGTATATCGCAGCGCTGCTTGAGTTTTTCCTCAATTTCAAAGCAGCGCGGCGCGGAGATATCCTCAAGGTTCACGCCGCCGAAGGAGCCCGCGAGCAGCGCGACGGTGTTGACGATCTCGTCCACGTCCTTGGAGCGCACACAGAGCGGGATAGCGTCCACATCGCCGAAAGCCTTGAACAGCAGGCACTTGCCCTCCATGACGGGCATACCGGCCTCCGGGCCGATATCGCCGAGGCCGAGCACAGCGGTTCCGTCCGTCACGACGGCGACGGTGTTCCAGCGGCGGGTCAGCTCATAGCTCTTGTTGATGTCTTTCTGAATTTCAAGGCAGGGCTTCGCGACGCCCGGAGTGTAAGCAAGGCTCAGTGCCTCGCTGCTGTCGGCGGGTACGCGGGCGGCGATCTCTATTTTGCCCCGGCGCTCATAGTGCAGCGCGAGGGATTTTTCCATAACGTCCATATTCAGTCCTCCAGACTTTTGAGATACGCTTCGGGGCCGCTCTTATAGAGGTCGTTCCCCTGAGAATCAATGACGACGGTGAGCGGCATATTCTCGACCTTGAGCTCGCGTATCGCCTCGCATCCAAGATCTTCATAGCACACGATGCGCGCTGCCTTAACGCAGCTGCCCATCAGCGCTCCCGCGCCGCCCATCGCGGCGAGGTACACCGCACCGTTTCGGACTATAGCGTCAATGACGGCGGCGTTTCTGTCCCCCTTGCCGATCATAACGGCAAGGCCGCGGTCAAGGAGTCCCGGCGCATAAGCGTCCATGCGCCCGGAGGTCGTCGGCCCGCAGGAGCCAATCACCTGCCCCGGTTTCTCCGGGGTGGGGCCGGCATAGTATATCGCTGCGCCGCGGATATCCAACGGCAGCTCCTCACCGGAAGCTATAAGCTCCGTCAGGCGCTTGTGCGCGGCGTCGCGCGCGGTGTATATCGTCCCAGATACTGTCAGCTTATCGCCCGCGCGCAGCTTTGAAAGCTCCGCCCTGTCAGCCGGGAAGCTCATTACATATTCCATAGGCACCTCACAGTACGCTTTTTGCGCGGCGCGTCACATGGCAGCTCACGTTGACCGCCACGGGCAGCCCCGCGACGTGCGTGGGCATCGTTTCGATATTCACGCCGAGCGCGGTGGTGTGCCCGCCGAAGCCCTGTGGGCCGATGCCGAGGGCGTTTATCCGCTCCAGCAGCTCCCGCTCCATCGCAGCGTAGTATTCGTCGGGGTTCGGCTGATCTATCGGGCGCAGCAGAGCATGCTTTGCAAGCTGTGCGACCTTATCAAAGCTGCCGCCGATGCCGACGCCGAGTATAATCGGCGGGCAGGGGTTCGCCCCGGCAAGCTTCACGGTTTCGATAACGAAGTCCTTGACGCCATCCGCACCGTCCGCAGGCTTGAGCATCTTGAGGCGGCTCATGTTCTCGCTGCCAAAGCCCTTGGGAGCAACAGTAAGCTTCACTTTATCCCCCGGTACAAGGTCAACGGTTATGAGCGCGGGGGTGTTGTTATCGGTGTTCACGCGGCGCAGCGGGTCGGCGACCACGCTCTTGCGCAGATAGCCCTCTACATAGCCGTCGGCAACACCCGCGTTTATCGCACTGTACAGGTCGCCCGTTATGTGTACGTCCTGCCCAATCTCAAGGAACACGCAGGCCATGCCAGTGTCCTGGCAGACCGGAAGTCCGCTCTCTTTCGCCGCGCACGTATTATCGCACAGCACGCCGAGAGTGTCCTTGGCCACCGGCCACGGCTCGGTACGCTGCGCCTCACGCAGTGCGCAGCTGATATCGTCAGGCAGGCGCAGATTCGCCTCCCTGCACAGGCGGCTGACCTCGCCGCGGATGATCTCCGCTGAAAGCTCTCTCATTTCATGCACCGGCTTTCTATTCTTTGGTCATGTACTGAGCCGCGGCGCGCAGCATAAGCTTCTTCACGCCTACGCTCTCAAAGTTTATCTCTATCAGATAGTCCCCGCCCATAGGCGACATCTTTGTGATAACACCGCTGCCGAAAGCCTTATGCTTGACGCTGTCGCCAAGGGCAAAGGTGTCGGTATTCTCCGGCTTCGGCGTCTCGGGCGCGGAGGCCGCAAAGCTCAGCCCCTTGTCCTTGAAGCGCGGGCGGTGCTGCGCCTTGCGCTCCTCCCACGTCTTTTCACGCTTTTCGTAGGAGGGTGTGTTCTTATGCAGATGCTCCTCCGGTATCTCGGAGACGAAGCGGGAGAGCTTGTTCATCGTTGTGCGGCCGAAGATCATACGCTGGCGCGCGCAGGTGAGGTAGAGCCTTTCCTTTGCGCGGGTGATAGCCACATAGCACAGGCGGCGCTCCTCCTCCATTTCGTCCCCTTCGCCGATCGCCCGCATACTCGGGAAAATGCCATCCTCCATGCCGACGACAAAGACCGTCGGGAACTCAAGCCCCTTGGCGCTGTGCATGGTCATGAGTATGACGCAGTCAGCGTCCGGGTCGTAGCTGTCCATATCCGTATAGAGCGCGACATTTGCAAGGTAGCCCTCAAGGGTATTGTCCCCGGACTCCTTCATATAGTCGATGATGCTCGTTTTAAGCTCGCGCACGTTCTCGACGCGGGCAATATCATCGACCGTGCCCTTGGTCTCAAGCGCGAGGACGTAGCCGGTTTTAGCAAGCAGCTCGTCATACAGCGCGTCGGGCGTTGCCGTCTTTGCATACTCGCGCAGCTCTTTTATTAGGTTTGCAAAGTTCCTGAGCTTTATCGCCGAGCGCTGAAGCTCGGGGTAATTGTCCGCCTTGTCGAGAATTTCAAACATCGGGCAGCCATTTGCCTGCGCAAGCTCGCGTACGGTGTCGATAGACTTTGCGCCGATGCCCCTTGCGGGTACGTTGATGATCCTCGAAATACGCAGATCGTCCGCCGGGGAGGCAATGACGCTCAGGTACGCGAGCATATCCTTGACCTCAGCGCGGTCAAAGAAGCGCGTGCCGCCGACGACTCGGTAAGGGATGCTGTTGCGCTTGAGGGCGTATTCGAGTTGGTTTGACTGCGCGTTCATGCGGTAGAGCACAGCATGGTCGCGCCAGTTCGCGCCGCGGCCATAGCTGCCCATGATCGTTGAGACGACGAACTGCGCCTCGGCATGCTCGTTATCTGCGGTGAAGAGTTCAACAAGGTCGCCGTCGCCGCGGTCAGTCCAGAGGTTTTTGCCCTTGCGCTGCTCGTTATGGCTGATGACGGCGTTTGCCGCGCCGAGGATATGGCCTGTGCTGCGGTAGTTCTGCTCAAGGCGGATGGTGCGGCAGTGCTTATGCTGGCTCTCAAAGCTGAGGATGTTCTCTATCGTCGCGCCGCGGAATTTATATATGCTCTGGTCGTCATCGCCGACGACGCAGATATTCCCCCAGCCGCCGGACAGCAGCTCCGCGAGCCGGAACTGGAGGTTGTTAGTATCCTGATATTCGTCGATGAGCACATATCTGAAGCGGCGCTGCCAGTAATCGCGTACATCGTCGTTCGTGTCAAGGAGCTTGACGGTGTTGTAAATAAGGTCGTCAAAATCCATGGCATTGGCAGAGAAGCAGCGGCGGGAATACTCCGCATATATGCGCCCGATCGTCCTGCGGCGCAGGTCGCCCGAAAGCTCAGCATTCTTGCGGTACTCCTCGGCGGATATGCAGCAGTCCTTTGCGCGGCTTATCTCGCCGATAACGGACTTCGCGGCATACATCTTATCGTCAAGCTCCATGTCCTTGACGATGTGCTTGAGAAGGCTCAGGCTGTCGGCGGTATCGTAGATCGTGAAGCTGCTTGTATAGCCCAGTTTCTCCGCGCCGCGGCGCAGGATGCGCACACAGGCGGAATGGAATGTGCAGGCCCAGATATCCTGCGCCTGTTCGCCGAGCATGCTTTCAAGGCGCGCCTTGAGCTCGTCGGCCGCCTTGTTCGTAAAGGTTATTGCAAGGATGCGCCACGGGTCGACCGGGTCGAGCGCGGCGAGACGGCGGGCTCTGTCGCCCCCTGCTCTGAGGATTTCAAGCTGCTCCTCGTCAGCATCCTCAGGTATCTCGTCGCTGTCACCGGCTCTGCCGTAACGCAGAAGATTCGCAATGCGGTTTATGAGCACGGTGTTCTTTCCGCTGCCTGCCCCCGCGAGTATCAGCAGCGGCCCCTCAGTCGCTAAAACGGCCTCCTGCTGCATGGGGTTCAGGTTCTGGAAATCACCGCGCACAACGGCTTTGCGCGCTTCTATGTAGTTTTTTTCAAAATCAGTCATCATGTGTCCGATTTTATCACAAGCGTGCCCCACATTCAATGGGCTAAATGACGATTGCCAAGACATTTATCCGCGCCGCCACGCCCATATTGTTTGACATTTGCCCCGCGTGATAGTACTATGTAACGGTACATATTCCATTCCGGAGACGATTTTACCGTATGAGAAATTTCTTCAGGCTGCTGTGGGAAAAGATGAACGAACCGAAGGCTGAGCGCGTTCTTGTTATCCTCCTGCCCTGCCTTTCAGTTATAATAGCGGTGCTTATACTCCTCCCCCGTCTGCGCTACTATTCCGCGCAGCACTCGGAGCCGACACCGACCGAGGTTGTGGCCGCGTCCGTATTCGATGCGCCTGCGGATCAAGACGCCGCCGTGCTCCCCTCTTCCGAGGTGCAGCCGACGCCGCTTCCCGTGCATACGCCGCAGCCGACGCCCGAACCGGTCTATTCCCTTGAGCGCGGCTGGATAGAGGAGGACGGCAAGCTATATAATTACGACGCTTTCGGCAGGATGCGCACTGGTTTGCAGCAGGTCGACGGCAAGCTTTATTACTTCGGTCAGGACGGGGCAAAGGCAAGCGCCCTCGGCATTGACGTGTCCTTTTACAACAAGGGCATCAACTGGCCGGCGGTAAAGGCGCAGGGCATTGACTTTGCGATACTCCGCGCCGGCGGCCGCGGCTGGGAGACAGGGCTTATCTATCCCGACTCCTGCTTTGCCCAGAACCTGCGCAACGCAAAAGCGGCCGGGATCGACCTCGGCGTATATTTTTACTCGACAGCGGTGACGGCCAAGGAGGCCGTGGACGAAGCAAACTTCATCCTGAGCTGCCTTAACGGCACTGAGCTTGAGTACCCGATATTCTTTGATATCGAGCAGTCGGGCGACTATCCCAAAGGGCGCTGCGACAGGCTCAGCAAGGCTGAGCGCGACGAGATAATCTCCGCTTTCTGCAAGCGCATCAGAGACGCCGGGTACAAGACGGGAGTCTATTCCGGGCTATACTTCTTTGAGGAGCACGTCGCTTACAATTCGATAGAGCCGCACATGATATGGCTTGCAAACTATACCCGCGGCGGGCGTCTGCCGAACTTCAGCGGGCGCTACGATATCTGGCAATTTACGGAGAAAGGCACCGTCAACGGCATACGCGGTATCGTTGATATGAATGTAATATTTTAACATTTCGCCAAAGAACCATTTGAAAAGACCGGTGGGAATAATTCCCTCCGGTCTTTTCAGATCATAGTCTATTTGCCTATTCGAGCTTTTCACGCAGGAGCTCCACCGCGCGGCGCTCAAGCCGGGATATCTGCACCTGCGAGACATGCATGACCTTCGCGCAGTTCTGCTG
>ERZ1026772.732-NODE-732-length-21736-cov-109.123149_pt1 | contig 21736 bp, 25 predicted proteins | sample MGYA00380124_ERZ1026772 | MGnify/ENA primary metagenome ERZ1026772 (study PRJEB33269, sample SAMEA4719760) | human gut metagenome | biome: human-associated habitat; feature: organic feature; material: feces | place: Cameroon | collected 2013-10 ...
AAGGATGGGTTACACCTTTTTATTTGGGTGTCCTCTCCTTGGGTTACAGTTTATTGCGTGTCTTTTTATAATTTCATGAACTTGTCTACGTCAAGTACAAAGATTGTAGCACCTCCAACAGTTACTTCAATTGGCATTGGTGAGAATTCACCAGACATGAATGATGCGGTAGATGGAGCAATTTCAGTTCTTCTTTTTGATTCTTTTCCAATGATTTCGATTGCGTGATCTACTTGATCATCTTCACATCCAACAATTAGTGTAGTGTTACCTAATGATAGGAAACCACCTGTTGTTGCTAGTTTGGTAACTTGAAATGAGTTATTGTTCAATGAGGCGCTTACTGAAGCAGAGTCATCGTTAGATACGATAGCTAAAATAAGTTTCATAGGGATTTACCTCCTGTTACCTTAATTATAGATTAAAAATGATAATATTGTATAATAATTGATATGATAAAGTTTGATAAAGTTGCTAAGACCTATAAGAATGGTACTCATGCGTTGTATGATATTTCTTTAGATATCAATGACGGTGAATTTGTTTATATTATTGGTGAAACAGGTTCTGGTAAGTCAACAATGATTAAGATTCTAGATGGTGAGGAGGTTCCTACTAGTGGAAGAGTCACTGTAAGTGGCATTAGCTTAGATAAGAAGGCTAAGAATAGCATCGTTGATGTAGGAAAACTAAAGAAGCGTAAGGTTCCTTTGTATCGTCGTAATATCGGCGTTGTTTTCCAAGATTTCCGTTTATTACCAAAAAAGACTGTGTTTGAAAATGTTGCTTATGCGATGGAGGTAGTAGATACTCCAAAGGATAAATTAAGACCTAGAGTTAGAGAAGTATTAAAACTTGTTGGCTTGTCTGATAAGTCTAATTCTTTTCCTAGTGAGGTTTCAGGTGGTCAACAACAGCGTACAGCTATTGCCAGGGCTATTGCGAATAAGCCAAAGATTCTTATTGCGGATGAGCCTACTGGTAATCTAGATCCTAAGAAGAGTAATGAGATTATCAAATTGTTTGAGAAGATTAATCGTGAGGAGAAGACAACTATCATTATAGTTACTCATGATATTGAGACTGTTAGAAGACATCCTAAGCGTACTATCGAGATTAAAGAGGGTCATATTGTCAGGGATAAGGCTGATGGTATTTGTGATATAAGGACTACAATTGATAAGGCTGATACAGAGACTATTAGCTTGGGTGATATTGAGAGTTTAAAGTTGATGGAGGATGATAAATAATGTTCCGTCGTTTTTTTAGACATGTAAAAGAGGGTTTTGTGGGTGTTGGTAGACACTTTGGTATGGCTGCCAGTAGTATTGCCACAGTTACAATTACTCTGTTGTTGGTAGGTTTCTTCTTGATACTTACTTATAATTTGAATGTAATTACTAAGGATATTGAGGGTTCAATTTCTCTTAGTGCTTTAATTAGCTATGATATTGATTCTAGTGCTACTGTTGATACTTTAAAGAGTCAAATTGAGAGTGTTGATGGTGTTAAGAGCGTTGAGTATCGTAGCAAGGATGACGAGTTTACTTTTTATGTAAACATGTATCCTGATATGAAGGAGTTCAATGAACTTTATCGTGATCAAAATCCTTTTCATGATGCGTTTTTAATTAGTGTTGAAGATGGAGATAAGTTACAGGCTGTTAAATCAAGTGTAGAGGCTATCAATGGTATTGATTCAGTACATGATGGTGGTAGTAATACTTATTTGTTGATTGATGGTTTGGATAAGGTTAGATTCTTTGGTGGTATTTTAGTAGTTTCTTTATCAGTGTTGGCTGTTTATTTAATCTATAATACTATTTCAATTACTATTAGAGCTCGTGATACTGAAATTTGGATTATGAAGAATGTTGGTGCTAAGAATAGTTATATTAGAGGGCCTTTCTTGGTAGAGGGTATTATTATAGGTGTTCTTGGTTCGATAATTCCAATTGCGGCAATGGTTGGTTTCTATTTATATGTATTCAATACTTCAGGTGGTAATTTACTTGGTGTATTTACTTTAGTTAGTCCACAACCTTTCTTATATTACTTATGTGGTGGTTTGTTGGTACTAGGTATTTTAGTAGGTTTTATTGGTTCTTATTTGAGCGTTTCAAGACTATTAAGGAGCAAACGATGAGAAAGAATATATTCTCTTTGTGTTTAGTTTTTTGTATGGTCTTATGCACTATTAATTACAAGACAGTTACTGTTATGGCAGGGGATTGTGATTATTCAGATTGTGATGAGAATGATAAGACTTGTAAGCTTAATAACGCAAAGAAGAAGCAACAGTGTCTTCAAAATGAGATTGATAATGCCAAGAGTAATCAAGAGGAATACTGGAAGTTGGCGTCAGAGTGGGCTAAGGAAGCTGAGACTTTGAATGAACAGATTGCAGAGTTGAAGCCTCAAATTGAAGAGCTGACTGCCAAGATTGATGAGCTTCAAAAGAGTATTGAAGAGAAAGAAAAGCTTGTTTCTGAATTAAATAATAGAGTATTGTCTCGTATGTCTTTATCTCAGGGGACGATGCATTTTTCACCTCTTTTAGATTTCTTATTGGGTTCTAATGGTTTTGCGGATATGCTTAGAAGGCTATATGGTATTGAGGCTATTAATGCCAAGGAACAACAGGATCGTAAGGAATTAGAGGATGTGATTGAGTCTTTGAATAAGGAAAAGACGGAATTGGATGCTTCTAAGCAAGAATTAGATAATAAGATGACTGATTTACAAATCAAGTCTGATGAGGCTGAATATAAGAATCAACAGGCAATGATTGCGTATAATGAGGCTAGTGATATTATTGCAGAGTATCAAAATCAATTGGATGAGCAGACTAAGCTAATTGCCAATATTAAATTAAGTTTAGATGAACTTAATCAATTAGATCCACAGAGTGGCTTTGCATCACCTGTGCCTGGTTCTGTTATTTCGGCTAATTTCCCATATTATCCTGCAAGCTTTGGTGGCGGTGTTCACTTGGGTGTGGATTATGCGGTTAGTGTTGGTTCAAGAATTGTGGCGCCTGCTGATGGTGTTGTGGTTATTTCTGATGATAATTGTCCTACATGGGGCTATTTGGGTAATTCGTGTGGTGGTGCCGGTGGTGGTGTCTCATATGGTGGTAATCAGATTTATTTCTTATGTAGTGTTAATGGTAAGGTTTATGCACTTACTTTCTCTCATTTATATAGTGGTTCTTTGATTGGGACTGGTGTTGTGACAAGGGGCACTCAATTGGCTTTGGCTGGTAGTTCTGGTAATTCTACTGGTCCACATTGTCATATTGAGATGTTCTTATTGGGTGATGGAGATAATAGCGATTTGGCTACTTATATTGATATGCTTAATAATGGTAGCTATTCTAAGTCGTTTAATTGTGGTTGGGGTAGTGCTGGTTTGTATACTACTTGTGAAAACAGGGGCGCTCCTTGTCGTTTGAATGGTGCAAATTATTTGCCTTGATAGATTATGGAAAAAGAGAATACAGTTAGGATTAAATTGAAGAAGGAGCCTTTGGGAGAAGAGCGAGTTCTTGTTGAGAAACAAAAGAAACAACGTAATACGTTGATTATTCTTTGTGTTGTCTTGTTTGTGGTTGGCATTGCGCTTGGTGTTTTAACTAATGAATTACTAACTAATAAACAAAATGAGGCTTATTCTAAGTCTGATGAGATAAAGAAGATTATTAAGAATAATTGGTTGTATAGGGATGATTATGATGACTTGGATAAGTTGTTAGATAATCAAGCTTATTTGGGCATGACTACTTTTAGTGATGATCCTTATACGATGTATATGTCTAGTGTTGAGGCTTCTGATTATTATAATAATCAAATTAATATGTCTTATGTTGGCATTGGAGTTACTTATGTGCCTGGTTCTTTTGTGATAACTAGGGTTTATAAGAATTCTCCTGCAGAGATGGCTGGTTTTAAGGCTGGTGATATTCTTGTTTCTGTTAATGGAACTGAATTAGAAGGCAAGACTAGTGATGAGGTTAAGTCTTTGGTTCTAGGAGAAGAGGGTAGTGTTGTTGAGTTTACTGTTAAAAGAGATGGTGAACTTATTGATATAACGGCAGTAAGAGGAAGTTTTGAGCAGACAGTTTATGCAAGGAAGCTTGATGATGATACTGTTTATTTGGAGCTTATGTCTTTTGGGGTTAATAGTGGTAATGAATGTATCGAATATTTGAATGAGTATAAGGATTGTTCAAAGATTATTATTGACTTAAGGGATAATACCGGTGGTTATGAGACGGCAGTACAGGAGATTGCAGGTTTGTTCTTAGGCAAGGATAAAGTGGTCATGCATAAGAATTACACTTCTAAGAAGAAGGATACAGATTATACAATTTCTAATGTATACTATGATAATTTTAAGGATTTTGTGATTTTGACTAATAACTATACCGCTAGTGCTTCTGAAGTGTTGACAATGGCTTTAAAAGAAGGATTGTATAATGTGACTATTGTGGGTACTAAGACTTATGGTAAGGGTGTTATGCAGTCTAAGTTTAATATTAGTGATGGCAGTTCTATTAAGCTTACAGTAGCTTATTGGACAAGTCCTAATGGTACTTCCATTAATGGTGAGGGTATCGCTCCTGATGTGGAGATTGAAAATCATAAGGCTTTAAGTTTTACTGGTGTTAATTTTGATGGTGAGTCTTATAAATATGATTCGGTTTCTACTTATACTAATATTGTGCAATATGCCTTGGATTATTTAGGGTATGATATAGAACGTTTTGATGGTTATTTTGATTATAGTACTAGGGATGCGTTGATTGAGTTTAAGGAAGAGTACGGGCTCGAATCTGGGCTCGAATCTGGGCTCGAATCTACACTAGACAGAGATACTTATGTAGCTATTATTTCCAAAGTGATTGAGACTAAGAGTTTGGATTTAAGTAAGGATGTTCAGTTAATGAAAGGTAGGGAATTATTGGGTGGATAATATTTTAACTTTATTAACACCAAAGAATCAGGTATGTTACCTTGATCATGATATGACTTTAAGACAGGCGATTGAGAAGATGAGGGTTCATCGTTATACTGTAATACCAGTTCTTGATTCTAAGACTGGTGTCTATGTTGGTTCAATTGCGGAGGGTGATTTGTTGTATAACGTCATCGGTGAAGAAAGTGTTAGTATCAAGGATTTAGAAGAAAAGTATGTGGCGGATGTGATTAGAGAAAATTATATTCCGGCTATGAAGATTGATACTACTATGAGGGAACTTGAGAATTTGATTGTGGTTCAAAACTATGTTCCTATAGTGGATGATCGTGATATTTTGATGGGTATTGTGACTAGAAAGTCAGTTATGCAGTATTTAATCAAGAAAATTGATGAAAAAGAGGGAAAATAAGGACTTTCTTTATTGAAAAATATAGTTAGCTTTCTTATAATAATGGGGCATAAAATGCTTCCTGTCCCGGTAAGACAAGAAAGAAGGTAAAAAAAGATATGCGTCAGACTACAATGCTAAAAGCTGAAGAAGTCAAAAAAGAATGGTATGTAATAGATGCAGAAGGCCAAACTCTTGGTAGACTTGCAACTAAGGTTGCTGCTGTATTAAGAGGTAAGCATAAGCCAACTTACACACCAAATGTTGATTGCGGCGATTACGTAATCGTAATCAATGCTGACAAGGTTGTCTACAGTGGCGACCAAGAAGAGAAGAAGATCTACTATCACCACACAATGTTCCCAGGTGGCTTAAAGAGTAGAAGTATTGGTTTAATGAAGAGAGAATATCCAGTAGAGCTTGTTGAACATGCTATTCAAGGTATGCTTCCACATAACAAATTGGGTGATCGTATGAGAACTCATTTGTTTGTTTATGAAGGTGCTAACCACCCTCATGCTGCACAAAAGCCTATGGAGCTTAAGTAAGGAGTATACTAATGGCAAAGAAAAAGAACAATGTAAATTACCTTGGTACAGGTAGACGTAAGTCATCAGTAGCTCGTGTTTATATGACAGCTGGTACTGGTGTTATTACTGTTAACGGAAAAACTTTAGATCAATATCTTCCTCAAGAAGTTTTGAGAATGGTTGTTAAATCACCTCTTGTTATTACTAACACTGAGGGTCAATTCGACGTAAACATTAATGTTTATGGCGGTGGTTTAACTGGTCAAGCTGGTGCTATGCGTCATGGTATCGCTAGAGCATTACTTGAAGTTGGTGAAGATTACAGACCAGTATTAAAGTCTGCAGGATTCTTAACTCGTGATTCTCGTGCTAAAGAACGTAAGAAGTATGGATTAAAGGGCGCTAGACGTGCTCCACAATTCTCTAAGCGTTAATTTATTGACACAAGAGATTACAAAGAAGTGTTTGAAGTTCTTAAGAGCTTTAGATGCTTCTTTTTCTTTTATCATGTTATATAATAAATATGAAATAAATAATTTCAAATTTGTGAGGTGATATGATGTTGTATGACTATTTATTAGAAAACTATGAAGAAGGTGAGCCGATCTTTTTATCTGAATTACCAGGTAATTCAAGGGACTATGTTCGTCAAGAAATGAAGAAGCTGGTAGATGAGGGAAAATTAGAACGCTTATATAATGGCGTCTATTATCTTTCTTATACAACAATCCTAGGGACTAAGGGTAAGATTTCGGTAGATAAATATGTAGATAAGAAATATTTAAATAATAAATCAAATGGATATATCACGGGCTTACAGTTAGCTAATTTGTATGGCTTTACAACACAAAATCCCTCTTGTATAGAAGTGTGTTCAAATGAAGCTACTACTAAACAAAGAAAACTTAGTATAGATGGAAGAGATTTGATTGTATATAAGCCAGTAACAAAAATTAATGATGAGAATGCTTCAACTTTACAGTTCTTGGATTTGATGACCACTATTGATAAGTATAGTGAAGTTACTGGTGATGAATTTAAGAATAAGTTAAATAATTATGTAGAAAAAGAGAAAGTGGATTTCTCTTTGGTTAAAAAGTATTTAGCGTTGTTTCCTGATAGGGTGTATAGGAATTTATATGAATCAGGATTGATGGTATTAGAAAGAGATAACAAATGATTGAATTATATAAGCCAAAAATAGAAGATTTATGGTTCAAAGAGAAGATGATGTCTGATAAAGATACCATGTCTTATAATCATGGGACTATTGCTTTTCCTGTGTCTAAATGGGTTGCTTGGTATCAAAGGTGGATGAGGGATGATAAGCGTTTTTATCGATATATTTGTGATGATGATACATTTGTGGGTGAAGTAGCTTATTACTTGGATTTAGAAAGAGAAATATATATAGCAGATGTAATTGTTTATGCACCATATAGAGGAAAAGGATATGGACATCAAGGTTTGTCGTTGTTGTGTGAAAACGCAAAGAATAATGGTGTTATTGAATTATATGATGATATAGCTATCGACAATCCATCTATTAATCTATTTCTTAAACATGGATTTAAGGAAGTGCTGAGAACTGATGAATATGTGCTTGTTGGGAAAGAATTATAGTGCATTAGTTATTATTTGAAAATATTTGATTTCCCCATTTCACTTATGGCATATAGTTAGATAAGCGAAACAGGAAAAAATTTTTTGAATAGTTATTGATTGTTAAAACACATTCTCTAGTTAATTAGCTTTCCTGTGATTAACTAAAGACGATAATTGTAATTGATTATAAACATCATTAACAGCTTTTTCATAACAAGTGAATGAATGAAGATTGTTGTTATCAAAAACTAAATTACTATTTTTATATGTAAGATACTTTTCTCTAACCAATTGCCAATCTGAATTGTTTTTAATGTAAATTTCTTTCTTCTTTATGTCTCTTGAACCAGAAGTTTGATTCCAAAACCAAGTGTCAGACTGTACAAAACCAGTTTTATCATGGATTAATCTTTGCCAGTTGCCTTGCTTATCTTCTTTTACTATTGCTATATCTAACTTATATTTAGCTTGATTATATTGGCTAAAGCTTATAAGTTTGGTTGATAAAGATGATGTGGAATCTTGGCAGTCTTCATAGCCATATCTTTTTAGAACTTTGTTAAATGATTTTCTAACCGCCTCCTTAAGGTCTTTTTCATTGTTTATTGGCGATTTTATGACAACCAAATTGTAATCCATATCTACGTCACCTTTTTCGTTTTGAGTAATCATTTTACGTTTGGCACTACCCACAAGCATGATATATGTTCCAATATCATAATCAATTTTCAGCTGGTGCCCTAATGCTTGTGCTAGCTTAGTTCCTTCGTGAGTTAGTTTTTTGATGAATTGAGCATCTGTTAAATATTTATACATTCTTCCTCCTAAGCCCATACCTACCAGATAGTTTATTGCTAAACTAAATCATTACATTATAACTAACTTGTATGGACTTATCAATGAAAAAAGTGTTCTCAAATGAAAACACTAATAATAAACATTGGCAATAACTGGATAATGATCAGTTGGATATATTGTGTTATAAGAAGATGTAATTTTATTAACTTCATCAATAGATAGGTTATCTGATATAAAGATATGGTCTATTGGAAGGTGTTTGTATAAGAGTGATCCAACATTACCTCTTAGGGTTGATCCCATTTCATCATACGATAGGTCTTTTAATCTTTTGCTTAAAAGACGTAAGGCAGGTGACAACCTAGTGCAGTTAAAATCACCACATAGAAGAGTAAAGTCACCTTGTTGGTATTTATGAATTATCTTTGAAAGAATAATTGCTTGCTTAGTACGAATAAAAGGGAAGTTAGCGTCTAAGTGAGTATTAAAGACAGTGAATGTTTTATTAGTTAGTTTGTCTTTTAAATAAACATAAGTGACGATACGAGGGAATTGAGAAAGAAGATACTTAGATCCTTTCTTGGTTACCGTATCTGATAGCCATAGAGTTTTGCCTTCTATTAGTTCGTATTTATCTTTGTTGAAAAGGATTGAAGAATATTCATCACTTAAAAGAGAATGTCTTGATTCTCCAAAGATAGAGTATTTATTTAAAACATCTTTAAGATAAGGAAACATTGAATCAGTTAGTTCTTGTACACCGATGATGTCTGGTGTGTATTCCTCTAACATGGAACTAATGGCTTTTATTCTAATGTTAAATGGTGGATTGCCTGGTATGTTAGCTCCACTTGTTAATAGGTTTAGACTCATAATTTTAAAAGAATTCATGAAGTTATTATATGACTTTATTTGATTGTGTATTACTGAAACAATTTTCTGAAAATATATTGACAAGTTTCTTAAAAAATAGTAAAACTTTTTCATAAGCAAGGATAAGGAAAAGTAGGTATCTACGAAATTAAGTGAGTGGGGAGGTAGTGAGAACCCTACATTTACGAGATATTGAAAGAACACCTAGGAGTTTCAAACCGAAGTAATAGTAGGCTTTGACGGAGTTGGACCGTTATCTTACCAAGTTTCAATGATGGTTGAAAGAGCGATTGGTTGTTAGATCAATAATTTGGGTGGTACCGCGGAGTTTTACAGTTCTTCGTCCCATGGGATGAAGAACTGTTTTTTATTTTTAGGAGGCGTACTATGTGTGGAATTATTGTATCAACTGATGTTTTAACTAAATTAGAAAATTTTAAGAAGGGTCTAAAAGCTTTATATGATAGAGGCCCAGATGATTCTAAGATTGTAGATACAGGTGCTGGTTTATTGGGTTTTCAAAGATTAGCTATTATGGGTTTAACTAAAGAGGGCATGCAACCATTTGAAAAAGATGGTAAGTATGTTGTTTGTAATGGCGAATTATATGGCTTTAGAGTAGTGAAGAAAGAGCTTGAGAAGAAGGGTTATACTTTTGTGTCTGATTCTGATTGCGAGTTGTTGTTACCACTATATGAAGAATATGGACTTGATATGTTTGTTGGTTTAGATGCGGAATTTGCCCTTGTTATGTATGATCCAAAGCTTGGTTATATAGCTGCTAGAGATCCAATTGGTATCAGGCCATTGTTCTATGGTTATACCGAATATGGTAAGATTTGTTTCGGTTCTACTGTTTCTAGTCTTCTTCCAATATGCAAGGATATTAAGGCTTTCCCTCCAGGTACTTATTATGCTAGTGGTAAGTTTGTGGAGTATAGAAAGATATATGAGGCTACTAGTGTTGTTGATGATGATATTTTTAAGAATATTCATGATAAGTTGATAGCTGGTGTGTTAAAGAGAATGGATGCGGATGCAAAGGTTGGCTATTTGTTGTCTGGTGGTTTGGATTCTTCTTTGGTTTGTGCGATTGCTCAAAAGCATAGTAATAAACCTATTCGTACTTTTTCTATCGGTATGGAAGATGATGCGATTGATTTGAAGTATGCTAGGAAGGTTGCTGAATATATTGGAAGTGACCACACTGAATTTAAGATGTCTAAGGATGATATTTTAAATGCTTTGCCAGAGGTAATTAGAATATTAGAGACTTGGGATATTACAACTATTAGGGCTTCTTTAGGTATGTATATATTGTGCAAGAAGATTCAAAAGACTACTGATATCAAGGTTATTTTAACTGGTGAAGTGAGTGATGAATTGTTTGGTTATAAGTATACTGACTTTGCCCCTGATGCCAAGAGTTTTCAAGATGAGGCTAGTAAGCGTGTTAGAGAATTATATATGTATGATGTGCTTAGAGCTGATAGGTGTATTTCTTCTAATTCTATGGAAGGTAGGGTGCCTTTTGGTGATTTGGATTTTGTGGAGTATGTGATGAGTATTGATCCAAGTCTTAAGATGAATAAGTATGGTATGGGTAAGTATTTATTACGTCATGCGTTTGAGAAGGATGATTTATTGCCTAGGGAAATATTGTTTAGGGATAAGGCGGCTTTTTCTGATGCGGTAGGTCATTCTTTGGCTGATTATTTAAAGGAATATGCTGAAAGCAAGTATAGTGATAAGGAATATGAGGATGGCGTTAAGAAGTATACATATTGTCCACCTTTTACTAAAGAATCATTATTATATAGAGATATCTTCGAATCTTATTATCCAGGTTTAGATTCTTTGATTGTTGATTATTGGATGCCTAATAAGTCTTGGAAGGGTTGCGATGTGAATGATCCTTCTGCTAGGTATTTAAGTAATTATGGGGATAGTGCTAAATAGTTTGGTATACTCTTATCAAGAGAGGTTGATATTAATGAGTAGAAGTACGGAAAAGGCAATGAAGGCCGCAATGAAATATTTAAATGAGCATGCGACTGGTGATGAGAGTGAAGAAGAACTTAATGATTTATTGAAGGAATTTATAGTTGATTATAATAGTAAGTTACATGATGATAATGTAGAGTTTACAGTTGATGATTATCTTGAGATGGCTGAAGAGGCGGATTCTGATGAGGAAGAATTGGAATTTATAAATTTGGCTTTGGGCTTAGATCCTGATAATATCGATGCTCAGGTCAAGTTAATTGAGGCAGATTCTAAGACTTATGAAGAAGAGATTGAAAGATTAAATGACAAGATTGATGAAGTAAAGCTTAGATATAAAGATGATTACAAGAATTCAGTTGGTGAGTTCTATATGGTTTTTCATACAAGACCTATTATTAGATTATATTATGGTTTGATGGTGGATTATATTGAGTGTAATATGCTTGGTAAGGCTAAGTCTATTGCTGAAGAAATCTTACGTTTAAATGAGAATGATAATCTTGGTGCTAGATATAATTTGATTGGCTTGTATGCTTATTTTGAAGAAGAAGATAAGGCTCTAGAATTGGTTAAAAAGTACGGTGATGAAGATAATCTTGAATCTCAATTTTTATTGAATCTAGCGATTCTTTATTATAAGAAGTGTGATTTTGTAAAGTCTGAGGAATATATTAAACAACTTAACAAGACAAATAAAAGCTTTAAGAAGTTTGCGAAGTCTTTTGAGGATTGCACTATTATGGATATGGTTTATGAGATTGATAGTCCTATGTATCAAAGGGGTACTTTAAATGAGTTGGTGATGGATTATGTTTCTAATCGATATTTATATAATTCAATGTTGTCTTTCTTTGACTTTGCCCAAAGATGTTTAAAGAAAAAGCCTGCTAAGAAGAAGGCTAATAATAAGAAGTTGTCATAATTAAATAAAACGGCGGATTTCAAGGAAAAAATGGAGTTTTCGCCGTTTTATTTTATATATAGGATATACTTCATTTGATTAAAAACTATCGCCAATGTTGAGATAGCTTTTACGATGATTTAATCGTTTGTTCATCTATATGAGTTTCTAATTAAAATGGCGGAAATCGATTAAAAAGCCAATTGACCGCCGTTTTGATTTTAATTATAATAATTAAAACGGCGGAAACTAATAAAAAAAATTAAAATCCGCCCATTAAGGAGGCGGACCATGATAGGAAGAAACCGAGAAGTAAAGGAATTGAATCGCTTATATAACAGCAATAAAGCTGAACTAGTGGCTGTTTATGGTAGAAGAAGAGTTGGTAAAACGTATTTAATAGATGAAACTTTTAATGGTAGATTTGCCTTTAGATGTGGTGGCCTTTCACCTAGTGGTGAAGAATCAAAAGGACTTCTTAAAAAACAATTACGAAATTTTTATAATACCTTAGAATCATATGGTATGAAAAAATGTGACGTGCCAGATAACTGGTTGGATGCGTTCTTTTTATTGGAGAAGTTTCTAGAAGTAAAAGACGATGGAACTAGACAACTTGTTTTCTTAGATGAGCTTCCTTGGCTAGATACACCAAGATCTGGTTTTATTTCAGCGTTTGAATCTTTTTGGAATAACTGGGCATGCCATAGAAAAAATATGATGGTCATCGTTTGTGGCAGTGCAAATTCTTGGATACAAGATAAGTTAATTAACAATCACGGTGGATTATATAATCGTGTTACTTATGAAATTAAACTGAATCCTTTTAATTTGAATGAATGCGAACAGTTTTATAAATCTAATAATGTAAATATTTCAAGGTATGATATTGTACAAAGCTATATGATATTTGGCGGTGTCCCTTTTTATATGGGTTATATAAAACCTGATATGAGCTTTGCACAAAACATTGATGAATTGTTCTTTAAAAATTATGGAACACTTATAAATGAATATGATAGGCTGTTTTCGTCGGTTTTTACTAATCCTGAAGTAATCAAAAGTATTGTCGAGTTGTTGTATACAAGAAGTTTTGGTTATACAAGAAAGGAAATTGTTAATAAGTTAATGCTATCTGAAGGTGGCCATTTGACTAAAAATCTAAATGCGCTAATCGCAAGTGATTTCGTCGTTAAATATGTTCCGTTTGGTTGCAAAAAAAATGAAGAACATTATAAATTAATAGATCCATTTTGTATATTTTATTTACATTTTATCGCTCACAAAAAGAAACAAAGTGATAAGTTTTGGCAACAAAATACAACATCAGCTTCTTTGTCATCTTGGAGAGGATTTGCGTTTGAGAATGTTTGTTTCAATCATATTGAACAAATTAAATTTGCTCTTGGAATACCTGCTGTGATTACCGAAGAAAGTGCTTGGTCTAATAGAGAAGATGAAGGTGAAGGGACACAAATAGATTTGTTAATTAAGAGGAATGATAATGTTATTAATATGTGCGAAATTAAATATTATAGTGGCCCTTTTAAGGTGAATAAGGATTATTATTCAAAGATATTAAGAAGACAATCTATTTTAGCTGAAAAGGTATCACCTAAAATGGCTATTCATAGCACTTTAATTACAACGTTCGGTTTAATGAACAACGAATACAGTGGTGCATTTGTAAGTACGGTTACAATGGATGATTTGTTTAGATAATAATTTTTGATAATTATAGAAACGAGGACTATAATACAAACTTAAATGGAAAGGTTTTTGTTTAAATGATTAAAAGAATTACAGATATATTAATAAAGATTATATATAGAGCACATAGTTACTTGTTAACGTTAAACGACTCGTATGAAACATATTTAAGTGATAAGGAACTACATTTTCTAATAATAGGAATAATGGGTGTTTTGATGTTGATGGTGTTTTATCCTTTGTTTAAATGGTTGGCTAAAAAACATTTGGAGATACTAATTGCTTGGTTTTATGTGTTTACTATCTTAGTAGTAATAACTTTTGCGATAGAGATTGCTCAATGGTACTCAAATAGCGGTGTTATGGAATTCAGAGATATTGTGGCTGGTCTTGCAGGATATTTCTTGATGTCGTTTGTGTTTATAGTTATTGTGAGAATTGTTGAATTAATTAAAAAGAGCCATAACTCTTAGCTATGGCTCATGCTTAATAATTTAATAGGATCTCCTTCATAAGTATCACATCCTTTCAAATCAGCTAATGTACTCTCATTCAACGCTGATTGGATTGAATGAGAACTAATTTAATTCTAGTAGAATCTCCTTCATACAAGTTCTCCTCTTTACACTTTTAATATACCAATTTTAAATAAAATGAGTAGTCTATTTTTTAAAATTTTTTTATGAGATAATAAATATGTTGGGTATTTAGTTCTCATAAATAGGATATTTGTTACAAATGGTAACAACTTTTTCTCTTATATTATCAATATTATTTTCATAGTCAGTAACAGTTTGATAGATAAGATCAGCGATTATTTCCATGTCTTCTTCTTTCATTCCTCTACTAGTTATAGCTGCTGTTCCAATTCTTACGCCAGTTGTCACAAAAGGACTTCTATGATCATTTGGAATAGCATTTTTATTTAAAGTGATATAGACATTGTCACATCTATTCTGTAGTTCTTTGCCTGTAATATCAAAGTTTGTTAAGTCTAATAGTAATAAGTGATTATCAGTACCACCTGTTACCATGTTGAAACCTTTGTTTCTTAAAGCTTCAGCAAGGGCTTTACAATTTTTAACTATTTGAGTTTGATATTCTTTAAAAGAAGGATCTAGAGCTTCTTTAAAGGCTACAGCTTTGCCGGCTATTACGTGTTCTAATGGTCCTCCTTGGGTTCCAGGGAAGATAGCTTTATTGAAATTGAACTTTTCATTTATTTCGTTATTTGAGAGAATTACACCACCTCTTGGTCCTCTTAATGTTTTGTGAGTTGTAGTGGTTACTACATCAGCATATGGGAAGGGACTAGGGTGTAGGCCTGCGGCAACAAGTCCTGCAATGTGGGCCATGTCTACCATTAAATAGGCGCCTACTTCGTCTGCTATTTCTCTAAACTTTTTAAAGTCAATGATTCTAGGATAAGCACTAGCTCCGGCAATTATTAATTTTGGTTTGTGTTGTTTGGCTAGTTCTAGGATATTGTCATAGTCGATATAACCATTTTTATCTACACCATAAGGCACGCAATTGAAGTATTTGCCTGAGAAGTTAACAGGGCTACCATGGCTTAAATGTCCACCTGCATTTAGGCTCATGCCCATGTATGTATCACCAGGATTTAACATGGCGAAAAAGACAGCCATATTAGCTTGAGCACCTGAATGCGGTTGAACGTTTGCGTATTCACAACCAAATAGTTTTTTGACTCTTTCAATCGCAATGTTTTCAACAACGTCTACGTTTTCACAACCTCCATAGTATCTTTTACTAGGATATCCTTCAGCATACTTGTTAGTAAGCACTGATCCCATAGCATATAGTACGGTTGGTGATACGATGTTTTCTGAGGCAATTAGTTCGATGTTTCTGTTTTGTCTTACATATTCATCTTTGATTGCCTGTCCAACTTCTTCGTCTTCTTGATATACAAGATTCATCATTTCTTCGATCATTTGGATATCCTCCTTATAATATTATTTGTATGTTAATCTAAAGCCTTGTCCATATACTGATTGTACATGTGTTGTGATAACGAAGGCTTGTTGATCGACTTTTTCTAATATTTCAAGTAAGTCTGAGTACTCTCTTTTGTCGATGATTACCATCAACATTTTGCGTTTTTCTAGAGTGTAGCCACCTTGTACATTAAAGATGCTGACGCCTCTATCTAGTTCATTAAAAATTTCTTGTTTAAGTTCTTCCCATTTAGATGAGATGATTTCAACTTGTAGCGAGTCATCACCATGGGCAGTTTCAATCTTGTTGATTACCATAGAAGTTAGGATAACAGAAATTAGACCGTTTAATAGTGCTTCTAGTGGGTAGTTCATAAGGCCTAGTAAACAAGTAAGGGCGTCGGTCATGAAGATGAATTTACTTGTTTCAATGCCTGTGAAGTGGTTTAGGATAAGGGGTGGAATGTCCATACCGCCTGTTGAGGCGCCACTTCTTATTACGATACCAATACCGATACCAGCTATTAATCCTGAGTAGATACTAGCTAGTAGTGTTGGTATTTCTAGTGGTATTGGGAATAGTGATAGTATGTCAATGAATATTGGGTAAAGAATAGATGATAGTGCTGTTTTTACCGCAAATTCTTTGCCAAGTATTAGCCATCCGATTAAAAATAGTCCGATTACTAGAAAGTTGATAATAAACTTTTGGGAGAATGGTACTATTGGGGCAATGGCTACGGCAACACCGGCAACACCTCCTGTTAGGATGTTGAATGGTAGTATGAAGTATGAAACACTGATTGCCAATAGGAGGTTTCCTAGGGCAATGATAAAAAAGTCTTTTAATATTTTCTTTCGCATAGATATATTGTACTCTTTTGGGAAATAAAATATAAAGACTTATGATTGTTAAAGAAGGGATAAAATGAGGACTTTTTCATTTAAACATATAGCTGTATTTGTTTCTTTGAGCCATTAGAACATCATATATTCTTTCTTTTATGGCGCCATCATAATATGGCTCGTTGTTTAAAATGTTGATAAGATCGTTTCTATTCCAAGTGAATTTAATTAAAGAATCATCTACTATTTCTAGTTGTTCGTCAAAATCAGTAGAGATAGTTTTTGATCTAACTTTTTTCATCAATTGGAATATATCCTTGTTTAGTGGGTAGTCCATTATAGTGTCTGATAATAGGCAAGCACCATTGTCAAAGATTGGACAGTAATCGTAGGTGTCATCTTTTTTTCTTATTACCGCAAGATTGTGCGTGTGTCTATCTTCATTAAGAAATAAAGCGTCGATAGTTAGTATTTTAGATAGATATTTATCAAAATCTTGGAGGTTTGTTAATAATTTGATGTTGTTGATGATGAAGTCTTTTCTTTTGTTTAAGTCGCTAATTTTAAAAATGCTCTGGTATAAGCTTTGACCATATCTGTTTTTAAAGAGTCTTTCTAAGGTGATTAAAGATTCATCTTCTTTTAAAAAGTTTGTGCTTCTACAGCCATTGTAGATAGTGTCTCCATATCTAATTTGTTCAGTATCATAGAGTACATATTCATCTTCATTTAAATTAGAGAATACTAAAAGTTTAGAAACAACATATTCTGCTAATCCTTCATAGCCACAGTAATCAGCCTTGTACCAAGTGTCTTCTTTTTGCCACTTTAGTTGATTGCCTTTTGATGATTTTCGATTATCTTGGTATATTTCTTGATCAAATAAGTCAATCATTGTTGATTCCTCCGTATTCTATTTTTATCCAAAAATTGTCTTCAGCCATTCTTCCTTGTGTTTTTTCAATTATCATAAAAGGATCATAAAAAGGAAGGTCTAATTCTCTTAACATGAGCTTTAATTTATCTCTTTCTTCGGGGAAGCATCTACTTTTTAAGAATTCAATATAGTCATCATAGTTTGGGCTATTGTTAGTGCCGAATGCACGTTTATGAATATCTTTGGTAAAGTTTTTTATTTTTATGATTCTATTGATTTCATCAACATCTATTAATGTGCATAGCGTGGCATTTTCATAGTATTTTAATCTTACTGTGAAGTTTGAAGCGAATGCTGGGATTTTAAATTCTTCTATTAAATTATTATTGTTGTTTAGCATTTCATAAATAGTGTTTATGGTTCCATATACTTGCTCACTCTTTTCCCATCTTTCTATCGTTTTGTTGCTGACGCAACAAAAGTTTGCAAATTCGTTTTGCGTTAGATTTAATTTTTTTCTTAACTGTTTAATGTCTTTCCCTGATAATTTTTCTCTAATTGCAAATTTCATGTTGTTTCCTTGTTTAAATTATACACATAAACAGACAAAATGAGGACTTTTTTATCGAAAAAACCCTCAAAATGTCTCTTTTAGGGTAATTATTAACATTGTAAGCGTTATCCCTTGAAAACGGCTTTTATTGTGTGTTTGTGTAAACTATATGATAAGTTTACTTGTTATAATAAAAAAGGAAAAGAGAGGGACAATTAAATGATTAGTTATACTTATGTGATTAAAGATGAAAATGGTATGCACGCACGTCCTGCTGCTATGTTTGCACAGGGTTGTAGTAACTTTAATAGTACAGTTACTTTGACTGCTAATGGAAAGAGTGTTGATGCGAAGAATGTGACTGCTATTTTATCTCTTGGTTGTAAACAAAATGATGAAATTAAGATTGATATTGATGGTGATGATGAGAATGCATGTTTCGATAAGGTAATGCATGTATTGGATACAAAGTTCAATCGTTTGGATACAATGCGTCCATTGAAGGTAGCTTTCTTCGGTGCTAAGGACTATGATAAGACTTTCTTCGTTGAACTATCAAAGGATAAGGGTCCTGGTACTTATAATGTAGATATCACTTATTTTGATGTTCGTTTAACAAAAGAAACTGTTTCTTTGGCAAAGGGCTATGAGGCAGTTTGCATTTTCGTTAATGATGAATGTGGCGAAGATGTTGTTAGAAAATTATATGAATATGATGTTAACTTAGTTTTATTAAGATGTGCTGGTTTCAATAATGTTGATATTAAGACTTGTAACGAATTGGGTATTACTGTATTAAGAGTTCCTGCTTATTCACCTTATGCGGTTGCTGAACATGGTATGGCTATTTTACAAATGGCTAATAGAAGACTTCATAAGGCTTATAACAAGATTAAGGATAATAACTTCGATTTAACAGGTTTATTGGGTATGGACTTACATAACAAGGTTGCTGGTATTATTGGTACTGGTAAGATTGGTGTTTGTATGGCTAATATCTGTAAGGGTTATGGTATGAAGGTTATTGGTTGGGATGCTTATCCTAATAAGCAATTAGAAGAGAGTGGTTTGTTAACTTATGTTTCTAAGGAAGAATTGTTTAAGAAGTCAGATTTAATTTCTCTTCATGCTCCACTTATTATGGGAGAAGGCGGTACTTATCACTTGATTAATAAAGAATCAATCGATATGATGAAGCCTACTGCGATGTTGGTTAATACTGCAAGAGGTGGTTTGATTAATGCGGAAGATTTAATCGACGCTTTAAAAGCTGGTAAGTTCCATGCGGTTGCACTAGATGTTTATGAGGGTGAGGATACAAATGTTTATACTGACTTGTCTGATGATATCGTTACAAATGATATTACTGGTAGATTGTTGATGTTCCCTCAAGTGGTTATTACTTCACATCAAGCATTCTTCACTCGTGAAGCATTACAAGCTATCGCTACTCGTACAATGGAAAATGCTCGTAACTATGTAGAACATAAGGATTTTGGTCCTGCTCAAGTTAAGTAGTTAGATAATTTAATTAAATTAAACAAAGGATTGGGGTTAACCTAGTCCTTTTTATATAATGTGGTCAAGAGGAATGTATATGGAAAAAAGAGATGATTTAATTAAAAAATTGGAATTAACTAGGTATTACTTAGAGGTTCTTAAGAAAGAAGTGAATGAAAAAATAGATCTTAGTATGGGGATTGTTAATGCGTATATAGAGGTGTATGAAGATGGTAAGCAACCAGACAGTGATGCAGAACTGGTTAAAACTTTGGATTTACCGAACGAGGTTGGTGAGATGGTGATGGATATGGCTAATATGTCAGTAAAGATGTTTAAAACCATACATGATTTGTCGGCTGTTGATGATGATTATGATATTTGGAATGAAACGCTCTAGTGTAATGCTTGGGCGTTTTTATTTGTGTTATAATCGGTATATACCGGAAATAAAGGAGATAATATGCCACGTCCTAAAAGATGCAGAAGAATATGTAGTGAACCTTTAAATAGTGTGTTTTATCCAAGTGTAGATAATGATTTGGAGGGAATTAGTTTAACACTAGATGAGTATGAGGTAATTAGACTTGTTGATTTAGAAGGATATAATCATTTAGAGTGTGCTAAACAAATGGATATATCTAGGTCTACAGTACAGGAGATTTATGAGGGTGCTAGAAAAAAGATTGCGTCTTTTATTGTATATGGTAGAAAGCTATATATTAGGGGTGGCAATTATCAAGCATGTGGTTGTAGTAAGAAGAAAGAAGGAAGAATTATGAAGATTGCGGTTACTTATGAAAGTGGAATGGTGTTTGGGCATTTTGGTCATACTGCTGAGTTTAAGATTTATGATGTGGTTGATGGCAAGATTGTAAGTAATGAGGTAGTTGATACTAATGGCAGTGGTCATGGTGCTTTGGCTGGTTTTCTTATGCAAAGGGGTGTTGATACTTTGATTTGTGGTGGCATTGGTGGTGGTGCTATTAATGCGCTTAGTAATGCTGGTATAAAGGTATATGGTGGTGTTAGTGGTAACGTTGATACTGCGGTTAATGATTTTATAGCTGGTAAATTAGAATATAATCCTGATGTACATTGTGATCATCATCATGAAGGTGAAGAGCATAAATGTGGTCATCATTGTGGAAAATAATGTGAAATTCATAAGATGTTTATTAAAGCGTCTATAATAAAGTCATGAGTGAGAATATTTTTGGTTTAACAATTACAGATGACAAGGAATTGGATGAGGCACAGTGTCAGCATCTATTGAGTGAGAATAGAAAATATCAAGAGGTCATGTTGGAGTATCGTTGTGCTCTTAAGGTTATTGTGACACGTCTTGAGAATCTAGATGAGGAGTTCTCTTTAAGGCATGATCGTAATCCAATTGAGAATATTAAGAGTAGATTAAAGTCTCCTACTAGTATTATGAATAAGATGAAGAAGTTGAATTTACCTTTTGACTTCGCTTCGATGAGTGCCAATATTTTGGATGTTGCAGGTGTTAGAGTTGTCTGTTCTTTTGAAGAAGATGTTTATTTCTTGGCTAAGTGTTTAAAGGCTCAAAGTGATATAGAGGTTATGGTGGAGAAGGACTATATCGCTCATCCTAAGGAGAATGGTTATCGTAGTTTACATTTAACGGTTAAGGTTCCTATTTATTTAGCTGGTAAGGAAGTAAAGGTTCCAGTAGAAATACAACTTCGTACTATTGCGATGGATTTTTGGGCAAGCCTTGAACATAATATTCGTTATAAGAAGGATTTTCCTAAGAATGAGATTGTGGAGACGGAGTTGAAAGAGTGTGCCTTGTCTACTAGAGACTTGGATAAGAAGATGGAGCGTTTGTTGCATCTAATTGAGAAGTATAAGAAATAGTGCAATAATTAATACATGAGTTTGGCTGATTATAATACAAGTTATGTGTTAACTGTCTTGTGTATGTTAGTTATTGATTACTTGATGATAAGAAGGTTGTCTAAGGGCAATTATTTTGGTAGTCGTCAAAAATGGGTCAATATCATGTTAGTAGTATCAGGAATCTGTGCTTTCTCGGATATCATGTGTATTTTGATGGAAGGGGTAAAGCATAAGTTTCCTGTTTTCTTTTGGCTCACCAAATAACCTGGGGGTTTGACAAAAACTATGGGGGTTAAAGTTGGGGGTCTCAACTTAAGAAAATGTAAAAAGGTGATTTAGGT
>ERZ1026772.738-NODE-738-length-21700-cov-96.839686_pt1 | contig 21700 bp, 18 predicted proteins | sample MGYA00380124_ERZ1026772 | MGnify/ENA primary metagenome ERZ1026772 (study PRJEB33269, sample SAMEA4719760) | human gut metagenome | biome: human-associated habitat; feature: organic feature; material: feces | place: Cameroon | collected 2013-10 ...
TAACAATTTATAACAAATAACAACAGCTAGATATCAGAGTTTTCGACTATACTCCTTTTTGAAGAAGCATGTTACTTATGCACAAAAAGATACTAAACTTTTAGCTCAATTATTCTACTCCATATTAAGCATAAACTCAATATGCTAGTAGCATATCTCTACTCTCTTTATTGATCCTAAGAACTCACTTTTATCAAAGTATAGATTATCAAGTATTGGAAGCAAATCTATATACTCCTCTACTAGTTCATCACTATGCTTATACTTAGCCATAACCACAAGATAACCATTATCCCACTCTTTTACTTCTACATATCTTTCTAAAGAATATGGAGCAAGAAAACGTATTACATGTTCATTATATCGAAAGACTGTATAATTACCTTCATTACTTAAAAATGCCACACCATCCATTGTTTTCTTACTCCCTATTCTAATAATTGTTTATCTGCTTAAAGCAATAATATGAGCAGATAAGATTAAATCATCAATAGTATCTATATAATCTTTGACATATTCCTTCGTGATTGGAGCTATTGCTGCTGATAAATGGCTTCTATCATTTTGGTGAGCAATTGCATTACGCCTTTCAAACAGTTCTTTGATTCTGTTCTTTCCAAAATCTATAGGATTGCTTTCTTTGGAAAAAGCTTTTTCGATAACTTCTGAAAAGCCAATTCCAATTAAATTAAGTTGATCTCTCATGCTTTCTAAAGACAAATACACTTCTCTACTAAATTTACCATTTAAAAACTCATAGAACCAATTCTTCGATTTGTTTACCCTAAGTCCAAGTTCAACCTTCTCCATAGGAACCATATCCTTTGGTATTTGTCAGTTTTTTCCCAATTTCCAGCAAACATTTGGAATAAACAATATTTACTTAGTTCATGAAAATAAAAGTCAAGAAGTCCTTCTGCAAGAACGATTTGTGATCGCCAAATTGTCTCACATGCTTCTTTGTTACCCTTGGACAACAAGTCATCCGCAACTAAAAATTGATCTTCTATCGTATTGTAGGTCTCACTATAATGCTTAAGGATTTGATCCAAGTCAAAATGAAGCGGAACAATAACCTCTTTTACTTCTCTTGTTCCCTCAATACGTTTATCTAAACATAATTCTCGATTAGTCATAGTAAATTACCTCTGCATTTTAGATACAATATCTGCAAAATTTAGATTAAGCATAGGAATAGCTCCATATTTGCCTGAAATATAAGCCCTATTAAAATTATCTTCTTTACGAACATTTTTAATTTCTACCAAAGAATACAAATCCGTAGATCTATCATCTTCTCTTAATTCTGTAAACCAAATCTGGTCTCTTCTAAAAACATCTAGATTTAAAAGACCTGTCTCATGTGTTGTGAAGATCATTTGAGAAAATTTATTGTTGTTAACTTCTGCAAATAGTTTTACAAGGCCAAACACAAGCGACTCATGTAGTCCAGATTCGATTTCATCACATATTAAAACTTTGCCATTAGCCATAATGTCAATTAACGGGCACAACATACCAAACAACTTCTTAACACCTGATGATTCCTCGTTTAATAAGTTGATTTTAAAAGAATCATAAACAACTTTAGCATCTATTGCGTCAAACTTTTTTTCTAACAATATTTTCTTAAATTCATCCGACAAGAAAGATGGCAGATTTGAAGATTCTAGCTGTTTTTTATCAATCGAAACCTCAATATCCTTTATACAAATTCCAAGTTCATTCATAAAAGTAATTACAGCATCTTTAATTCTTTTATCTTTATAAATCTGATATAAAGAGTAATTCATCCAATTATCTTCATTACCTGGTTTAAAAATTACCAAGTCATCAGCAAAGAATCTATATGCATCTGCAACCTCCTCAATAGAACTAAAGTTTACTGCACAAGATAGCAACAATCTATTAGGTTTTAGCACATCCTTACAAGTATTTAAACGTCCACGAAACTTGCTACCGGCGCTAAACTCTTCTAAAGAACGTTCAAAAATCTTTGTCTGACGTCCATTTGGAAAATAATACAAATATTCATCTGTGACTATCATGTCTTTGATTGAGAAGCCATATGCATATCTTACTTCATTTGAAACAAATTGGATTTTATAAGCGCTTTCTTTCTTAAAACCTTCTAGTTTATGTGGCACTTGTCTAATTCCCTGGCCTGGAGCGTTAGATATGCTGTTGGTTACAAGATACTTCATAAAAGAAATCGAATCAATGAAATTACTTTTACCCGAACCATTAGCACCATATAATACAGCAGACTTTAATATGCGCAATCCATCAAAAATATATATTTTGTCTTCATGTGTAGTATCTGTTCCTGCCAAAGTAGAAAAGAAAACTTTCTCTCTAATTGATTTATGATTAGAACACGAAAACTCTAGTAACATATATTAAACCCCTTTCTTTTCTCATCTTACATATATAATATGATTATTTATGCATTTTAACAAGCATATTTGTATGTTTTTATACGGATTTAATATTTAAATTGAATATAATTTGTATTTTAAGATTAAAACAAACCACTATCAACAATTTGCTTAAGAGCTTTTACAGCATCCTTATAAGTAACCTTCTCTTCCAACAGTAAAGAAGTAATGGTTTCATAATCCTTTTTATATGCATCCTCATCAATTATTTTATTAAGTAGCTTAGTAACATCATACTCACAAGTAGCAGAAACACATACCGCTGACTTAGATCTTTCTTTTCTAACATCTTCAATAAAGTTTCTAAAATCATTATCTAAATGTATATAAGGCAAAAGCTTATATACATCATATAGATGTCTAGAATGCTTATCGATATTGTCTTGCAGATAATAATCACATATCGCAAAAATCTTATCTACAAATGTTCTATCAAGGCCTTGAACTTTCATATCAAATGGGTATAAATCATAATCTTCGATTACATTTGGATTTCCTTTAAAAAGTTCATTTCCTATAAAAGAAGAAACGAACAAAACATTTGTAGGAAACGAAACAGAAATATATGAAGTTTCTAATATTATTGTAGTAGACAATATTTTGTTTTTAGAAGGAATTATAGTCTTGTAAGAAATCAAATAACGATTATAATCGCGTCTACTTCTAATATTTTCTATATTATCTATTGTCATACCAAGTTGGGCTGCTGAAACAATAATAGCTTGCTTAACATGCTTCTTTTGACCTTGAGTTAGATTATCATCTATTGTGATATCTATATCTTCAGAAAAGCGTTTAATGACTTTATAGCATTTACTCAAAGAAGTACCACCCTTAAACACAATATATGGAATCTTATCAGACAACAGTTTTAACAACATTGTTACATAATAATCTTTTTCTATCACCTCATAAGGAAAATTAGTTTGATTATGTGTATACATCATTGCTTCATAAAATTTTTCTTTATCATTATGCAAATAAGTCGTCATAAATTACCCTTGTCTTTATTAAATTTCTAAAAAGTTTATCAGGATAGTAATCAAAATATGGTTCCATATCTGATACATTTATATTTGCGAATTTCATATACTTAGCCAATTGCTCTTGAAGTTGTTTACCACTTAGTTCTGAAAATACATCTACATCTTTTAACAAATCTAAGAACTGTAAGATCTTATAATTTTCTTTAGTAACAGTAGTCCTAGGTTTCTTAATAATAAGTCTTGATTTACCAACAGTAGTCTCACGATAATTATTAGTTGCTTTGTTGGTTGCAATTTCATATACCATAGGAACCTGCGAAGTAAGACCCAGTTGATTAAAAAACATAAGACCTGTCATATAACCACATTCCTCACCATCTTCAGTTAAATACTTATATTCCAAAACAGTCTCTGGATTTAAACCTAAATCAAGATTAAGAATAGAAGGCTTAGGAAGATAATAGACACCATTCTCATATCTTTTTACTTTGCCATCGTCAACCAACTTCTTCATCTGTTGACGTAGGTTATCATAAGACATACCATCAATCTTTAAATCACTTAAAATAATAGGCTCATTAAGTTCAAAGTTATTTACCAGATATTCATATAAGTTGTTCATACATTCCTCCTTTCACTAATTTGTGTAACATTTGTTCACTTTCGTTATTATTATACTAACTATCATTAATATAAACAAACTGCATTTATTGTTTCATTACCGTTTTATAAGTAATTCTATTTAAAATTATAATTATTCGTACAATTTCAATGGAGCTTCAATGCTACTTAAACACTACTTCAATGCAACTTCAATGTTTACTTCAATATAACTTCAATGTCACTTCAATCAACTTCAATCATTCTTGATGTAGAAAGTATTTCTACCATTACCTAGTTTTCTAATCTTGTCTTCTTTCAATAGATTAGCTATGCCCTTTTCTACAGCACTAACTGAAATATTAGGACATAATTCTGCGATATCAGATTTTGTAATCTTACCTATTTTCTTATCGAATGCTAATGAGACTAATTTATTAGCACTAACATCTTTTTTAATAAGAGCTAATCTATCTTCAAAGTCTTTGTAGGCCATATCAATGATAGACAAAAAGTACTTAACAAAAGGAAGTGGATCATCATTACCTTCATGCCAACCGTTTTGACTATCACTTAAGGCATCATAATATAAATCTTTTATCTTAGCTATCTTAGCTTCCAAAGATATATATTTACCAACGTAATAACCACTTCTATATAAAAGAAGGGTTGTTAATAGTCGGCTCATCCTGCCATTGCCATCCCTAAAAGGATGAATACACAAAAAGTCATGCACAAATATAGGAATAAGAATTAATGGATCAACCTCACCATCTTCTATCGCTTTATTATAAGCATCACAAAGACTTTCTATAGCTGGCATAGTTTCATATGGTGCCAAAGGAGTAAAGATAGTATATTTGTTACCAAAGGCATCAATACCTTGAATAAGATTTTGAGTATTCTTAATTTTTCCACCAAAGTCATTACCAACAACATTTTTATACATGATTCCATGCAACTGCAAAATATAGCTAGGAGTTAAAGGTATATAATCAAAACTTTCATGAATTGTATTAAGAGCATCCCTATAACCAGATATTTCTTCTTCATCTCTATTCTTTGGCACAGTCTTATCACTAACTAATTGTTTTAAACGCGTTTCAGTTGTACGAATACCCTCAATAGCATTGCTGGCATCTACGCTTTGAATCTTAGCGATCTCAACTAATTTATTTAATTCCTCAGGTTCAGTAGATAAATACAGTTCCTGACGACCTTTAGCTTCATGAATACTAGTTAATAAATTAACTATGGAATTATCTAATTTTAATGTTTGTAACTTTTTGTAATCAAAATATCTCATAAAGCCTCATCTTTCTCTCATATTATATGTATTTTTACGAGATACTTCAAACATTTACGAGATTATTATCATATTATTTATTATTTTTTACGAGAAAAAGTAGAAAAACACAAGGAAAATTATTATCAAAGCATATAGCTTGTGTAGTTTTACATGCTATGAGCATAAATAATTCTTCTTATAAAAAAATAGCCGTTACTCACAGCTATTCTCATCTATTCCCTTTTCCTCTAGTTTCTCATCTACATATTCTTTTATTACATAATAGATTACCGCAACAACAGGAACACCAAGTAACATGCCAAAGAAACCAAAATAAGCACCACCAACTAGAATCGCAAACATAATCCATAAAGAGCTAAGACCAACTGAATCACCAAGTATGGCTGGTCCTATGATATTACCATCTACTTGTTGAAGAATGATAATCATGATAATAAAGATTAAACAATCTAGTGGTTCTACAATTAATAGTAACAAGGCACAAGGTACAGCACCAATAAACGGTCCAAAGAAAGGAATAATATTGGTGATACCAACAATTACTGATATTAGTGCTGCATATTCTTTATTGATAAACAACATTGAAATAAAGCATAGGATACCAATAATAAGTGAATCTAAAACTTTACCAGAAAAGAACTTAGTAAACTTATCTAGGGCTAGGTACATAATATTTCGTCCCTTTTTATATTGTTCAGCATTAAAGAAAGCTAAGCCCATTCTTTTCATATTAATCGCAATCTTTTGTTTATCAATAAGAATATATAAACAAACAATAAAACCAATTACGAAGTTACCAACACTACTAATAGCAGTAATAGTTGAAGTTAGGATATTAGGTACAAAGTCCTTAGCTGCATTCCATAAGGCAGTAACTGCTTGATTTGAATACTCATAGATCTTAATTACCACATCATTAGACAAGTGAACATTCTTTTGTAGTCTTTTTATCCAATCACTAGAGTTACTAGTAAAGTTAGTGACTAGTGTTGATAATGAAGAAATGCTATTTAATAGCTTTGGCATCAAAAGATATACTACAAGAATCATCACAACAACTAAGACTAATACTGAAACAAGAGCTCCTATGAATCTTCTTGTCTTAAATGGCCATTTTTCAGGTAAATGAGTTTCAATATACTTTGCCAAATTATTAGTTATTATCGCAAACAAGATACCCCAGATAAATGGAGACAACACTTTAAACAGGTTTGCGAAAAAACTTCTTACATCAGGCAACTTAAACAAAAGAACAACAAACAAAGCAATCAATATGCCTGATGTTGTTAAGACTCTAATAGACTTTTTTTCATCTGCATCATTTATAAATTTATTCATAGAAATATTATAAAACATTTATCAAGTATATTATGTTAACAAGATGTAAAATTTCACTGTAATCTATAGTTTCACTGCCGGAGTGAAACCTCGTATTTTGATGAAACTAGTTTTTTATCAAATAATAAAATAGAAATCCTCCATTTCTATAAGTGGATGAATTGTTGATTATGATTGATAATAGTTACTATTAAATATAATACTTGTTATATTTTAAGGTTAATAAAACTAAAGATAGAAGTAAAATATAAGAAATAAGAATGGAGATTGTTTAATATGGGATCAAAAGTATATTTCACCGACTTTAGATGTCCGGTAGGAACAAGTCAAATTGATAAGATTAAAAGATTATGTAAGGTAGCTGGTATCAATAACATTGACTTTGATGGTAAGTTTACAGCTATTAAGATGCACTTTGGAGAACTAGGCAATTTAGCTTTCTTAAGACCTAATTATGCTAAGGCTATAGTAGATATCGTTAAAGAAGCTAGTGGTAAGCCGTTTTTAACTGATTGTAATACTTTATATCCAGGAAGCAGAAAGAACGCTCTAGACCACTTAGATTGCGCTAATATCAATGGTTTTAATCCTATCTCTACAGGTTGTCAAATTATTATTGGAGATGGTCTAAGAGGAACTGATGAGACAATAGTTCCAATTAATGGTGAATATATTAAAGAAGCTAAAATTGGTAAGGCAATCATGGACGCTGATGTCTTTATTTCCTTAAGCCATTTCAAAGGACATGAATCAACAGGCTTTGGTGGCGCTATTAAAAATATTGGCATGGGATGCGGTAGTAGAGCTGGTAAGATGGAACAACATAACGAAGGAAAACCAGTAGTAGACACTAACATTTGTAGAGGTTGCCACTTCTGTAGTAAAGAATGTGGTAGCGATGCCATTACCTATGTAAACCACAAAGCTGTAATCAATTATGATTTATGTAAAGGATGTGGTAGATGTATTGGTGCTTGTGGCTTTGATGCGATATCTAATCCCAACTATGACACCAATGAGAAATTAGATCGTAAGATGGCTGAATATGCTTATGCTGTATGTAAAGATAGACCACACTTTCACATCTCACTTGTAATGGACGTTTCACCTAACTGTGATTGTCATGGTGAAAATGATGCAGCCATTATTCCTGATATTGGTATCTTTGCTAGTTTTGATCCAGTTGCCCTAGATCAAGCCTGCGTGGATGCGTGTCTTAAGGCTACACCACTTCCAAATAGCCAACTATTTGATAATCTAAGTGACAAACATTATAAGTGTAAACATGATCACTTAAAAGATACTCATCCTGGTATTAACTGGGAGGCTACTCTTGAACAAGCTGAGAAGATGGGTTTGGGTACAAGAGAATATGAACTTAAAACAATTAAATAACAGATAGTTAAATGCCAGTTATCACTACCATTATTGTTTATTTATCAATATAGGAAACGATAACTGGCATATTAGTTAGTTCTTATTATTTTTGTTTAACAGCTGTTTCTTTCCCTCTAAAAGCTATTCCAATCTGAATTATTTGTTTAACATCATTACTTATAAGTTCAGTATCATACTTCTTATCATCTATTTGAGATAAAGCTAAACTTGCTAGTTCATCTAAGTCATCTTTATCATTCTTTGTATGCTTAAACTCAAAGATAAAACCAGGCAAGTCTTTTACTAGTGGTAATAGTTGAAGATCAAATCTGCCTAAACCCGATTCCCTATTAGAACGTAGCTGATATTGATTTCCTAATATCGAACACAATCCTAACATCAAACCATGATAGAAGGACTCATTTGCACAATCAAATGATGAAACACTTTCTAATAAGAATTTTTCTAATATTGATTGTAATTTGTTAGAATCCTTACTAAAAATTGCTTGATCAATAGAAATTGCTACACCATTATTATTGGTATAATCCAATATTTCTTTCTTGTAGACAAAATTTATTTCTTTATTTGGGATTGCTACTTCACACATATAATTACCATCATTTAATGGATACACAGAAACCACTTTTAAATACCCTGTCACCAACAAGAAACTATAAATCGTATAAGGATTAGCACTAATTTCAGGATAGATTACATCCAAGTCTATATATGTTGTTAGTTTATTTCCCATCAACAAATCCTTTAAGTCCTTAGTAACCTCGTTACTCGCTGATGGAAGAACTTCCTTGATGATATCGTTGCTACCGGTTAATTGCCAAAATGCCTTAGGAAAGCATTTATCGCTCAAATAATTGATCACTGACCAAGGATTAAATATTTCATAATCTCCAAATTTATAGCCATCATACCATTTACATACTTCATCATATTTATCACTTCTTCCATAATACGCAAGCATATCTTTGACTTCATCTTGTGTAAAACCAAAGTATTCACTATATGTTTCATCTAATATGGAATAGCACTTTAGATTATTCATACCACTAAAGATACTCTCTTTAGCAACCTTTAAAATCCCAGTAAGAAAACCATATTCTAAATGCGGATTGTCTTTAAAACCACCAGAAAAGAAATTTCTCATAAAATTAATTATCTCAGGATAAAAATCAGATTGGTGTCCTTGTTGTATGGGTACATCATATTCATCAATAATCACAATACATTTCTTTTCATAATGTTTATGAAGCAATAAAGATAATACTTGTAACCCACTTTGACACATAACATCATTAACATTAGCACTGGCAAACATTTTATATAGACTCTTTTCATATTCATTTAGGGCTATAGAATCCGCTAGTTCTATATGCCTAACAAATTCAGAAACTATAAGTTGTTCTAATTTGATAACGGTATCTTGCCAAGATAAGCACTTAACATCCTTAAAAGTTAAATATATTACAGGATATTGGCCTTGATGCTTTGTGTACCTTTCACCACAATTCCAAATCTTTTTATCTTTAAAATAAATCGATGTATCTTCATTGGTCTTTTCAAAAAAGACTCTTAACATATCCATGTTCAATGTCTTACCAAATCTTCTAGGGTGAGTAATCAAAGACACTAATGGTGCCGAATCTAAGAAATCTCTAATGAATAAGGTTTTATCAACATAATAATAACTGTTACAAGCTCTTTTAAAGTCGGAAAGTCCAACAGGAAGTAATCTTTTACTGTCAAAACTATATTCCAAAACATCATCTGGAATTAACCAAGATTTTCCTTCTTTAAAAGCACCATCAAAACCGCCATCCCTACACATTTGTTGGATACGGCGAATAGATAAGCCTTTCTTTTCAGCTACTTCTTCACTAGTTAAATATTTCATAGCGCATCTCTTAACGAAATTTTAACCTAAATACGAAATATTAACAAGGTTTATTTCGTTATTAACGAAATAGGACAATTAACATTTCGTTTTAAGATAGTAATATCGTTTTAGAAAAAGCTTCAGCATCTCTTTCTTCGTTACCATCTGGAATATAATCTTTATTGATATGGCCCAAGAGAATATGTCCTATTTCATGGAACAAATTTGAATAAAAGCTATCATCATTTATTAGTGCGATAACTAATTTCTTATTATCGAGAAATGTCGCACCATGTACCTTTGTATTATTTAATTTAGGTAAAACAACTAAGGCAACACCATATTCCTCTAACAATTCAACTACATTATTTGACTCTGTGTTTAAAATATTAGGAATAACATCTTTAATACCATCAATATTAATTGGTTTTGTCTTAATACTTCTAGCTTCTAATTTTGCCTTTTGTGTCCAAGTAATCAACGAAAAATAATTCTCATTGATTAGATCTTGCTTTTTATACAAAATTCCAGGTAATAGATTGTTATCAATCAAAGAAAGTTTAACAACCTCAAAGAATTTTCTTAGTTCCTTAACCTTAACAAGTGGATTTTCACTTGCTTCAACCCATCCAAGCTTCGCCATTTGAGAATAAGGATAGTTTTCTATAAGTTCTTTATCTTCATCCATTTCACTTTCTTCTTTGATTAATTGTAATTTTTCTCTATAAATAGACTCCAAATTATTCCAAAAACGAGCAGGAAGACCCAAAACCATTTCTAGTCTACTAGCCATATCCGTTGTAAGAATGACATCTCCATTTAAAAACTTACTTATATGTTTTTCCGACATATCCATTCTTAATGCAAATTCTTTCTGACTCATACCCCTATTTAACAGTTGTTCCTTAACTGAAGCACCAGGTGGAATTGCAATATATGTTCTACTATTAATCATTTCTTCTCTCCGTTTTCATATTCAATGATAATCGACAATTTCGATGATTTTTACAATTTGAATTTGATCATCAATCTTAACAAAAATTAACCTATAAGGATGAACTAGATCAAGAGCATACTGACCTTCTCTATTTCCGTTTAGTTGATGATATCTACCGATTGAAAAATTAATCATTTCTTCTACAGTTTCAGCAGCATATAACTGATCAATTCTTAGATGTATCAATTCCGCCATCCTACTTTCATAGAATCTACAAGACTTGGTATAGTTTGTACACACCTTTCTCAAAAAATTATTTTTGTATCTAACCTGCAAAAAGTACACCTCCAAAGTATAATTAAATTTACCTTAGAGGTTAATTTAATTATATCAATCACAATAATATTTAGCAAGCATCAATTTTACCTTAGAGGTTAATTTGATTTTCTATACTATAATTATTGTAACGAAATTCAAAGATATATTATTCCCAAGTTTTTCCCATTTTTATCAACATTTGTGGAAAACTAAAGGATGTCCATAGGACATCCTTATTGTTGTTATTTAGCTAAAACCTTCTTACAACGATCACATAAGCCCTCAGGATCAGTTGAATCAGTGATGTTCCAACATCTTGGACATACAACCCCAGCAACCTTCTCGACCTTAATACCAAAGTCATCATACTTAGGAAGATCTTCACTTGTGTAATCAACCTTAGAAACAATTAACCATTGATTAACCTTATCCTTGAAGTTCTTTTCTAACAATGCTTTATCTTCATCAGAAACATTCAAAGTTACATGAGCTTCCAAAGACTTACCAATTGTCTTATTTTGTCTTGATTCTTCTAGTGCCTTTAGAACAGCATCCCTTAACACATGAAGCTTAGCGAAGTCAGCCTTTACTTCATCAGAATTTTGATAAGTTTGTTCTTTAGGGAAATGAGTATAGTGTACACTATCTTCATTTGGTCTAAAGAAACTATATACTTCCTCAGTTGTAAATACTAATACTGGACTCCATAGTTTAACTAGAACATCGATTGCTTGGTAAAGAACAGATTGAACTTGTCTTCTTCTTTCACCATCATCGCAATAAAGGATATCCTTAGCATAATCACAATAGTAAGATGATAATTCATTAGTCATGAAATTAGTCATTGTATTGGTAGCTTGTACGAAGTCATAGTTATTATAAGCACTCTTAACCTTAACTAGCATATCATTTAATGAAATTAACATATACTTATCAATAGGCTCTAAATTCTCATAAGCTACTAAGTTACCATCAAAGTCACTTGTAACACCTAATAAGAATCTAAAGGTATTTCTAATCTTACGATATTGGTCAGAAACTTGTTTCAAGTTAGAATCACCAATTCTCATATCAGCCTTAAAGTCTTCACTTGCTGCCCATAGTCTAAAGATATCAGCACCATACTTGTTGATGATATCTAGTGGATTAACAACATTACCAACAGACTTGTGCATTGCTTCACCCTTAGAGTCACATACATAACCATGAGACAATACAGACTTATATGGAGCAGTACCATTAACAGCTACTGATACGATAAGAGAAGAATTAAACCAACCACGATATTGGTCAGAACCTTCAAAGTATAAGTCACATGGATAATCATAGCCTCTAGCAATTAGTTCATTCCAAGATGAACCTGAATCAAACCATACGTCCATGATATCTTTTTCCTTTGTATAGATACCATTAGGAGATGCAGGATTGTTGTAGCCTTCAGGTAATAAGTCCTTAGCTTCTCTTTCAAACCAAACATTTGAACCATATTCTTCAAATAAATCAGCGATATGATCGAATACTTCTTTTTCAATAATAGGCTTCTTATCTTCTGTATAGATAATAGGAATTGGAACACCCCATAGTCTTTGTCTTGAAATACACCAATCTTTTCTTGAAGCAATCATATTAGTAAGCCTAACTTCACCAAATGAGTTACACCACTTAACCTTCTTAATAGCTTCTAATAACTGAGGCTTAACCTTATCAATAGACGCAAACCATTGTACTGTTGATCTAAAGATAACAGGCTTCTTTAAACGATCATCATGAGGATATGAGTGGGTAATCTTTTCTTTACCTAAAAGAGCACCACAAGCAGCTAATTTCTTAATAACAGCAACATTAGCACCATCTGGCTCATCACCTACTACAAACTTGCCAACTAAATCATCACCTGCTTCAATTGTTAAACAACCCTTGTCATCAACTGGAGAGAATGGTTCAATACCATACTTCTTACCAACAATAAAGTCATCAGTACCAAGGCCTGGTGCAGTATGAACACAACCTGTACCATCTTCATCAGATACATGGCTTCCTAAGATAACAACAGAAGGTCTTTCAGGATAGAAAGGATGTTTAACTGTAACATATTCTAAATCTCTTCCCTTGAAATGTTTTAAAACACCTAGGTTAGTTAAACCAAACTTAGGAAGTAATTCATCAATTTTAGATTCAAGGAAAATCAATTTGCCCTTTTCAGTATTAACAACACAATAGTCTAAATAATCATTTAAACAAATAGCTAAGTTTGAAGGAATAGTCCAAGGGGTAGTTGTCCAAATTACAAACTTTTCATCTCCATCAAGAACGCCCTTACCATCTAATACATCAAAGGCAACAAATATTGAAGTATCTTTCTTATCGAAATAAACAATTTCACTATCAGCGATTGCTGTTTCTTGCCAAGGTGACCAATAAATTGGCTTTAAGCCTTGGAAAATCATACCATCAAGAGCCATCTTAGCAAAAGATCTTACTTGTCTTGCCTCAAACTCCTTATTTAAAGTGATATAAGGATGATCATAATCAGCTACTTGACCAAGTCTTTTTTCAGTAGCCATTTGACCAGCAATTTGTTGATGAGCATATTCTTCACACTTTTCTCTAAATTCCTTAGCAGTAACTTCTTTTCTATTAACACCTAACTTTTGAATAGCATTCTCAATTGGTAAACCATGAGTATCCCAACCAGGAAAAAATGGTGTATAATAACCAGCCATAGCCTTAGATCTAACAATAATATCCTTGATAGTTCTATTCATGGCAGTACCAGCATGCAAATTACCATTAGCATAAGGTGGGCCATCATGCAAGATAAATGACTTATTGCCTTCATTCTTTTCTAAGATTCTCTTATAGTAATCTTGTTTTTGCCACTTGTCTAAGATACCTGGTTCCTTATTAGCAAGATTGCCCCTCATTTCAAAACCAGTATTAGGCATATGTAGCGTATCTTTATAATCCATATGTAAACTCCTTTTTTAAATAAAAAAGGTGATACCAAAGGGCGCAATATGCGCGGTACCACCTTTACTTCTAACTTAATTCTTAACGCGAATAACGGTAACTATTTTAATCTAGTTACAACTCATAAGTGATATCTTAAATAGTTCCTATGTCAGCTTCCACCCCTACTGACTCTCTTTGATATTTCCTATTTAAGCATGTCTTAATCTTAGTCTTGTGAATTTAAATTAATGTCGCCAGCAACACCTAAGTTCTTTGGTGAACAAAGAATTACGTTCTCGCCGACTTTTTTGATTGAACCATCAACACCATAAACAACACCACTCAAGAAATCAATAATTCTTTGACGATATTCAAGTGGCATCTTATGTAGATTGATACAACAAGCTCTATGGTTTTTGATGTGTCTACCAATTTCCTCAGCCTCATCAAAATTTCTTGGTTCAAACAACACAATATTTGCAGATGAATTAATCTTACTAACAGTAGCATCCTTAGGTTTCTCGTAAGTACTTAAAACAGTTGCTTCCTCTTCGGTAAGTTCTAGTTCATTTTCTTCTTCAGCTGGAGCTATAAAATCTCTTATTTTTTCAGTAAAACTCATAAAGATTCTCCTTACTTAATAATGATAGCACAAAGCTTAGGCATTAGCCTCTTTTTCCATAGCTTGAAGCTTAACTTCATATTCTTGTCTTTCACGATCATTCATGAATACATAGTGACCAGGTCTGATTTCTGTAAGCTTAGGCTTAGGACCAGACAAGTCTCTACCTGAATCATCATAGATAACAAGTTCCTTTTTCTTTTCAATAATTGGGTCAGGCATTGGTACAGCTTGTAACAATGAAATTGTATAAGGATGCAAAGGATACTTGAATAATACCTCAGTTGGTGCAACCTCAACAATACGACCATTATGAATAACAGCGATTCTATCAGAGAAGTAACGAACAACAGAAAGATCATGGGCAATAAACATATAAGTTAAGCCTCTTTCTTCCTTAAACTTGTTCATTAAGTTTAATACTTGAGCACGAATAGAAACATCAAGAGCTGAAATAGGTTCATCGGCAATAATAAATTCAGGTTCCATAATCATTGCTCTAGCAATACCAACTCTTTGTCTTTGGCCACCAGAGAATTCATGTGGATATCTTGATTTATGTTCGGGCAATAAACCTACAGACTTTAAGGCATTATCTACCTTAGCTTCTCTATCTTCTTCGTTTTCAAATAATTTGAAGTTATACAAGCCTTCAGAGATACAGTAGTCAATTGTAGCTCTTTCGTTTAATGAAGCTGCAGGATCTTGGAAAATCATTTGAATGTTTCTAACAACTTCTCTTTCCTCTTCCTTAGAAATCTTACCATTGATCTTCTTACCCTTATAGATGATTTCACCATCTGAAGTAGGATTTAATCTAATAATAGATCTACCAATAGTAGTCTTGCCACTTCCAGATTCACCTACAAGGGCAAAAGTTTCACCCTTAAAGATTTGGAAGTTAGCGTCTTTAACTGCTCTAAAACGCTTCTTATTTTGATAGAAAGTAATTTCTAGATGCTTAACATCTAATAGTACTTCTTTATTATCGTTCGCCATACACGCCTCCTTTTGCGGTTAATGCTGAAATCTTTTCATGAAGATTACAGATAGCCTTAGGTTTCTCTACCTTAGGCGCATTTGGATGTAATAACCATGTTTTAGCATAGTGAGTATCAGAAACCTTAAAGAAAGGAGGTTCCTTGATATAGTCAATGGCTAGTGCATAATCACTTCTTGGTGCAAAAGCATCACCCTTAATTTCTTCAAACAATGAAGGCGGTGTACCTCTAATTGCGAACAATTCATCACCCTTATCACTTAATTGTGGTAAAGATGAAAGTAGTCCCCAAGTATATGGATGTTGAGGATTATAGAAGATTTCATCAACATTTCCATATTCAATGATTTGACCAGCATACATAATAGCAACAACATCAGCTACATTAGCAACAACACCTAAGTCGTGTGTAATGTAGATAGTTGTGAATCCATATTCCTTAGACAAGTCTTTAATCAAATGAATGATTTGAGCTTGAATAGTAACATCTAGTGCAGTTGTAGGCTCATCACAGATTAAAATCTTAGGATGACAAGCAAGCGCAATAGCGATAACGATTCTTTGACGCATACCACCAGAGTATTGGAATGGATATTCATCATATCTTTGTTCAGGATTATGAATACCTACACGAGCCATAAGAGAAATTGCTTCCTTCTTAGCCTCTTCCTTAGACATACCTTGGTGTTTGATTAATACTTCAGAAATCTGATAACCGATGGTTCTAACAGGATTTAAAGAAGTCATTGGATCTTGGAATACAGTTGCAATCTTCTTACCACGGATATTCAACCAATCTTCTTCTGTTTTGTTATCTAATAGATTCTTACCTTCAAAAATAATTTCACCATTGCTTACTTCACCGTTCATATCAATCATACCAGTGAAAGTCTTAGTGAATACCGACTTACCACTACCAGATTCACCAACGATAGCAACAACTTTACCCTCTTCAAAATCAAGAGAGACATTACGAATTGCTGTTAGAACTCTATTTCTAACCTTGAATTTCACTTCAATATTTTTAGCAGATAATATTACATTTTTTGACATAATTCACCTCTACAGCATATGAGTTCTAGGGTCACTAGCATCAGCTAGAGACTGACCAACAATATATAAAGAAATAGAAATTACAGCAGCTGTAACTACAGGAATCCAGAATAAGTAACCTGCACTTGTCATGTAAGGTGAATACTCTTGAATCATCTTACCAAGTGAAGGATATTTATAGCTTAGACCAACGCCCATGTATGATAGAGCAACTTCAGTTGAGATAAATAATGGAATATCTCTTGAAACACTAGTAATAATAACCGAAACCAGGTAAGGAAGGATGTTATTTAAAATTATTTTATATGTAGGCGTACCTAGGCACTTACTAGCAAGATTATATTCTCTATCTCTGATAATCATAACTTGGACTCTTATAAAATAAGCGGTACCAACCCATGTAGTAATACATAGTGCGAAGATCAATTGTTGCATACCTCCACCCAACGCATATACCAAGATCATGGCGATTAGTGTTGTAGGGATATTTGATACAACGTTATAAACCTCAATCATAACAGCATCAATTTTCTTAGAGAAGCCCCAAAACATGCCGACAACAACACCTAAAAATTCAGTAATAAATGTTGCCATAACAGCTAAGAATAATGAATTCTTAGTACCAGCCCATAGTGCATCCCATAAACTATTGCCCTTATCATCTGAACCTAGGAAGAATTCAGAATTTTGGAAAGGTCTTAAATAATGTAAATTCCTATTATTGATATTCGGAGTCTTCAATGTGTCATAACCTGAGAAAATAGGCTGAATAAACGCAAATAAGAAGACAACAACAACAACAGCTAATAAAGCGATAGCTAACTTGTTATGGAAGAAATTTCTCCATACAGATCCCCAATAAGAATACTTTGGAGCTGCAATGTGTTCAGAACTAGATTCATCAGCAATCTTTTTCTCGAACAACTTTGGATCATTTAAATCGATTTCGTTAATATTAACTTCAGTCATATTATTTCTTTCCTTTCTTAGCGGCTAGTTGGATACGAGGATCGACAACTGTCATTAGAAGGTCACCCACAAGCACAGAGAAAATAGCTAATGCAGAGAAAATGAACACAAGTGTGACAACCATATTATTATTCAACTTTTGAATAGCTTGAGGAAGCATCTTACCCATACCAGGAATAGCGAATGCAGATTCAGTAATGAACGCACCAGAGATACAAGCAACGATACTTACAGGGATACCATTAATAATTGGGATAATAGCATTCTTTAAGATATGCTTATTAAAGATTTCCTTTTGAGATAAACCCTTTGCACGAGCAAACTTAACATAATCACTAGTAGATTGGTCAATCATATAACGTCTAATCCACATCATTAAAGATGGCATAGAAATTAAAGACAATACAATAATTGGCGCAATATAAGATCTTACATCATTAAAACCAAGCATTGGGAACTTATCAGGTAAACCAAACTTAACACCAATTTCTCTTATAAAGAAAATTAGGGCAAGAGATGGCATAGCGATTACGATATTGATAAACGCAATACCTAACTTATCAAAGAACTTGTCCTTGTTTCTACTCATTAAAATACCAAATGGAATAGCTAATACATAAGCAATAACAAGTGAGATCATACCAAACTTAAATGAAGTACCAACCATTGAAGGTGATGAATAATAAGAATCACAACTTGCATAGTGATTAGTAAACTTGTTTTCATCCAAATGGTCAATATTTGATTTATATGTACAAGTATGTTGGTTAATAGCACTCTCCATTGTTACACCAGTTGGGAATGTTTGTTCCCTCTTAACTTGTTCACCTTGTCCTTGGTTGATTACCTTAACTGTTGGAATACCCTTGTTAGTTGGATAAGAGTTACCAAAATTTAAGCTAATCCAATTTTGATGAATGAATGGGAATCCATCACCAAAATATAATAAATATTCATGTTCACAACCAGAGCACTTAATAGCAGGCATGCCATTAGAATCAGAACCAAAATATACTTTTCTTTCTAGATCTGGATTCTTAGCATCTTGAACAGCATTCTTATTATCAATCTTAATAAAATTAGACCAATAGTTTCCGATTAATTCTAAGATTGTAAAATCATGATATACATAAGCTTTCTTTGATCTTAGATATTCAACAGTATAACCATCGTTTTCATATTCTTGAATCACTCTAAGATTCTCTTCGCTGTTATTAACAAGACAAGCTTTTACATCATTTGATTTTGCATTACACATATCTTGCAGTGATAAATAATCTAGATAACCAAGCTCATCGTATTTTGAATAAACGTAGACAGGACGGTTATCCCCCTTTAATTTACGATACCCTTCATCATTGTCGAAAATTTTTTCTCTAGGTATTAGAGTAAAAATCATCCCTATAACTATGGATGTAACAGCGAATATTGAAAGAATGGCTTTAATTATTCTTGAAAATATATACTTTCCCATTTTAAAAATTTCCTCCCTTATTCAATATTCTTTTAAACAGGCAAAGTAGGCAGCGTAGGCCGCCTACTTTAATATTTAGTTTTTTAGTCTTTTGACTTAATTATTCGCCAGCTTCCCAAGCAGCCTTAGCAGTTTCGTATTGTTCAGTAGTTACTAAGTCTTCTTGAAGTTCTAAGCCCTTCCACTTATCTTCACAAGTAGCTAAGCTATAAACCTTTGAGAATGGAACAACGTGAGTTACCTTAACACCCATTGTACCAGTTTGCATTGTAGTTGGGATATATAGAGCGTTAGCTAATAAGTAAGCATCAGCCTTAGCATATGCTTTGTAACGAGCATCTAGATCACCAGTAATAGCATCAGCAGCATCTAGTAATTCTTGATACTTGTCGAAACCTATTTGAGTCTTGATAGCATCATCTGAACCATATTCATCTGGTGCCATAACTTCATCAGTTAGACCCATAGCATGCATGTAGTAACCTTCAACTGGTGAATATATATCACAGAATGTCTTAGGATCATTGAAGTCAGGGCCCCAACCAGTGAATGTAGAGATATCGAAATCAGCTTCAGCAAAGTTTTCAGATACATAAGCGATATTCTTAACAGTATTTTCATCTCTCATAACTAGTTCAACAACAACTCTACCATCAGTATTTGCTTCGATAGATTGCTTCATAGATAGAGAAGACTTAACTAGTCTATCTGAAGTTTCAATTGTTAGCATATCTAAGTGAATTGGGTTTTCAGCAGTAATTTCGAAACCTAATTCTTCTTCAGCAGCATCTAAGTAAGCAAGAGCTTTTTCCTTGCTCAACCATGGCCATTGACCATCTGCTAAGTTAACTGTTTCACCAGTTAATTCAGTATAAGCTTCTTCGATTAACTTACCATAAGGAGTACCATCACTTGTAGAAACTAGGTTATAAACACTATTGATGTTTCTGATACAAGCCATAGCAACTTCTGGAGCTTGTGTGCTTTCTACATAAGCAGGAACATCATATGCAGCCTTAATAGCTAAACGGAAGTTCTTGTTTAAGATAGCAGCTCTTGTATGTTCTTTTGCAGTTTCATCTGTAGCATAGTTAGTGTTATCGAAAGTAAGACGATTCATATTGAATACTACACCGAATGCACTTGAGTTAGGCAATGTAGTAGAAGTGTAACCAGCATACTTCTTAGCTAAAGCTGTATAAACTTCAGGATTTGTTGAAGGTAAGCTTGCACTAGCATAAGTATTTTGTTCAAAACCTCTAATAGAAGAATATGGATCTGAACCATCATTATAGATATAAGTTACTGAATCCAACTTAATGTTTTCAGCATCCCAATAGTTTTGGTTCTTAGTAATAACTGTCTTTGACTTAGAGTCAGCAGCAGTTAATACGAAACCACCACAGTATAGGATTGAATCTGGTGTTAATGAACCAAATGAACAAGTGTTAACATCTGGATTACCTAATTCACAACCATCACCCATAGATTCCAAGAACTTTTCATTAATTGGATAGAAAGGCATATATTCTACTGAAGTATAGAAATAAGGAGTTGGAGTATCTAATGTATATTCAACTGTGTAGTCATCTAATGCCTTAACGCCAACCTTAGCCCAAGCTTCATCTGAATAATCACCATCTTTTGAATAGTCAGCTAAACCTGAAATTACGCTTAAGTTTTGAACTGTAGCAGACTTGAATTCAGCAACGTGTCTTGCACTTGTTACAAAGTCTTGAGCCTTAACTTCATCGTAAATTTCACCAGAGTTTGTTGACCAGTTGACACCCTTCTTTAAATGGAATGTCCATACTGAAGCATCATCATTATGATCCCAGCTTTCAGCGATAGCACCAACATAGTTACCAAATCTGTCTGTTTCAACAAGACCATCAACGAAGTTAACGTTGAATTGAGTATCTTCTTGTAAAGCAGTAGTTACATAATCTAGTGTATTGATTTCTCTGCTTTGAGGAACAACTAGATTCTTAGTGTCAGATAGTTTTAATGTAGACAAATCAACAGCGCTTGTATCAAATGTTGGTTGATCTTCGCCATCATCGTCTGTATTACCATTTTTCTTACCACATGCAACAAGTGTGAATGCCATAAGAACAGCTAATAATACCATTAATAACTTTTTCATGTTTTTTCCTCCCTTTGCCAATTATTTACATAATTGATAATTCAAATTTTATAGTAAAAGAAATTGATTATCAATAAAATCACTTACATTTCTTTCAATTTTTATGAAAACTTTTTACATTTGTGAAAGCGCTTTTATTTTCTTCATATCAATTTGCGACAAAACTATCGCTAAAAAGATAATCGCACATCCAAATAATTCCCTAGAGCTAAGGCTTTCATGAAGAATTAGCCGGTACTTTAACACTTGTAAATCAATAAAATGTTCTAAAGTGGCTTAATTGCTGC
>ERZ1026772.740-NODE-740-length-21661-cov-6.584004_pt1 | contig 21661 bp, 17 predicted proteins | sample MGYA00380124_ERZ1026772 | MGnify/ENA primary metagenome ERZ1026772 (study PRJEB33269, sample SAMEA4719760) | human gut metagenome | biome: human-associated habitat; feature: organic feature; material: feces | place: Cameroon | collected 2013-10 ...
GATGGTGGGGGGAAACAGGACGCCCGCGGAGCGGGCGTTTGATGGATGGTGGGGGAATAGAACGCCCGCGGAGCGGGCGTTTGATGGATGACTTTAGGAAGAATACTACATGAACGCATACGCGCCTTATTTTCCGTTTCGCACCGAACATATTGGGATGTTGCGTTGCCAAGTCGTACGAGATTTTGCGGCATCGAATCAAATATATTGTCGCGAATGCGTGATAGCCGAGGGATCAGGGAAGTCGACGTTGCGCAAGCTCGATGTCGTATTGTCGCAAGGTCTTGTCAATCACATATTTGAATCGCTTTCGGATTATTTGGCTTCGTCGTCGGTCGTTTTGCGCATGGCGATGCAGCCGTATGAAAGCGATGCATTTTGCTTGCACATTTATTGCGAAAACGATTCGACGTTATTGTCGATGATATGGCGATATGAATCGTCGCGCGGTGGGCGAACGGAATTTCAGCTCGAACACGTTTATGCGCTGGGGTTTCCGCGTCGGGATCCGGTCGATATGGCGTTTGATTATATCGACGTATTGCGATCGGCGCTTGCGGCGCAAAATTCGCCACTCGATTTGCATCACGATAGCCAAAAGGGGACATTGTCGTTCGACGTAGCGGCGGCAATTACGTCGTATATGACGCAACAGACGTCTATTCATGTGGTCGTATCGGGTGGAAAAACGACGTTTCGAGTTGAGAAAGATCGGTTCTTGGTGACGTATGATATTTGCACGGGTGAAGTGGAGGCAAATGCGCCGTCGCTCGGTGATATTGGTCAACGCAAAGTACGATGCACGCGGTTTTATAGCGATTTCGACAACGACATAGAAGACTGGAATGGCGAAGAACGGAATGTTGCGGCTGAGAATGGCGAAGAACTCGAATCGAAGAGCGACGATTGGTCGTTTATATCGTCGGATCCGTCGTCGGAGATGGGTGCGTTATTGAGCACCGAGACGAGCTGGTCGATTATGGAACAGATTCGTGCGTATGGGATGCGAGCGAGTCATGGTGATGAGAATTGGCTTTTGTCGTCGGGCGATGAGGGGGATATATCGCTTTCTTCGTCGATGAAGTCGTTTGATGAATTTGGCGTGAGCGTCGAGAAGAGTTTGAGTGTCGAAGAAGTCGATTCGCAATGCCCGACGATCGAAGCGATACATCGTGCGGTATTGGTGCACGAAAAAATAGCGCCCGAAGTCGCCAAACTCGCGCTCGACGAAGTAAGCGAACATTTGCCGAGTGTGATGCGCCCGCCGTTTATCTATATGTTGCATTTATGGGCGCCAGAATTGAGCGATATTATACGGCTAGAAGTATTGGCGATTAGCTCGGAAGATGACGATTTACCCGTGCTCGTCGATGTATTGATGGATATATATTATTATGAACGCAATTATACAATGCTATTAGCGTTGTTACAGCGCATGATAAATAATAATACATTTTCGCCACATAGTACGATTCGATATGGTCTTGAATATGTCAATATATTGAGTCAAGAGTTATCGATGTATTCGATGGCGGTGAAAAAGCTCGACGTGCTCAAGATGATCGTACAAAAGCACGGCAATAGCAATGAAATCACGGCGTATGCATTGGCATGTCATCGAGCTCAGCACTCGGGTGCGGCGATTCAATTTTTGCATAGTATGATGAAACGTGCGCAAACGCCGCAAGAAATTGCACAAATCGGTTTGGTGCAGATTCACATCATGCTCGAGCACAACGAACCGATGCAAACGGTTATCAATGTTTGCAAGCGCATACTCGTCGACAATCCGCGCCAGATGGATAGCCTCGAAATCATGGCGCAGTGTTATGAACGATCGAAAATGTATGAAGATGCCGCCGATGCTTATCAACAATGTTTCGATTATTACGTTCAAGAGTGGGAGTCGAAATGTTTTGAGACGCAAGCCAAGGACGCGATCGAAGAGAAAGAAAAGAGTATATATATGGCGTCGAAATTGACGCGCATTGCCGAAAAGCTCGAAGAACTCTACGATATGACGGGCAATCATGCGTTTAAGTGCATCGTCTTACAACAACATATCAGATTTGAACCGTCGTCGAAAATCATATTATCGAAGTTGCTCAAAGCACTCGAAGAAGCGCATTCGTATCATGAAATGGTACAAGTGAGCACGACGTATTTGAATGAAAACCCGGCGATCGACAAAGACGATGAAATTGCCATTCGCCTGACACTGTATAATATATACGAAGGTGCCCTTCATCTTTCGCACGAGGCCGATCAACAACTCATCATGGCTCGCCAAATTGGGCCCGACGACGCTCGCGTCATATCGGCCGATATCGATAGATGTCGTAAATACGGGCTCAAAGAAGAAGAAATCGGGCATCGATTGGCACTCATCGACGTCTTGCCGGCTAAAGATTCGATCGATGAAACGCTATCGCTCGTGCGTCAATACGAGGCTTTACACGTCCCCATCGAGCGAATCATCGATTTACTGCGGCGAGTGAACGGGCGAGCTCCAAATAATCCTTTGATATTATTGGAATTGCGGCAGTATCTTCGAAAAAATGGTCAATCGTTTGAATTGGCAACAGTACTCGAGAAATTGGCTCGGGTGACTGCCGATTTGCAGACGCGCAAGAGCATATTGCTCGAGGCGAGCGAAGTTCACGAGAAATTGGGCAATCACCAAGTCTCGCAAGCACTCTATCACGAAGCGCAGCTCTGTAGCCCGATTAATCCGAATGCGAACGCGTCTTTGATGAACGACAAGATCCGAACGCGTCAACGCCTCGTCGAATTGGAACATCAAAAAGGACAAGGCGGGAATATGTTGTCGGCATTGGCCGCAGTCGTCTTGACGTCGAAATCGCTTTCTGTCGTGGGCGATGCCGTCGATACTGCTACGCCACGCGCCGATCGGACGCATTCAGGAACGGGCGATGTTTCGGGTTTGGTACGCCTTGCAACACTCGATGCACAACGATCGGAAGAATGCAAATGCGTCGACAATGCCCCTATCGAAGAGCAAATTCTCGATGCTCGCTTGCGCGGCAATACAAACGACCTACTCGCTTGTTTATTGAAATCGATCGAAGATATCGATGAAGCCAAACGCCCAGCTCGCGTTTTACAGGAGATTGGGTGTATATATTTGTATGATAAACACGATAACGAAATGGCGCAGAAGTATTTGGAGCAAGCGTCGGCACTAGACGAAGCCGTTTCGCGTGGCGAGCAAACGCTCAATGCGCTCGAAAACATTTATCAGTCGTTGAACAAATACAGAGAATTGGCGCAAGTCTTGGAGAAAAAAGTCGAAATATCGACAATTGCCGAAGAACGTCGCCGCAACGAAATACGATTGGCACAAATTCGCTACGAACATTTGGGCGAGAATGGGCAAGCCATCGATACGATGCGGCGGATATTGGAACAGAATCCCGAAAATGAAACGGCTTTGCAACTTTTGGCACAGATCTATATCGATACGCAGCAAATCGACAAGGCGATCGAGGCGCTCACGTCGGTGACGTCGATATTGGAACCGAATTCGAAACAGATGGCGCAACACATGTTGCGTATTATCGCTTTGTATATCGAATCGGACCGAATCGACGATGCCAAACGCGAACTTCGCAATCTCTTCGACACGAACGATTTTGTCGACAAACTCGCCGTTATCGAGCATTACAAGCGGATTTGCCGCGAGCGCGATGAATGGGAAGAACAACTGGATTTGTTGCGCGATGAATTGGCGTATTACCTCGGAATCGAGAAATCGTCGTGCAACGTGAATGAAGTGTTGTCGTCGTGCGATGAGCGATTGTTATTGGGCGTTGCCGAGCATACGTTGCGCGAATATGCCGATGTGTGTTATTATAAGCTACTGCGGATCGAAGATGCGGTCGAGATTTATGCTTGGCTCTATCGTCGCAAGCCCGACGATTCATACGCGAAGCGCGTTTTGATCGAGATGCACGAGCAATATCCCGATAACGATGCCGTCAAATCGAAGTGCGATGATCTTTGCATCGAAACGACCGATCAAGACGTCTTGTTGCGGAAGACGCCAAAAGAGGCTTCGTCGGAGGGGGAAGACGGGATGTGAGTGCCAAAATTGGACTCAGTGCCCGCACTTGGTTGGCAATGAGAGTGTGGGGGTCATCGTGGCAAAATTTGTATTTTGTGTTTTTGGCATATTCCTTGCTTGATGTTTATTTATTCGCCATCGGTGCTTCGCGTGCCGATGGCGAATGCCATGGATAATATCGAGCGAGTGGTGTGTAGATGGAGTAGGAGTATGGCGATGAAAAAGACATTGATTTTTGTGGTGTGTATGGGAGTGGCCAGCTTCGTCGGGTGCGACGATGAAGGTGAATTCTGTGTATCTGGTCATGGTTGTGACAGTGGAATTTGCGAAAATAACATGTGCGTAGGCGTTATCAAGCCCGTAGGCTACGGTTGTGATTCGGATAGAGATTGCAAGAGTGGTTTGTGTTACAATGGCTCCTGCCGTGCGAAGAATAAGCATAACGGTGAGTTTTGTCGCATAGATTTGGAGTGCAAAAGTGGTTTTTGCTACGAAAACGAATGTAGCCAAAAGAATCTGAAGAATGGGCAGACTTGTGAGGGCAATGTGCAATGTAAGAGCGGTTATTGCGCTTTCCCCGATAAGATTTGCACAGATAAGCCAGAACAAAAGGCGTGTCGCAAAGATTCGGAATGTGCACCGGGTTTGTGTGTCAATGGCTTTTGTGCTCGGTATAATCAATAAATTAGGTACAGCAAATTCGGAACATATCATTTCATTGAGTTTATAGGGAGTAGAGCAATGAAAAAGGCATTGTTTTTTGCGTTGTGTATGGGCATTATCGGCATCGTCGGGTGCTACGATGGCGGTTTCGATGATAAGTTTGATGATGAGTTTGATGAGTTCGACGATATGTACCCTGGCGGCTGTAAGCATTTTGTCATGGGGGTATGTATGGACGACGAAGGATCGCCGATCGGGTCTTGGTGTCAAAAACATGAAGATTGCAAGAGTGGACTCTGCTATGAAAGCTTTTGCCGTGCAAAGAATTTGAAGGATGGGGAGATATGCAGCGGCGATATACAATGCGAGAGCGAGTATTGCGATCGCAAGACAGAGAGATGTAAGGCAAAGCCGGCTGAGCCACAGAAGTGCGTAAACGATTCGGATTGCGCTTCGAATTACTGTATTCATGGTTATTGTACGATCAAAGGGTAAATTCTGGAAAGCACATTCAGATCATATCTGTAGAAATAATAGGGAGTAGGGCAATGAAAAAGTCGTTATTTATCGCATTGTGCATGTGCGCAGCAGGGTTTGTTGGGTGTAGTTGGGATAGCGTCGGCGTCGAAATCGGCGGCGCATGTACCGATAATGCCGACTGCAGAAGCGACCTTTGCGTCGAAAATATCTGCGTCGGCAAGGATAAAGAAAACGGTCATTCGTGCATCGTCGATGAAGAATGCAAGAGTGGTTATTGCGATTGGGAGGCTTATGTATGCGCCGATCGAGGCAATAAGCCGATCGAGAGTAGCTGCTCGAATCACGCCGATTGCGCGAGCGGTTATTGCGACAATGCAAAGCATCAATGTGCCAACAAACCAGCCGTTGCGAATACAAAAGAAAATGGCGCGAGTTGTACGAGTAGTCGAGAGTGCAAGAGCAATCTTTGCGATACGACGACGAAAAAATGCGCCGCTGCACCGACAGTAGATGAAAAGAAACAAAACGGCGAAAAGTGTTCGCGAAGCTTGGAATGCAAGAGCGGTTATTGCGATGGAAAAACATTCGTCTGTGCCGATAAGGCGTCGAATCATGGCAATATCGCCAATGGCGGAAATTGCCAGAAGAGCGAAGACTGCAAGAGCGGCTATTGCAATTCGTCGAAAAAGTGTGCTGCAAAGCCGTCGGGCGGCGGTAGTATCGCCAATGGCGGAAATTGCCAGAAGAGCGAAGACTGCAAAAGCGGTTATTGCAATTCGTCGAAGAAGTGTGCGACGAAGCCGTCGAGTAGTGGCAATTTGAAAGAAGGGGCCCAATGCAAATATAACGACGATTGTGCGAGCGGTTATTGTAGAGCTGGAAAATGCACGGGTGATTGCGAATTGACGGGATGCGATTCTTACGAACGCGTATGCCGCGATGGTAGATGTATACCGCGTAATGTACAAGGTAGTGAATGTCATTTGACTAATTACGGAAGTACGTGTAAAGATGGCAAGTTCTGTTGCAATGGCCTTTGCGTATCGAATCGATGTGAACCGGGCATAAAGTGTACGTATCATGAAATGTGTAATAGTGATAGCTGCGATTTTCGCAGTTCTAGCGGTACATGTACGTGTCGGACGACGGCGGAGTGCGGCAACGGGTATTATTGTGCCAAATGGCATGATACTGCAATTGGTAATGATTTTTGTATGGAACTCCAGCAGGTAAATGCAAAGTGTAAATCGAGTGAAGAGTGCAAATCTGGTGCATGTGAATATACGGTAAATTACGATAGCGCAGGCAGACCTTCTTTGAACACGAATGGAGGAAAGGTATGCGTCGTTCCTCGCGATAAAGGCGATATTTGTGATAAAGATGACGCCTGCAAGGGCACATTGTCGTGTGTGTATTCGAAGAAAGAAGGACACAAAGTGTGCGGTGAGAAGTAAAAGAAAGGTGAATGGTGTAAGAGCTATAGCGATTGTAAGAGTGAAATTTGCAAAGAAAATAAGTGTGAATAGTTGATATGGAAGCCCGCCTCTCGGGGCGGGCTTGATATTCGATAAATGGAAGCCCGCCTCTCGGGGCGGGCTTGTGATGTTATATGAAAGCCCGCCCGATGGGGCGGTTTTTTATGCTATAAATGAAAGCCCACCCGAGTGAATGGGCTTTTTATGCTATAAATGCAAGCCCGCCCCCTCTGGCGAGATTGTGATGCAAAATGACAATGTAGAGAGACGAGATTGTTTAGTATTAAGAGAAGAAATATTAAATCTAGGTATTCTGTTTTTGAAATGGCTTTTGATAAAGCCAAATTTCAAGACATAGTCACCGATAGAATACAACAAATCGCACAGAATTGGTGTTTGTGCATGTACTGTCATTTATATGCCCCAGATACTCGGACATATCATCATTGGAAAATGGAACTATTTACGCTATTGGATTATTTATGCAACCTAAGTATAAAAGACAAGAAGAGCAAGACAAAGTATTCCTATGTAGCCTTTACAAGACAAGCAGATTATGACGACGAAAGCGTTGTTTTTAATGCTTGTAGAAACAAATTTATCATAGAAAAAGAGATCGATATACCATTGAGCAAGCAACGAGAAGTATGTAGGATGTTTTCTGATTCATTGAAGGAAATTTCAATGTGTATTGGAGGTGAGATCGATGTGCTTGATTATATTGATAAAACATTCCCCGAAGTAAGATTACAACGATGACATATTGAAATTCAAAAGCGTTTAGGCAAAGTGTGGGCTTTGCTTTTTGTTTGCGACCGTGTTAAAAGCCACCCTCACGGGCTATTGTATAGTTCGGGTTTGACTTGAAGGGAGGATGGCATGAAGCGATGGAGTTTGGCGACGGTGGCCGCGGTGGCGGTTCTTGCAACGGGTTGTGGAACAAAGGCGCCGGTTGAATCGGCAGTGGAGTCGACGGTGACGACGTATCCGAATGTGAAGCTCGTTCAGTGGAGCGATTTCCATTCGAATATTTATGAGGCCGATAAGGGCGATCATGCGCTCGGTGGATTGCCTGTATTTATGGCGGCTGTCGAGGCTGTACGGGGCGATGGATTGTCGATCGTCGTCGATGGTGGCGATATGTTTCAGGGCGCGATGCCGTTTAACGATGCCAAAGGGCTCGGGATGATCGAAGTGATGAATGCGCTCAAAATCGACGTGGCATCGCTCGGCAATCACGAATTCGACTATGGCCCCGGCACGCGATACCCCGATATTGCTCGCGGTGCGCTCTACGAAGCGCTAGAGCGGAGCCAGTTTCCGTGGGTGACGGCAAACGTCGAGAAGACCGCCGATAATGCCGAACACTGGCCGCCCAAAAACATGTCGCCTTATGTCATCTTTAATAAAGGCCCGTATCGCGTCGCCGTCGTCGGTTTGTTGGCGACAGAGACGCCGATTGCGACGAAAGCCGAGAACGTCGAAGGATTGACGTTCGCGTCGCCCGCCGAGACATTGCGCAAGATCGTGCCCGAAATCGTCGAACAAAAGCCCGACTTCGTCATCGTCAATGCGCATATTACGGGATTGCCCGTGCCTTTGCCCGAACGCGGCGAAACGGTTATCAATGCGACTTTTGATGGCGAAGTCGGCGAAATTTTGGCATTGCCCGACGACATTCTCTCGCATATCGACGTCATATTAACGGGGCACTCGCACAAGAGCTTTATTGCGCATCAGGGTGATTTGACGGTCGTTCAGACGTTGTCGGCCGGGCGCGAGTTGACCGAAATGACGCTATATGGCGATGCAAATGGGCTACATGTCGATCGAGAATCGGTGAAAAAGCACTATTTGAGCCATGCGCCGATCGATGCGTCATGTGGTGAGAAGCCCGCTGAGCTGACGAAGATGAAAGTGGGCGATTTGGAGATTACGCCGTCGGCGCTAGGGCGCGAAATCGTCGAAAAATATGAACAACAAATGAGCGAAGATCGCTGCGAAGTGATGGGATGCACGACCGAAGAAATCGTGCGTTCTTATACGGGTGAGTGCGCCTTGGGCGATATGGTCACCGATGCCATGCGCGCCTATTATCCAGAGGCAGAAATCGCCGTTCAGAATGCAGGGGGATTGCGCATCGAGTTGCCCAAGGGCAATATATATCGCGAAACCCTCAATTCGCTCATGCCATTCGACAATTATGCCTATTATATCGAAATCCCAGGGGCGGATTTGGTTCGCATACTCAAGGTGAGCTCTTCGCTCGAACACGGTGCCATGCAAGTTTCGGGGATGACGTATACGATCGAAAACGGTTGCAAGAATCCCGAAGATCTCACGCAAGATGGCAAAATCGATGCTTGGGAAAACAACTGCTTGTGTGCCGATATCCGCGTCGATGGAAAACCATTGGAACCCGAACGCATGTATAAAGTCGTCATCAGCGATTTCTTATTCAAAGGTGGCGATGCGCTAGGTGGCATGTTCGATCGCGCAAAGGTCATCGACAAAGGCCCCGTGATCAAAAAGACGATTTACGACTACGTCAAGGCGCAAAAGGCGTGTTTTTCGCGCGATAGCCTCGTTTCGAAAGACGCTCCGCGCATCGTCAATGGGCAATGTGGTGGAAAGTACTACTGATAAAAGCGATCGATTGGCGCGAAATGTGCTAATAAAGCGCGTGGCGCATTGAGGTGCGCGGCGATGCTCTGCATCACAGCGCATCGCCGCACGATCGGTGTCATGGATTTGTAGATTGACAGCTTGGGCGTTGTAGGATTTGCAACGCCTTTGGCGTATGAGAGTTAAAAGATATGCGAAAATCGACGATAAGCATTGGGTTGGCGCTTGGACTTTTGTTGAGTGGGGCAGAGGCATTTGCACAAAACTCGGCACAAGAGGAGCAGTTTTCGAAGTTGATGATGGACGGCGTCACGGCTTATAGACAGGGGGCGCAAGATTCATCGAAATACGAAGAGGCGATAAAAGCGTTCGAACAGGCGTATGAAATTCAGAAAAATCCCGATATTTTGTATAATATTGGGCGATGTTATCACATGTTGAACAAATGCTCCAATGCGCTCGAAAAGTATCGGGAATATGCATTGCTTTCGCCCGAAAATGCGAAATCGGTGAAGACTTATATCGACGAACTCGATGCGCAATGCGGTGTCGTGACGGGCGAGGTGACGTTGACATGCGTGCCCGAATCGGCCACGCTCCTCATCGATGGCGTCGCACAAACGGCTTGTAGCGGTTCGCATAGCGTCGATACGGGCACGCATAAGTTGTCGTTCTTAGCCGATGGCTACCTCGCCGAAACCCGCGAAATCACGCTTTCGCGCGATAAGTCTAAAGTATCGCTCACCGTAGGATTGCAACGTGCTCCGCTACAAGAGCAGGTGAATCCGACCGACGACGCCCCTCAAAAGTCGCCCAATTCGCCTTTCGTGCCCAATGCGCAAGCCCAACAGCCAACGGCTAATCAAGCCATTGCGAGCACGGCTCTCGAAACGAAACCATCGATCATGTTTTGGGGCGCCGTTGGCGCAAGCGGTGCGGGCGTCGTATTGATGATAACGGGCGGGAGCTTGATCGGATCTGGATATCGCAATAACGTTTCGTTTAACGGCGCCAAACGCGATTATCTCTATCAACGCAATAGCGGGCGCGTCGTCGGCGGTGGCGTTTTGTTGGGTTTGGGGGCGGCCGCGGCGCTCTCGGGTATCGGGCTATTCGTCGCCGATATGTACCTCAACCGACTTTCGACCGACGATTCGACGGCGCAAGTCTCCGTCGTTCCGTCGATAGGGTTTTCGGGCGATGGGGCAGCCGCTAGCGTGACGATGACGTTTTAATATCTTAATATCGAATGCAAAAAATTATAGCATAGAAGGCGCAATATCGGCGATAGTCGACGATGCGCCTTGTGTACATTTTGCGCCAAGCGATTTGTATGTTGGGCAAGTGATTTCGATCGGTGTGATAGATATAGATGGGTTTGCTGAAGAATATGAATATCGAAAAGATGGCGTTGCAGGCGATAGGTTGGATGAGCGGCATTGGGCTAGGACTGGGGGCGTGTTTATTGGCACAAGCTCAGGAAATCGCCATGCCCGATACTTTGCCCGATTTTGTGGCAAATGGAAAAGATACAAACTCCGGCACGGATTCAGTCGAAGAACGCACTCGCCTCGACGCCGATACGGGGCGCAATACAAAAACCGAGATAAAGATCAATCAACCCTATAACTCGCAGAATCTCGGCCAACTCCTCTTGCCGTTTATGTGGGAAGTGAGCGAAGATAGCGCACAGAAGCGGATCGTCGCCACCGAAGTTCGCACGCATGCACCAGCTGTTTTGACGATCGATTTGATCGATAATGTCCCTGGCGACGTGAGCGGGGAATCGTATGCACAAGCCATTATCGGATCGATTGCCGAATCGCTGTCGATTACCGACGCCACGCAATACGAAATTGCGCACGAAGAAAGAGCTTTGCCGTGTGAAAAAAAGAAAAAATGCCCGAAAATGTCGATTTATCGGAGCACTTTAGCCGGCAATGAAGAAGGCGTTGCGCGACAATGTGCGATCGATATTGTTCCCAATGGGCCATTGATATTGGTTTTGACGCTATGCGCGGCGCAATCGGTCAGCTACGAACCTGGGTTAGCCGAAGTCGTCGACGCCGTCTTCGGGGGAATGCAGTAGTTTGGGCTTCGAGCCCAAAGAGCTAGAGATGATCGACGATGTAGGAGATGATCATGAATATCAAATCACATCTGCTTTTTTATATCTTTGCGATAGGCGTTGCTATTTCGTCGTCGGGATGCCTTGCACAAAAAACAGACAATACCGAAAAATCTGGAGATTCTTCGATTGAATCGCAGAATGTCGATAATGATATTTGGAAAGAAGTCAAAGAACGAGAAGTTTCTTTTGTGCGCATGCACCCTGGAGCAGCGCAAAAGAACAGTTATTTGACGTGGCAATTGTTCAAGCATGCGACCGATGGAAGCGAACAATGGCGCGTCGATGGAAAAGCACTTTCGCCCGAGGGCGTTGCCGATTTAACGGCATTGCTCGACGAAGTCGCAAAAGTCGAAGCGCCATCGAATGGGATATATGGCTGTCGCGAAACCGAATCGATGCCCCAATATCGCTTGTCGTTCGAGCGCGACGGGCATGCGTATCGCGTCGTATCGGTGTCGAATTGCGCCAATGGCGCACCGTTTAACGTCGTCGTCGATGGCGCTTATCGAATCGATTTGGCTGGCGCCATTGGCGCGAAGCTCGAAAAAGCCCTAAAAACAGCGGGTTTGGCTCTCGAAGTCGGTGGAACTCCGGGCATGATAACGCTCGACGCGCCGACGACTTTGGCAGGCTATGAAGCACAGGCGCAAGCGTCGCCCATCGAATCGTTCGACAAAGTGGCGCGTAGCGACGCCGAATTCTCTTCGTTCTACGACAAAATCACCGAACTCTTCGACGCCCCCCCCGAAAAACAACTCGCCTGTAATCAGGCAAAGAGCGCAGATTGCTCGATACTCGATGCGCGATACGTGTTTAAGTCGGCAAAGATGCGGTATCCGATTCGCATGAATATGGAAGCTGGCGAGATCGATTTGGAATTCCCGTTGCCAAGTGCCGACGATATTGCTTCGCTTCGGACGTTTATCGAAGCGCCGTTATTTGAACAATATGCGGCAACTGGCGATGGCGTCGTATCGGTATTATATCAGAATGTGCCGCAGTGCTCGTTTGTACGCGATTTGGCGCCATTTATGGATCGTCAAGGCGATGTATCGTGTGCGCAATGGATATTGGGCGGAAAACCGCGCCCGAGTGCGATTTATTACGTCGGGCTTTCGACACTATGGATTGCGCCGGCAAATTCGGAGAGCTTTTTATCGGTCGTATGCAAATGGAAACACCTGCCCAAGCAAGCCAAATCGATCGCTTGTGCGCAGCCCGTTTTGCCCGAATCTTTGAACGTCTTTTGGCGCGGCGATGGATCGGTCTATGGATTCGAGACGCGCGACGGAAAGACGAAGTTGCTCAAGTAATGGCGTGGCGGCGTTTATGGCACGATCAAATGGCGAGAAATTGAGTGCGATGAGGCGGATAGCCGCGTTGGGCATTTGGGGCGCATTGAGCATCGTTTGCGCTTTGTCGACGATGAGTTGCGAACGAAAGATGAGTGGCGATGATCCGCCCATGCGCCCACTCGTCTATACCGAGCTCCCGCCCGAAGAACGCGCCGAAGAAGAAGTCGCGCCCGCCGCTGCAGTGATCAACATCGCCCCCGAAGACTTGGGCTATACGCTATTTCATGCCATCGTCGATGGCGATCGGGCTGCCTATGAATCGATGTTCATTCGAGCCGAAGCCCTATCGCAACTCATTCACATGCCGATCAAAGAAGCCGAAAAGACCGCCGCCGGTTATATGGCAAAGAGCGAATCGCTATGGACGCTATTTGCAGCCAAATCGACGGCCGAAGAACCCGTGAGCGTCTTGTCGTCGAGGGTGCGATTGGCCGAATTCCGACTCGGGAAAGGGCGCAATTTGGCTGGTAAAATCGCCGACCCCGAAACCGACGAAGTCTTGCAACACTGGGGCAATGAGCTGCGAATTGAGCTCTTGCAATCGGATAAAAAATTCGTCATTCGCGTTCCAAAAATCGTCAAAACGCCCCAAGGATGGCGCATTGCACAGCCCATCGACGTCGATAGCAGTTTGCGCATCTTCCTCGAAACGGGAATGCATCTCAAAAGCGATTTGTTGCGAAGCGAACACTATCCAATGCCCATCGAAGTCGGGAATTTCTGGAAATATCGCGTCGAAAAAGGCGAACGCAGCACGTTTAACGACCACGAAACGGGCAAAAAAGCGGCAAAATCGCCAACCGATCCCGACTCTGCCTTGCCGCTCTCGACGGTAACGGTTACCGATATGATAACCGATGTCATGCATCGCGATGGCTATTGGATCGTCGTCTTCGAAAAGACGACAGTCGATTCGAGCCAACCCGACCCAGAAACAGAGACTTTTGCTTGGCTCGTCACGCCGCGCATGGTCTTCACCTGCAAACGAGATTGCCGAAATCAAGCCGATAACGTCGGCTATTTGCTCGGATATATCATGCGACAGACGCCGATCTTCATCTTCCCGCTCGATGTCGGCCAAAAATGGGATGTCGCCGGAAGCCGAACGGCTCGATATTCGCGCTACGAAGTCAGAAAATACCACCAAGATCCAGTCGTCGTACCGGGCGGCGCTTACACAGGCGTTTTTGAAATTTTCGGATCGGTCGAAGAAGGGCGCGAATCGCGTTATTTTATGCCCGGAACGGGTATCGTCATGCGCATCGTGCGGAGCGGTGCTGGAATTAAACGCGAAGAACTCATCCAACACAGGCTCATTTTGTAGTACGGTTTTGGGCACACGCAAGCGATTGGGGAATGGCGATGGCTTTGGGCAACGCATATCGCAGTATCGATGGCGATTTAGAACCTTGCAATGTCGAAATCGTCCAAAAGCTCGTATCGGGGGGAATCGCCGACGTTTGGTTTGCGCGATCGCGGCGCGATGGTTCGCACTTCGTCATCAAATATTCGCACGACATAGCCTTGCAAAATGCCTATATCTATGGGCAATTTGAACGCGAATTTGAATGCTCAAACTTCATCGATCTGGCACAATTGCCGAATATCATGCCACGAATACACGCTTTTGGCGTCGATGATTTAGGGCATGCGTATTTATACGAAACGTATTTCGACGGAATTGGGCTCGATGAAGTCATCGCCAATGATTGGTCGTGGAACGCCATGCGCCCGATATTGGCGCAAATCATCGCTTCGATGCATGCATTTCATGCCGTTGGCATCGTCCATCGAGATGTTAAACCGTCGAATATCCTCATTTCGCGGCGCTATTTTTCGTCGCCATCCCATCCCCCCGACATTCGATTTATCGATTTTTCGCTTGCGCTCATCGACGGCACCCCCCACCCATCGCAAACGGCCTTTTGTGCCTATGGCACGCCCATGTATGGCTCGCCCGAGCAAGCTCTCGGCCAAAAGGCGACAAAAGCGAGCGATTGGTATAGCTTGGGCATCTCATTATATGAATGGATAACGGGGCACGTGCCATTCTACGACGATGACCCCGATCGACTTTTACATATTCAAGTCGAAAAGCCCCCCGAGCCCCCCACACATTGCCATATCGAAGGTTTGCCCGATTGGGTCGTCGATGCAACGATGGGATTGTTGGCAAAATCGCCGCAAAACAGAACGATGAGTTGCGAGCGATTTCTAGAATTGTCGCGGTAAATATGCCATCGCCGTTGGATGTGGCACAAGACGTGCGCACGGCGCTATTGTCTCAATGACGCTAAAATCTCTCGAATCGCCTTTTTATCGCATTCTATTTGGCGAATAAGACATTCTTTCGAATCGAATACTATTTCGCACAATCTGCGCACGGCACTATCGTCCCAATGACGCTAAAATCTCTCGAATCGCCTTTTTATCGCATTCTATTTGGCGAATAAGACATTCTTTCGAATCGAATACCATTTCATGGCGAATAAATTCATGAAATTCGACGCGTATTCGTCGATCGTACAAATCGCCATTGAAATCGAAGATATTGGATTCGATGACGGTATCGACGCATCCGAATGACGGCGTTTGCGTGACGGCCGTCATGGCATCGTGCCAATCGTCGTCGGATTCGGTGGCGACGCGCGTCGCATAGACGCCCGTCGCTGGCAGAACTTGGTCGGGCACGTGGATATTGGCGGTTGGGAAGCCCAATGTGCGCCCGCGCTGCGCACCGTGTTCGACGCATCCATAGAGCGTATATGGCACGCCGAGCATTTTGTTCGCCATGGCGATATTGCCCTCGCGGATCGCCGCGCGAATCCGAGTCGAGCTCACGGGGCAATGATCGAATGTCGTGCGCCCGAGCGCGTGGAGCGCAATATCGGATTCGCAACAAAACCGGCGCAAATCGTCGATATTGCCCGATTTACGACAACCAAACGAAAAATTATCGCCCAAGACGATGGCAACCGGATCGAGCGATAAGATGACTTCGTCGAAAAACGCCCGCGGCGTCATTTGATAGATATCGCCAAATGGCAAATAAATGACTTCGTCTAAGCCAATCGAATTGAGCATTTGCTCGCGGATTCGCTCGGGATGGATGAAAAAATGCGCCTGCGGAGCAAAAAAAACTTTCGGGTGTGGCACAAACGTGATGAGAACGGCTCGCCCGCCCCAGCTACGCGCAAGCGCTATCGTCATGTCGATGAGCGTGCGGTGCCCGAGATGGAGACCGTCGAAATTCCCAATCGTGAGGATCGTAGGGCTAGGAGCAATATGTGATGGCGATAGAGTCATTGAAATGAGAGAGTAGGGAGGCTAGAAATTAAAGATCCGAAAAATCGAATCGAATCGTGAGCTGAAAATCGACGTAAGCATCGGGCTGAACGAGCGAGGTCAAGATATTGCCGCCGATCTGTTTTTCGTGATTGATGCGCGTTTGCGTATCGTCGGGGGCTTGGGTCACCAAAAAGGCGATTTTTGCATCGAATTCGACCCATAAATAATCGGAGAGCCGAAACATGACGCCCAAAAGCGCCCCAACATTGCCGCCAAACCAAGTCTTGCTCGTGATGCGCGTGGCAATCGTGAGCCCCAGATGCGCTCCGGTAAAGATTTCCCAATCGTGAGATCGATAAAATGCGTAGCGAATGCCGCCAGAAATGTGGAAAAACCACAAACTGCTCAGTCCATCGCCCGATATGTCTTTCGTCGATTGATACGTCATCTTATTGATGCACGAATCGTCGACTTTCCCAAGGGGAACGTATTTCGTCGCGACATCGGTATATGACCCGTCGACGACGTCGACGGGAACGCACGAAACGTGCGTGACGACCGATTTTCGCCACCGCATCCGCGCCGCATCGAAACGAACTTCGACATCGACGGGCAATTCAAAATCGAGCAACAAACTCGCGTTGAAATGCACGCTCCCATAGGCGTTTTCGTAGCGCTTAAGAACGGGATAATAGCCGGGCTCGGGCGTGATGCGATATTCGCGGTCGGTTTGCTCGGTAATGTAATCCATCAACGGCAAGCCGAGCCCAATGCCGACGCCTATCGATTGCGCCCGCGCAAACGACGGATAAAGACCGACGACGATGAAAAGCACCGCACAAATAAAAGTGAGCTTCGCCAATATGGTGCGCATCGCCGTCCTAGAACGAGGTCAAAAAAGGCAAAAAAAAAGGCGATCTGTCGACCGCCTTCGCAGTAGCTAGGAGTAGACTCGAACTACCGACCTGACGGGTATGAGCCGTCTGCTCTAACCAACTGAGCTACCTAGCCAAAAGAAATGTACCGCTAAAAGCGGAATAGCTAGGAGTAGACTCGAACTACCGACCTGACGGGTATGAGCCGTCTGCTCTAACCAACTGAGCTACCTAGCCATAATTCATTCGCTCAACCGTGGCTGGCGAACACGCGCCTTCTAATGCCACATCGCATTTGTGTCAATAAAAAAATGACGAACGTGTCGTTTTTTGAGTGCCACGCTCCAAAATGCGCCAGCTAGCCCACCCAAAAAGCAATCTTCGCCCAAATATCATCGAAATAATTCGGTCAAATTGCCCCCAAAATGCGCCAGCTAGCCCACTCAAATAGCAATCTTCGCCCAAATATCATCGAGAACCGCGACAAATCGTGCCCCGCGCGCAAAATGAACGACAAAACGAGCGACAAAACGACGTTTATGCGTGCATAGTATCGCGTCGTTCTGCTATAATATACGCGCTTTTTGTGCGTTTATGCGTGTTATTACGATGCGTCGACGACGCGTCATTCGACGGCAAAGAAAGCAAGGATCATCGATGAAAAAAGCACTCATCACTGGGGTTACGGGGCAAGACGGGTCGTATTTGGCTGAATTCTTGCTCGCCAAAGGCTACGAAGTCCACGGTCTAAAACGCCGTGCGTCGAGTTTTAACACGGCGCGTGTCGACCATCTGTATCGAGATTTGCACGAAGAATCGTCGAATTTCCGAATGCACTACGCCGACATGACCGATACATCGAATTTAGTTCGGCTCATGCAACAAATCGAGCCCGACGAAGTCTACAATTTGGCGGCTCAAAGCCACGTCCAAGTCTCGTTTGAATGCCCCGAATACACCGCCGAAAGCGTTGGCGTCGGCGTCTTGCGCTTGCTCGAAGCGATCCGCATACTCGACATGAAGCAAACGCGATTCTACCAAGCCTCGACGTCGGAACTCTTCGGCCTGGTCCAAGAAACCCCACAATCCGAAACGACAAAATTCTATCCGCGTTCGCCCTACGGTTGCGCCAAACTCTACGCCTACTGGATCGTCGTCAACTATCGCGAAGCCTACGGCCTACACGCCAGCAACGGCATATTGTTTAACCACGAAAGCCCGCGCCGTGGCGAAACATTCGTCACGCGCAAAATCACCATGGCGGCCGCCAACATCGCCCTAGGGCTCCAAAAATGCCTCTACCTAGGCAATCTCAACGCCAAACGCGACTGGGGCTTTGCCGGCGATTACGTCGAAGCCATGTGGCTCATGCTCCAACAAAACACCCCCGACGACTACGTCATCGCCACGGGTACCACCACCACCGTCCGCGACTTCGTCTCACTCGCTTTTGCCGAACTCGGCATCGACATCGATTGGTCGGGCACAGGCGTCGACGAAATCGGCACCGACCGCGCCACCGGCAACGTCATCGTGCGCGTCGATCCGCGCTATTTCCGCCCCACCGAAGTCGACTTGCTCCTTGGCGACGCCTCGAAAGCCCGCCGCACCCTCGGCTGGGCCCCACGCGTCACACTCCCCGAACTCGTCAAAATGATGGTCGAATCCGACCTCAAACAAGCCCGCCGCGACAAACTCCTCGCCGACAACGATTTCGACGTCATGCATCACCACGATGCCTAACTGCACGCACTCAAACCCACACAGGAGGTCCTATGACTCCGAATCATCGCCACCATCGCCGCCACTCAGGCATGACGCTCGTCGAACTCATGGTCGTCGTCGCCATTATCGTGCTCCTAGGCAGCATCATGGCTTATTTCATCACGGGTAGCCGATCACAAAACGCCCAAAAGAACATGACCAACGACATCTTGGCACTCATCAACGACCAACGCGCTCGTGCCATCGGCCTCAACGTCGCCGCCTACATCACATTTTCGCCGACAAGCGTCCAACCTAGACTCGGCAAAACATCGGCGTGCACGACAGTCGCCACCGACCAACTCCCCATTCGCTACAAGTCAGGCAGCGTCGATGTCGCCATCGATTTTGGCGATGTCGGCAACAAAAGTCACCGCACGCTCGACTCCGTATCGACCGAAAAGTACTACCGCGATGGCAAAGAACTCGTCCACCTCGAATACAGAATCACCGATACTTTTGCCACAGGCGGCGGCGAGCTCAAGGATAAAGAGTCGATGACGATTTGTTTCCAGCCCAACGGTTTCGTCTACTTCATGAAAGGCAGTGTGTTTGACGATAAACGCTATGCCGCTGTCGACATTGCACCCGCAGATAAGACACAAACATCGGCGTTCCGCAATCGCATTACGGTCAGTGCATTGGGCGCCATTTCGCGGCTAAGCTGCGCTACCAAAGATGGTCAATGTATCTAATCTTGGATTGGCTTGGTGGGGGAAGCCTCCCCCTACGCGCGGCACGCGCCATGCGGTACCGCGCTACCCCCTCTGCGGGGAGCTCCCCGCAACGCCCCCCCGATTCCACAGCTAGCCCAATTTCCCAGCTCCGCAAACGCCCCTCCGGGGGCTTTTTCTTTTTGTGCCCCACCGTTCCCATTTCCCGCCTCGATTATGAATAAAATCCCCATCATCGCCTTGGCCCTTTGCCTCGACATTGCCCCAGCATTTGCCCAACACATCGAATTGACGGCAACCGATAGCCATGCCATGTTGTATTCGAATAATCTCGAATTTTCTTCGAAGAATGTTCCAATCGTTCGCATGCGCATTACCGATGGCATAGATGTTTTGAATTTCACACCAGAAACTGCCTTCGACGTCTTGCCAACTGGGCGCGGCGGCGCAAAGATGCACTTGCCCGGAAATCGCCAATATACGGTTCAAATACGCGATGCCAAACGCGGAGCCTACCAATATGGGGCAATATTGGCGCGAGCCGAGGTGCCGGCGACGTTTCCCGAGGCCGAAGCCTATTGCGCAGAGCACAAAATCGACACCGAAGTCGTTTCGATTGGGGCGACGTTTGCCATTCGGGGCACGGTCTTTGGCAATCGCGAAAACTTGTTGCTCACGAGGCGCAGCGCGTCGATCGATGAGGTGCGCCAAGCACAAAAAACGGTCCGGTTGCCCGAAGAATTGCGCATTGGGCGCACCGACGATGTGCCCGAGATTTATGCCGAAGTTTTGAATTATCCATCGGGCATGGTCGAAATCGTCGAAGATAAATTGGACATCAAGGTAACAAACCGAAATTTATTGTGGTTCGATTTTGGCGATGCGGCAGTCGTCTTGCACGATATCGAGCGCGACGATGGCAAACGCGGCGATTTGCGCTTGAGCGGTCAAATCGTCGTCACTCCGGGCCCCGATGGAAAACTGGCAGTCGTGCAGTCGACCGACGTCGAAACGCTATTGCGCGGCATTTTGCCAGCCGAAATCTACGCGAGTGCGCCAGCCGCGGCGCTCGAAGCACAAGCCATCGCGGCTCGCACGACGCTTTTGTCGCAATCTGGCGCGCGCCACACGTCGGATCCCTATCATTTGTGCAATCGCCAACATTGCCAAGTCTATCGCGGGCTTTCGGGGGCCGATCGGCGCACCGATGCCGCTATCGAAAAGACGCGCGGGCGCGTCATGGCAAGCGGTTCGCAATTGGTGCAAAGCTATTATAGCGCGCATTGCGGCGGGATTTCGGCGGGAAGGCGAGAAACTTGGGGGCTCATCGAAAAAGATTACTTGCCGACGCAAACCGATACGATCCCCGAAATGCAGGTGCATTTTGCAAACGAAGACGCGTTTAGGAAATGGCTCGACGCACCAAGTCGCGCCTATTGTTCGGGGGCTCCGGAAGGGCAGGCCGATTTTTCTTCTGTCAAACATGCGCGATGGGAATCGACGATGACGCGTAGCGAACTCGATGCAGCGCTCAAAAAGGCGGGCGCCGCGATTGGAACGGTGCACGACGTCGAAGTCGTGGGGCGCGGCGCCAGCTATCGAGCTGTAAAATTGCGCGTGACGGGGACGAAGGGAACATTCGAAGTCGCGCGCGAACTCCCGATTCGGCGGTTTTTAGGAGGGCTCAAAAGCGCTCTATTTGCGATCGACGTCGAAAAAAAAGGCGCGACGGTCGAAAAGTTGACGATTCGAGGCGCCGGCTTCGGGCATGGCGTTGGGCTTTGCCAGACGGGCGCCATCGGTATGGCTCAACGCGGCAAATCGAGCGACGATATTTTGATGCACTATTTCCCGAATGCAAAGATCATTCGAGTTTATTAACCCGAAGCCTTCGCTTATGATCGCCCTTTCTGGACTTATTTTTCGGAAACCCCTACGGGGTTGTTTTTGTGGGTGCATCTCTATTCCCCCAGTAGCCGCCTACGGCGTCAACTGGGGGCTACTCGCCATAAGCCCTACGGGCTTTTTTTGGGGGTGCATCTCGATTCCTTTTTTTACGGTTGCCCTATTTGTTACGATATTCTACTCGCCCTTTCTGGGCATATTTTTCGGAAATTCCTAGGGGGGCATTTCCATACAAACCCCGTTAGGGGTTCCCGCGAGTAGCCCCCGGCAACGCCGGGGGTAAACGGGCCGCCCATCCATACAAACCCGTCAATTCCCCCTCTCCATTTATGGAGAGGGGGT
>ERZ1026772.741-NODE-741-length-21650-cov-11.697800_pt1 | contig 21650 bp, 16 predicted proteins | sample MGYA00380124_ERZ1026772 | MGnify/ENA primary metagenome ERZ1026772 (study PRJEB33269, sample SAMEA4719760) | human gut metagenome | biome: human-associated habitat; feature: organic feature; material: feces | place: Cameroon | collected 2013-10 ...
AATTAAAATACCTTCTCCGGGGAATCTGCCTCCGGCAGCTCCCATCATTTTCCGATATAAAACTGGCAGGCGGGCAAGAACCCACCTGCCATAATCATCCTGCCAATTATTTTACTGTAAATCAGCTTCTGTGTAGTATCCGGAATCAACAAGCAGCTCCTTGTAGTTGCTTGCATCTGCGAATACGGGCTCGCACAGGTAAGAAGGAATCACACCAGTACCGTTATCATAGGTCTCTGTATCGTTAACAGGTGCCTCTCCGCCCTTCATAACTGCATCTACCATTTCTACTACCTTGGATGCCAGTGTACGTGTATCCTTGAAGATAGACATAGACTGTTTGCCGGCGATCATATTCTTTACGTTTGCGATATCACAGTCCTGACCGGTAATGATCGGCCACTCACCTGTGTAGTTTGCTTCCAGTGAGTTGGTAACACCAAGTGCTGTAGAGTCATTGGAGCAGAGAACTGCATCAAGCTTGGTTCCATCTGCATAGTTTGCAGAAATGATAGCATCCATTCTGGACTGTGCTGTTTCTGTTGACCAGTTTGCTGTTGCAACTGTTTCGAAATCTGTCTGGCCTGACTTAACAACAAGCTTGCCTGCATCGATGTAAGGCTGAAGTACATCCATAGCACCACCGAAGAAGAATCTTGCATTGTTATCACCAGGATCACCTGTTACAAGCTCAATATTGAAGGGTCCGTCTGTATTGTCAAGATCAAGCTTTTCCTTGATGTATTCGCCCTGCTTGGTTCCTACCATGTAGTTATCAAATGTAGCATAATATGTAACAGCATCAGAGTTCATGATCAGACGGTCATAAGCGATAACCGGAATATTCTTTTCCTTTGCCTGCTCAAGAACGGTTCCAAGAGAATCACCATCGATAGAAGCGATTACCAGAAGCTCACAGCCTGAGTTGATCATGTTCTCGATCTGAGATACCTGGGTCGGAATATCATTTGATGCATACTGGAGATCTACCTCATATCCTGCTTCCTTCAGCTGGGCTTCCATATTGGAGCCATCCTGATTCCATCTCTGAAGATCCTTGGTAGGCATTGCCACACCAACTTTTCCGCCGCCGGCTGCTGTGTCTGCTGCCGCATCAGTGTTCTCAGCTGATGCATCCTCTGCCGGTGCTGCCTCCTGCGTATCTGTACTTGTACTCGTACTTTCTGCTGCCCCCTGTGATGATCCGCATCCTACCAGCATGGAAGCTACCATTGCTGTGGTAAGAAGTACGCTCAGTAATTTTTTCTTCATAGAAATTTTACCTCCCTATTACTTTGTAGATTTTGTTTACAGTAGGATCATACCATAGAAGAAGCAGGACAAAATTATGACTTTCTGTATTTTTTTGATTCCCTCAGGGTGTCAAAAAGGACTGTGCTAGCATTTTTTTGTGCTCATCACAGTCCTTTTCCAAATTTAATCCTGTTCTGTTTTTATCGCCGCAGCATATCATTCCTCTTATTCCGGCATTTTCCCCGGTACATTTAAATAGACATCCTCCTTCAGATGAAAGCCGCTCCCTATGATCACCTCATTTATATTGTCCTCATTCACACTGATCGGCTCCAGTCCGATATAGGGGATCTCATAGGTTCCGTCATTCATTGACACGGTTCCCTCCAGTTCTTCTCCTTTTGCCAGCTTCACTGCACATTCTGCAGCCTTCTGGGCAAGCTTTTCTACCGGCTTGTATACTGTCATGACCTGGGTCCCCTCCACAATACGCTGACAGGCCTCCAGATCCGCATCCTGTCCTACCACAAGAATATCTCCTGCCATCCGTTTTTCCTTAAGATTATGTACTACCTTGCTTGCCAGGTCATCATTACCGCACATAATGGCATCTGTTTCCGTCACAAGCCCCATATGATCATCCAGGTATGCTGATGCCAGCTCTGCCTTCCACCCTTCTGCGTGCATGGAGTCCAGAATCGTCACATTGTGTGCCTCCATGACCTTCCGGAAGCCATCTTCTACAAGGGGTACATTACTATCCGTTGCTGATCCGCCAAGCATCAGCACCTTGCCGCCATCGATTCCCTTTTCCACAAGAGCTTCTCCCATCATGTTACCGACCATCTCATTATCAAAGGAAATATACAGATCCACATCTGCATTCCGGATCAGTCTGTCATAGGCGATCACCTTGATGCCGGCATCCTTCGCCTTCTTTACGCAGTCGCTCTGCGTATTGGAATCAATACAGATAATCGCGATCACATCCATTCCCTTATCAATAAAGTAATCGATCTGTTTTCTCTGCTGTTCAATATCCCCATTGGCATTCTGGACATTTACCTCCGCTCCAAGCTCCTTGGCCATAGATACGAAAATATCCCTGTCTCTCTGCCATCTTTCAATCACGAAGGAATCAAAGCACAGTCCTATCTGGATCTTGTCCTCCTTATCCTTTTCTCCTTCCGTCATTTCCTTTTCCATACTGCCACAGCCTGCCATAGTGATCAGCAGTATGAGCATCAAAAGAAAGCTGCCGATATGTTTTTTCATCCTACGGTATCCCCCTTATTTTCCTTATATTCTGTTGGCGTTACCCCTATATTTTTCTTAAAAGTCCTGCTGAAATAATTAGGATCAGCATAGCCCACCATAGAACAGATCTCCTTCATGGAGCTATCTGTCGTAAGTAAAAGCTCCTTGGCCTTATCCATTCTCAGATTAGTCAGATATTCAATAAAATTCTGCTCTGTACTGTCCTTAAAAAGCTTGCTGAAATAATAAGGACTGATATTTACCTCCCTTGATACCTCATCAAGGGAAATATCCCTGTTGTAGTTCTCCCTGATATAACGCATGGCCTCTTCGATCACACTTCCGGATTTCTCTGACCGTTTACTCTGGATATTTCTGCAGGCCTCTGCTATCTTATCCGTAAACCAGAGCCGCAGTCTCTCCGGATCCTCCATACTCATGATTCCCGGCAGATAATCACTTCTGACATCCAGCTGATAGGTCATACCTCCTTTTTCATAGGCAATGTGTTCTGACCACAATACAAATTCCAGTACCTTCAGCCGGATATCCATAAGCCCTGACCCGCTTTCCATCATCCAGTCAAAGAAGCTCTTGGCAGAAGCTGTGGCATTATTTATTTCCCCATTCTCAATTTCTTCAAATAATCTCTTCTCCAGCTTAATAGGATAATCCCCGGCATACTCACAGCGTAGGGGGAGATCATCCACATGGGCAACGCTCCCTGTTGATTCCACCAGCACCCGCAGTGCCTGCGTATAGGAATCTGCCATATCCCGCATTTCACCAACACTCCCGAAGCCGATCCTGAAGCTGATATCTGTCCGTTTTCTCAGATACCGCACTGCTTCCCTTGCCTTTTCGATCAGCTCGATACGCTCATTATAATCCATGGCTTCCTTTTCATAGGGCACCAGGACTGCCAGCTTATTGGCCATTACCGATCCTACATAGCAGTTAAAGTATTCCTTCAGGATCGTGCGTACCTCCTGATAATGATTCTGCATCCTGACACTGCTTCCTACCGCATTGGTCATATGATTCCCCTGCTGCTCATCCCCGCATACAACTGCCACCATGTAAGCATATTCGCTGTCTATCCCAAGCAGCGTCCTATAATTTTCTATATCCTCTTCAAAGTGCTCCTGCAGAAGGATATTGGAGATCAGCCCGCTCTCAATGATAGGAACTACCGTTTCCAGCTTTTCCTTGACCAGCAGCTCCCTCTTCCGCTTTTCCTTTTCCCTGTCAATGATCTCCATGGCTTTTTTCAGGACAGCCAGGATCCGCTTTCTCTCCATAGGCTTTGTAATATATTCAAGAACCCCAAGGGAAATGGCCTCCTGTGCATAGTCGAACTTATCATAGGCCGACATCACGATAAACACTGTACTGCTGTTTGACTTCTTGATTTCCTTCATTGCGTCAATTCCATTGATACCTGGCATCTGGATATCCATGACCGCAATATCCGGCCGGAAGCTTTCCGCCAGCTCAATTACACTTCTTCCTGTTTTGGCATACTGGATCTCACAGAGATCTCCAAATTCTTTTTCAATAATAAATTTCAGTGAATCGATCACGATCCCTTCATCATCAGCCAGCATGATCCTGTACATGGTAAGGCTCCCCCTCTTCCTTTTTCTTCAGGTATATAACAAACTCCGTCCCCTGGTTTTCTCCATCACTGTATATACTCATCACATCATCCATTTCTGAATATAGCTTAAGTCTTGCGATAACGTTATCCATACCGATCCCATTGGAACCTCCCACATGTTTTTCCTCCCGGTAAGTACCATTCAGAATCTTCTCTATCTTTTCCGGACTGATCCCCTTTCCGTTATCCCGTACACTAATACAGACAACATCCTCTTCCTGATAAACCTTCAGCCAGATCTTCCCTTTCCCTTCCATCTCCCGTATTCCATGGTTGACGCAGTTTTCTATGACAGGCTGCAGGATCATTCCCGGCATCCGTATGGAAAGCAGGCTTTCCTCTATCTTCTTTTCATAATGGATCTCTCCCGAAAATCTAACATTCAATATATAAATATAGTTGTCTACAAGTTCAATTTCCTCTCTTACAGTAACCGTTTCATTTCCCTTTTTTACATTATATCTGAAAAACTCTGCTACATTCTGGACATAATCGTAGGTACGGTCTGCTCCTTCCATCATGGCAAGCTGGGCACCCGCATTCAGGGTATTAAACAGAAAATGCGGATTGATCTGTGCCTGCAGATATTTCAGCTGCGCATCCTTCAGATGTGCTTCCATCATCAGCTCCTTTTCCTTCAGTGACTGCTGGATCTCCATACTCTGCCTCAGTCTCTCAATATACTGTCTGATGCTGACCACCATCTGGTTAAAGGCTTTGGTCACAATACCGATCTCATCTTCAGCCGCAACCGGTATCAGTTCCACGTCAAAATTTCCCCTGGCAACCTCGTCGGCCGATGTTGCCAGGCCTTTGAGCGGTCTGATCATGCCACCGGTAAACCGGATGATCAATACCACATTTCCCACGATCACAACAGTCAGCACCAGGATGCTGATCGTTTCAAAACGTCTGAACGCGTCAGACAGCCTGCTGTAATTCTCTGAGTTATTCCGAAACCGCTCATTGTTCAGACTGTTGATATAGGTATCAATATAGCCATACATCTGCGTGGCATTCTCATAACGCACCCTGTACTTCTCCACATTCCGTCCACGTTTGGCCTCGATCGTCTGCCCAACCACATCCAGATATTCCTGGGACATATGCCGGATACTCCGTTCCATCCTCAGAAAAGCAGTACCAACGATCTCATCATTCAACCCTTCCACCATTTCAGTATAGGTCTGTTCATTCCGGTAAAACTCCTCCAGGGAATCACTGGTCTTGGCATTCAGATAATCGGTCATGCTATCCTGCACTGCAGTCAGCGCATCCGACAGCTCGTTCAGGTGCATATTGTCTTCATAAACCATATCTATTTCCCGGGACATATTGTTGATTCCGGTAAATAGAAGCAGGGTAACCAGAAATACCAGCATATTTGCCAGAATAAAAACACAGCTCATCTTCTCCTGAAGTGACAGCTTTTTCGGATTAATTTTCATCTTCATCACCGCCCTCCAGATACTGTTCCACATTACTTTTGTCGATCAGGGTGACATCTGCCGTAAAATACTGGCTGGTGTTTCCCAGCAAATAATATTCAGTCAGCGCATCTACGCAAAATCCACCCATCTGCTCCGTATCTATGGAAATCGTTGCATTGACAACATTCCTGTCAATGGCATTGATAATAGTATCCGAATCATAATACCCCAAAATAGAAATCTGTCCAACCCGATTATAATCTACCACCGCCTGATAAACACAGGTAGTATTCAGCTCATTCAGACAGATGATGATATCCGGCAGCCTCTCTTCCATAAAAATATCCCGGATAGACTCTTCTACAGAAAAGGTATTGGTATCATCTACTGTGATATAGGAAACTGAGAACTTTGTTTCTCCCGTCTTTTCCTGTTCTATGGTATCCTGAATACCGGAATAGATAATATTCTGTCCGGAATTCATCGTATAGGCATTCGTAAGGACAGCTACCTGTATTTCTCCCTTTTCTTCGGATTTCTCCTTCTTCTGTTCCTCTGCAATCTTCAGCACCTGTCTGCCATATTCCCTGCCAAGATTATAGCTTCCTACACCAACAAAGCTGCACCGTTTGCTGTGGGTATTGTCACCATACAGCGTTACAACAGGAATATCCCTGTCTACAGCTTCATCAATCAGCTCTGTCAGCTCCCCGCTTTCATCCGATTCCACAAAAATACCATCCACGCCTGAAGAAATAGCAATTCTCATCAGATCCTCTCTGGAATAATCCTCTGACAGATTTTCTCCAAGAAGATCTACATAGGCATTTTCTTCCAGTCCCCTCTGATAAGCACCCTGATAAACAGACTGCCAGAAAGAGGATTTCCTGTCCTTGGTGATCATCACGTAATACTTATCATAGCTGTCTGCATCTGCCACCTCACGAAAACCCCTGATATATGATAAAAACAAAAACATACATATACAAACCGCTATCACACATAAAAGAACCAGGATCCCACTGATCCAGACAGTCCGTTTTACATTTTTCTCCTTCATTCCCCGTTCCTCATTTATCTTCTATTCCCTGTAAATATATTCTCATATTGGCATTTTAACTTCATTGTTCCAGCAGCACAATCAGTTCGTTTTTATAATTATAACAGATTATCTGGTTTTCTGTTAGTTCTTCTTCAGGGGATTGCTATGCCATCGGAAGTAATAATTCACAAAAATATTCATCATTTTCCAGTCTAAAGACCAGTCACCTGTAACCATAATAAATAAAGCAGGAATTTATTGCCGGGCTGATCCCCTCTCCCCTAATTTTTAATCTGTCTCCCCTCATGGTTCATATGATACTGATCCCGGTAGATCAGTTCCGACAGTGGCACAAAGGTATACCCCTTTTCCTGCAGCGTCGTGATCAGGGTATCCAGTGCATCTGCTGTATACTTTGCTCCATTATGGCAGAGAATAATTGATCCATTCCCCAGATGCTTATGCTCTGTTACCGTCTTCAGGATTGAATCCACGCCATAATCCTTCCAGTCAAGGGAATCCACATCCCATTGTATCGTATAATATCCACATTCCTTAGCCGTTTTCACCACGGCATTATCATAGTCCCCGTAGGGTGGCCGGAACAGGAACATTTCATAGCCGGTCAGTGTCCTTACCTTCTCATGAACCGTCATCAGCTCCTGTTTCTTTTCCTCATCTGAAAGCTGGCTCATATTCTTATGATTTTCACTGTGATTTCCAAGATCATGCCCGTCAGCCAGAATCGCCTTTACATCATCCGGATAGCTTTCCACCCAGCCCCCTGTCATGAAAAACGTCACGTGTACCTGATGCTTTTTCAAAATTTCCAGTATCCTGGCTGTATCCTCATTTCCCCAGGCAGCGTCAAAGGTCAGGGCAATCTCAGGCTCCTTCGTTTCCACACAGTAAATGGGAAGCTCCCTCCCGTCCACCGTACTGCTTGTGAAAAAACTCTGCCTGGCATTTATCACAATCCCTCTCACTGTGGCAAGCACTGTCAGCACAAGAACCCCATACTTTGCCATCCGGATCAGCTTCTGCTTTTTCTCCTCCAGTTTTTTCTGATAATCCGTCATACCAAATCCCCATTATCCCTGCTACTCCTGTTATTCCAGTGTATGTCAGCATGGCTTTGTCCTATCACTTTACTTTGCCGTAAAGCTTCTGTTAAGGAACGCCCCATTTTCTTGTAACCGCTGCCCTGACCTGTTATGGTAAGACCATGAGCAGGAGGTTTTATTATGAATATTGATGCATATTCCATTATTGCAATTATCATTATGGCTGTTGGTATGATCTGGGCCTTTTACGAAGAAAATATCCGGAAATAAGGGTCCGTTTGTCTATCTCTTTCTCAAAAATCTTCCGTGGCAGCGGAAGATTTTTTTGTTTCTTTTATCTATTTGTCATATACTGTAAGTAGACCATTTTAATCAGCAGATGCCTGCCCGCCTTTTTAGGTGCTGTGCAGGGAAAGGATGATTTTATGAATATTTACGATGCAATCCGCAGTATCATCAAGCCTCACACCGATGATGTCCTCATGCCGCTTTCCACAGTATTTTCCGAAACCATGGACAGAGAAAAGCCCTGGCAGGAATATCCCCGTCCCCAGCTTGTCCGTGATTCCTATTTCAGCCTGAACGGTCTCTGGGACTATGCTATTACCGGTGACAGGATGCTGCCCACCTCCTTTGACGGGCAGATCCTTGTTCCCTTTTCCCCGGAATGCTCCCTCTCCGGAGTCGGACGGAATCTGCAGCCCGGTGAATATCTCTACTATCACAGGCTTCTTCCGGAGGACTTCTGCCATCTTCCTTCCGGGTACAGGCTTCTCCTCCATTTTGGTGCTGTTGACTACGAAGCTGATATTGTGCTGAACCACAAGCAGGTGCTCCATCATACCGGTGGATATCTGCCCTTTACTGCAGATATCACAGACTTTCTGCTTGATGGGGGAAATCATCTGTCCATCCGTGTGCGGGATGATACGAACAGAACACAGCAGTCCCGCGGAAAACAGAGTCTTGAAAGGGGCGGCATCTTCTACACAGCCCAGAGCGGTATCTGGCAGAGCGTATGGCTGGAACAGGTTCCAGACAGCTATATTAAAGAGCTGTACTTCCTGCCCTCCTATGACAATAAGACCGTTACTGTAACTGCTGTGATTGCCGGTTCTGCTCCCTCGCAGGCACCATTTATCAGTGTCACTGCCGGTAACAGGGAGCTGCTGTCCACAGAATTATCCAGACAGAAGGCTGCCCCGTCCACATATACTGCCGTCTTCTCCATTTCTGAGGAAGACTTTCATCCCTGGACACCAGAGGATCCCTTCCTTTATGACGCAAAGCTTTTCTGCGGCAGGGACCAGGTTTCCAGCTATTTCGCCATGCGTCTTTATTCCATTGAATCAAAAGCGCCTGGAGATATCCCTGTTTTCTGCCTGAACCATACCCCCTTCTTCCTGATGGGCGCCCTGGATCAGGGCTACTGGCCGGAGAGTCTGTATACAGCTCCCTCCGATGAAGCACTGATCTATGATATCAAAGTAATGAAGTCTCTGGGATACAACATGCTGCGTAAGCATATCAAGGTAGAAATGGCACGCTGGTATTACCACTGTGACCGTCTTGGCATGATCGTCTGTCAGGATATGGTTAATGGGGGCGGCTCTTATTCCATGCCCCTTGTAAGCTACCTTCCTACCGTTTCCCAGACCCTATGCAATCAGATCCGTGATCACAATTATTCTCTGTTTTCCCGTAAGGATGAGATACACAGGAACCGTTTCGAGCAGGAATGCAGGGACACTGTCGCTTATCTGAAATTTTTCCCTTCCATTGCTATTTACTGCCCTTTTAACGAAGGCTGGGGACAATTTGATGCTATCCGCATCACAGACATGATAAGGCAGCTGGATCCCACGAGGCTGATCGACTCTGCCAGTGGCTGGTTTGATCAGGGATGTGGGGATTTTGTCAGTGTCCATAATTATTTCCGCAAGCTTTCCGTTCCTGTGGAACACTTTTCCGGGAAACGTCTGAAGAACCATTCCTGTCCGGACGGGAGAGCCAGATTCCTGTCCGAATATGGCGGTCTTGCCTGCCAGATCAAAGGGCACACCTGTGTTGCCCGGATCTTTGGCTATAAACACTATGACACTCTGCCACAATTTCAGGAGGCTTACCGCAGGCTCATACAGGATTCTCTCCTTCCCCTGAAGAAAAAAGGACTTTCCGGAGCAGTATATACACAGGTATCGGATGTGGAAGAAGAGGTCAACGGTCTTATGACCTATGACAGGAGGGTGATCAAGATTCCCGTTCCTGCAGCTTCTGAACAGGAATTATGATACCGGCATAATGGGCATCCGCATACATTTTGGCATTTTTAATGACATTTTGGCACTTTTCCTGATTTTCTCCGGCATACTATGTATAATATTTTCAGACAATGTAATAGGATTTTCACATCCGGAATGGAGAAGCTATGGGAATTGGAGAAATACTAGGGGTCAGGACGATCAAGATCAGCACCTCGTCCCCTTACTCACTGGAAGAATTTTTTGAAAAAATCAAGGATACACCCTTTGATGCCGGCAAGCCTGCTCTTGTCAAGGATGGTCTGACCTATGTGATCGCATTTCCTCAGATTGACAGGAATAATCAGGTGCAGATTATTGGAAATAAAGGCCTCTTTTACGTTCAGAGAAGTGTCCAGCCAGCCGGCATTGATAAGATGGTCGCCAATATGGCTCTTGAAAAGCTGACAGATGGTCTGACCGGTCTTTCCGGTGCTTTTGGCAGTGCCAAGAAGAAGTGCATGGAGCTTGCTCAGAATACTGCCGATATCATTCTTGCCATGAATTTGTAAAAACATATATAATTATTCATATTTTTCTATGCTATAATAACAGGGTTAACCATTTTAAGTCACCCTGTTATTTTCTTATTATATACTTAGAAGGATAAATTTATGATTATTTATATTTGCGATGATTCCCAGGCTGATCTGATGCGGCTTTCCCATTATCTGTCCAGGGCAATCTCCCACCTCAGCACAGAAGTAACCATCCAGTCTTTTACTTCCGGCAGGGATCTTCTTACAGCCTTTGCAGCTGCCGTAGAAAAGCCTGTCCTGCTCTTTCTGGATATTTATATGCCGGACAGTGATGGCATGCAGACTGCCGTCACGCTCCGTGAAAATGGTTTTACCGGCGGCATTATTTTTACCACCAGCTCCACCTGCCACGCCATGGACAGCTATAACGTAGACGCCCTGTACTATCTGCAGAAGCCCTATGACGGCACAGACTTTCTAAATGCCATGAAACGCTGCTCCGGTATTCTGAAGGATGCTTCCAAAACCTATACCTTTCTGTCCAAGGGCAGTAAAGTGCAGATTCCCCTGAAGGATATTCTTTTTTTTGAAACAGGCAGACATGTGACCCTTCTGCATACTCCCTCCGAGGTGCTTTCGTTCACCAGAGTACTTTCGGAGGTCTGTACGGATTTTGCAGATAATCCTGACTTTATCAGAGTCGGCCACAGCTATCTGGTCAACCGGCTTTATATTTCATCCTTTACAGAATCTGAGATCACCATGACCGATTCCACGGTGATCCTGATCCCGTCAAGGCTGCGCAAGGCAATCTGCCAAAATCTCCGGGAGCCCCTGGGCTGACCTGCAGATTGCTTATATTTTTTCAAAAAAAGGAGAGAGCCACCCAACGGGCAGTTCTCTCTTTTTCTGATATAGATCACTTTGCTTTCACCGAAAGCAGACAGCTTCCTGATTTTTACATAGCATCTACAACGGCATCCAGTACATCAAGTAATGTAAGCATGGTGTCGTTTAATGTCTCAGCATCCAGCTCTGTAATCGTATCCTGGGAAATCTCTCCCATCTCATTGATTATGTCTGCGGTCTGGGCAAGTGCATTCTCGATCTCGTCATTCTGCTCGATCTCATCGGACATATAAGCATCATAAACCGTATTGTAAACATCGGTCAGTGTTGCGTAGTTGTCCTGAAGCGCTGCAAAGGTCTCATCAGAGCATGCCTCATCAGCTGTGCTCTCTCCATCTCCGACTACTTCCATGGCATCAACGATACCAGAAAGTCCATCAAGGATGTCCAGCATTACACCATTTAAGGTTTCAGCATCTGCCTCTGTAATAGTATCCTGGGAAATCTCTCCCATCTCATTGATCACATCTGCAGCCTGGTTCATCAGATCTTCGATCTCAGCATCGCCAGCGATCTCATCGCTTTCATACAGATCCTTCACCTGATTGTAAGCATCAACCATGACAGCATAATTATCCTGAAGTGTTGCAAAGGTCTCATCAGAGCATGCCTCATCGGATGCTGCGTCCTCTGTTGTTTCTACGTCTGCGGTTTCTGCGGTTTCTGCAGAGCCTCCACATGCTGTAAGCATGGACATTGCCATTACACCTGCTAATACTACTGCTAAAATTTTCTTTTTCATTTTTTTCTCCTTTACATATGTTTATCTTTCACACAGATGTGATTATATGAAATTTCAGGCGATTTTGCAATCCCTGACTGCCAATTTGTAGCGCAAAGTGCCAAATTGTAAATAATTGGTTTTCTTTTTACGCAAATTCGTTTTATATCCTGTGGTCACATATCTTCCATATCCTCCGGATAGAACCATATATTCCCTTCCTCATCTATTTCCTGCGTGATATAAGGTGTATAGTACACATTTCCATAAATATCATGAAGCTCAAAGCTATAAAAATAATACCCTGCCGGCAGATAATCATACGTCAGCTCTACCTCCCCGTCTACTGTACAGGCATCTCCAAGATACCACTCTTCTGTATCATCATCCAAAGACGTCCAGTAATAAACCGGCTCGAACACGTCTCCATCCTCCAGTTCGTAAACCTCACGTGAGGCTGCCCCGGTTTCCGGATCGATACCGTCCCATATCCCGATCACCGACCACTCTCCATACTCCCAGTCATATTCGATCCTGAGCGCTGTGTCGTATTCCCCGTTCAGCATGATCTCACAGGCATAAATGCTGCAGGTATCCGTACTCTCTGCCAGCTCAAGCGGCAGCATAACTCCATCTGCCGTCAGCCAGAGTCCATCGAAATCATCCCTGATCAGATTGTTTTCGTAATCATAATAAATCTCTTCTGTAGACCCCACATAAAAGATCCCATCCTCTCCATCATTCACAAAAACACTGCAGCAGGCATAGGCCAGCTCATCCATATCCTCAAATTCCACAACATAATTTCCATTGCAGTCAAAATAGATATCTGCGATCCCCAGTTCACTTTCGTCCACAGAAGCAAATTCTCCTATATTTGTCGTAGGATTGGAAATACCGGCTGCCGAAATTCCAAACAGCTCTGCCAGATCTGCAATATCCTGCAAAAGGGAGCTGTTGTCATAATCCTGTGCACTTCCCGTTCCGGCACCGTAAGCCACCTTATCCACCAGTGCATAATAATAATTGCACGGACACAGCTGCGCAAATGTCTGAAGCTCTTCCGATCCCTGGACAGAGATCGGATAATAAATAGAAAGTCCTCCGGCCTGCTTATGCAGCCGCCCATTCACATTATAGACCACACACTCTTCCAGCTTTTCCCTTGCTCTTTCTATTTTCTCTCCATAATCAGACAGATTATCCAGCATCATCCCAAGATCAACCATATTGGTATAACCCTCTGCCCTCGTATTTCCTCCAAAATTATCTGCCCCAAGGATCTTTCTTGCCGCATCTCCCAGGTCATCCTGTTCATATATCACCTGAAATGCCTGATTACATGCCTGCACCAGCTCATCGATCCCGGACAGCTCCGTTACAGAAAAGGTTGCCATTTGCTGTGCATCTGCCTCCCGGCAGTGGTCATAATAATCCTCACAGATCTGCTTTCCCAGTGCCTTTCCGTCCGCAGCCGGATTTTCAGCCAGATAATCCAGCATTCCTGTATAGTCCCATCCCGTTCCCGGCTCATACTCTTCAGACGCATAGAGATAACGTGCATATGGTACCATCTGATTAGCCACTTCCAGCGTACTCATCAGACAGGCATCAAAGCCGATAAATTCAAACCGGTCTGTCATACTGTCATAGGCCCTGTCAAAGGCAGCCGCCATTTCAGCAACGCTCAGACTGTCATATTCATACTGTTCATCAAAGCACACACCATTAATGCTGCCGCTTCCATGATCCCACAGGATCACTCCCATCCTTTCAGCCGGGTAATGCTGTACACCCCATATCAGAAACTCTGACAGTGTCCCTGCATCTCCCATATTGGCATTCGGTCTTTCATCTACCTTTTGCAGCTCTCCGTTTTCCAGTACAAACCGTTCCAGCCTATCATCCGAAATATCCTGATACCAGTAACTGGAGCCTCCCGTCTGATAAACTACCCGGATCTGCTGTGACGGATATGCAGCCAGTGCTTCCTCAATATCATCACTGGCAGCCCCTCCGTCAGATTCAAGATCACTTCCGCAAAGATACACAAAGATCGTCCAGCCATCCTCTCCCATGGGAATTTCCTGATCTCTTGATCTTCTATCGATCACAAGCTTCCCGTTTTCCTGGGATATGACAGTTCCCCTCTCTGACAGACTGACAGTGCTCCCGCTATCTTCTGTTCCATCTTCTCCTTCTGTTTCCTGTTCTTCCTCATAGAAGTCTTCCTCATCCTCCAGAAGCCACTCAATAAAACCACAGCCACTGAGCATTCCTGTCAAAAGGCACAGCAATGCCAAAAGCCCCGGAATACTTATTCTTCTTTTCCAAGCTCCTTTGTTTACCTTCATCCCTTTTCTGTAATCCCCTTCTTTTCCTGTCATTCTGCAAAGTTCAGTATAACTCCATATTACAGACTATACATGACATACGCTGTATGATACAAGAAAAAATGCCAGATTGTATCTGAAACTGCCAGATTGCCTGCTGTGACGCAAAAAGACCTGACAGCTTTCACCATCAGGTCTTCTCTCTGTTCTTTATAAAATTCCGTTTCCGGCACTCCCGGAAATCTATTTGGCAGCCTTGTCATCCTCTGCTGCTTCCTCAGCTTCTGTCTCAGGTACTACATTGTGTACTGCTGTTACAGTAACAACTGGTGTGTCTGGATCTGTCATCAGAACGATATCTTTATCTTTGGCAATATCCAGATCTCTTACCTTAACGGTATCACCGATCTTCAGGGTGCTTAAGTCAACCTTAACGCTGTCTACCAGTGCAGAAGGCAGTGCCTTGTAGGAAACCTCCTTCAGAAGCTCCTGTGCAACACCAGCTGCCAGCTTATCATGGTTCACCAGAATAACCTCTGCAACAGAATGTACCTTCTCACCCTGTACCAGTGCCTGGAAGTCGATCTCATCTACTCTTCTCGCCAGTGCATTGTAATCGATCTCTTTGATCAGTACATCATATGCCTTGCCATCTACCTCCAGCATAATCTGGCTGCCCTTATGATCTGTAGTAAGAATACGGTTTACTTCCTGAGCGTTCATCTTAACGGGAATAGATCCTTCGATCTCACGTCCGAAAACGTTGCCTGTTACATAGCCTTCTCTTCTCAGTCTCTTTGCTTTGATCTCCATGCTTCTTTTTTCAGCTTTTAAAGTATTCATTTGTCTTTTCCTCCAAAAATCTGAATTGCTTAGCATTCCTCGTGTTAAGTATTCTTTTTTCTTGTTACATTTGTATTATAACACGCATATTCAAAACAGATTAACCAAAAATTTTTATTTTTGGGGAAAATAATTGTGTATTTTTTCCGTTTCCATCAGTCTCTTCTTCTCTTTTTTGCTATAAATACTATCACTGCACCGCCAGCTATTCCACCGCCAAGGATGGTCAGTAAGATACTCCAGCGGATCCGGTCACCACTGCTGTCAGCAGTTTTCCCTGTTTCCGTAGTGCCGGCGGTAGTTTCCGTAGTGCCGGTGGTATCAGGAGTACTCTCCATCTCTCCGGTGCTGACCGTACTGTCTGCTCCGGGAACCGTTTCTGTCCCGCCAATATTTCCTGTGTCAGTCATATCCCGGTCATTCTTTGCCTCTTCGATATCAAGGAAGCTTCCCGTTGTCACAGCCTGATCTTTCAAGCCTCCCTGCCAGATTCTGGCAATGCTTTGCTCTGCATCGCCGGTACCTTCCTTCCATTGCCTGAAAGCATCGGATCCCAAACGCTCTCCTGCTCCTGGATTTTGATCATGGCTGCCGTTCTCAGTAGCAGTATCCTTTACCGTCTGCCGCGCTATCAGTGCGAGCTGTGGTGCAGATTCATTTCCTGCACTGTCCTTTGCCGTCAGATACAGGGAATCACTATTTTCACTGTCATCCAGTACACCGGTGACAGTGAAGCTGCCATCAGCTGCGGCCCGGGTGCTCTCACCGCCATCTTTGCCGTAAAGGATCTCACTTCCCGCATCCGCCATTCCTGTGATCTGATATTTCCCCGTAGTCCTGTCGGCGTAGAACATCGGATCGGAAAGTGTAAGCATGGGCGCTGTATCGTCCCTGCTTACCAGCAGGAATTTACTGGTCACATCCTCAGCTGAACTGCCTGGTATCCCGGTAATTCCATCAATCCTGAGCATCAGACTGCCTTCAAAATCGGGAATCGTATATTGGCCGTTTCCATCAGACGTAATCACGTTTCCTGTGTCCTTGTCCATTCTCGTTACCCTAAAGTCTGCGCCCTGCACATTGCTGCTCACAGACAGCGTATTTGAAGCACCGCCAATATAAGCGTGGAACACACCGTTTTCATCTGGTGTACAATCTGTTCCATTGACTTTGAGCGTAAAATCAAGCGGCTGATATTCCGGCAGATATTTATCAGCAGAAAATGTCTCCTCACTGTAATACTTTCCCTTTTCAACAGTTCTGTATGCTCTCACACCGACTTTATATGTTTCATTTGCAGACAGGTTTTTGGATTCCCCTGTTTCTTCTCCACCCACGGTCAGCGCCATATTGATGGCGGTTGTTTCCTTATCAAGGTCATAGCCAAATCCGGTATCAACCCAGTCGCTTCCCTTCTGCTGATAAATCCGCACAGCGTAACCATCAGCGTCTGTTACGGCTTCCCAGCCGGCGCTCATAACCTCGTTTCCGGCAAGCTCCAGTGTCACATTTTGAGGCTTGCCCGGCTGATTGCTGTTTCTATAAGAAATCTGCTCATCAAACTGCTGATTGGCAATGGCCGCCAGGGCAGTTTCATCCACGCCATCCCCATCAAGATCCGCCGTTTTTTCCATCATCAGGAAGGAGGTCACATAGTAGCTGCCCGTTGGCGCCAGTGCACCATCCGTTGGGATACTGACCGAAATATTATCCGGAGCATCAATCTGCCGTTCGTCAATCAGGTAATCTGCTCCCCCCTTAGTATTGGCAAAATATGTACGCAGCACATAGGTTGTATTTCCTGCTGGATGTTTCACCTGACCGGCAAGCTCCTTATTGCTGCTGTCCAGATTCAGCTTAAGCTCCTCGAACGGTTCCACATCAATTCCCTTCTCATCCGTAAAGCTCAATCCGTTTTCTGCACTGACAGAATAAGTGCCGCCTTCTTTCAGCCTCATAAGAGCCAGATGATATACCTTGCCATCATCCTCCGATTTCTTCATATTGGCAATAATCGTCGCATTGATCTCTGCATTAGGATCAGTGGGATCTTTCCCCTCTTCTATCCAGTTGATATCGATTTCACTACTATCCTTCTGAATCTTCAGGTTGTTCTTGATCTCTTCCTCCGTGACAATACCGTCAAAGGCCAGCAGGATATACGGCGTTTTTCCTTCGCCTCCATCCACCGTGATTTCTGCCTGGATTCTACCACCATTTCTCGGTGCAGGAGCCTTTCTGACAGGACGCTTGCTTACATCCTCTACATCCTCCACATCTTCCTCAGACGCCGGTGCTTCCTCTGTCTCCGTACCGGCTGTATTTCCGCTCACTGTGGTTTCTTCCTCGCTCTCCTGTGCTTCTTCCCGCGCTTCTGTCTTTGTTTCACTGGTGTTTTCCGGCATGGCTTCTTCCTGCACCTCTGTCCCGCCGATGGCTTCCTGAGCGGCTGCTGCCTGCACTTCTATCCCGCCGATGGCTTCCAGCACGACAGCTTCCTGCGCGGCTGCTTCCAGCACGGCTTCTTCCTGCCCTGTGCTTTCCAAGGCAGGTGTACCAGAAGATGTCTCGACAGGTGCTCCGGAAGGGGTTTCAACAGGTGCTCCGGAAGGGGTCTCAACAGGTGCAGCGGAAGGGGTCTCGACAGGTGCTCCGGAAGGGGTTTCGACAGGTGTACCAGAAGGGGTCTCTGTGGCAGTCTCCCCATTTCCTTCCGTCGTGGATTCCGGCATGGCAGTTTCCTGCTCTATTGCTTCCTGCGTGGCAGCTGAGGGCTCCGCGGCTTCTTCAGTATATATCTCCAGTACATCCTCTCCGCTGTCTTCTAACAGCATTCCCTGTACGATCGGTGTCACGCCTTTGTCCTCCCAGTTCCACTCGGGCAGATAGCCGAACACCTTGACCTCAATATCCCAGCCGCCGCCCTTTCTGAAGTCGGTTTCTACAATCTGCGGCACGAGTACCCACACCCTGGCATTGGCGAGCCAGCATCCGACATAGGCCATCGCACCGATGTACACATCGACATTTTCAAAGGCCTGCTTCATGCCTTCCTCAACACTGACGTTCCTGATCGGAAAGGTTGTCTGACCGCCCACGATGAGATTGATGTTTGCAACGTCAACACCAAGACCGCCTATGGCGCGTATATTCTCCGGGATCTGTACTCTCCCTCCTACTGTACCGTTCGCCCCGATACCGAGATAAACCTGGTCATTACTGTTATTCACACCGCCAAAGGCTCCAAGCCTGATCGCACTGTCCAGCTTGATGACATTGATCTCTGTGCTGGGCAAGGCCACCTCAAGCTCCTTCGAGCCAACAAAATACACACCCTTGTAGCTGACATTTTTGTAACTGCGCTCCTGCCCTTCAAGCTTAAGGGAATAGCCAAAGCTTTCCACAATTGATGCATTCGTTCCTACAAGTCCGACATCAGTCGCCTTAAGGGAGATTTCACTTGGACCAAGGACCACATTGCCTGTTCCTTCGATCAGATGCATATAGGTGCCTGTCAGGGCACCGCGCAGCTTGATCGGCGGGATAGCGAAGTAGTCACCGTTCACTGTGCTTGCCAGATTTTTAAAGCCTGCGCCTCCTCCATTGAGCTGTCCGACAGGAATCGGAGGGATCAGAACGATACCCGGGCTCGCCTTGACATAAAACCACAGGTTATCCGGAAGCAGGGATCCGTCCTTTTTGCTGCGCACCAGTGCAAGCTCCGCTTCTGTTTCAAAAAGATCCATGGCATTCAGCTTCAGGCTGAAGGCATAAAGCTCCCTGCCCTTGAAGGTATTGACCTCGCCTTCTACCTCCGCAAGCTCCAGCCCTATCAGGCTGGCAGTATTGAATTTGCCCGTAGCATGGATACCGTTGACCTTAAACTCATGCTTCTCATTTAAACCATATCCAAGCTCTGTAAGGGAAAACTCCGCACCGTCAAAAATAGTCTGAAAACCGATGTGCCCGTTAAAGACAAGATTTCCTGCTGTGTCAGTATCCGCCTGCTCCAGCTTCACCGAAGCATAGGGAATATCCACGAAGACGATAGCATCGTTTTTATTAGGATCGATCCCGAACTGGAATCCCTCCTTTACAAGCGTAATCTTAAGCTCTCTATCTTCACCGCTTTTAGGCTGATAGAACTTGAAGGTCGGTGCGTTGAGGCTCACGCCCTTCTGTTCCACCCTGCCATCCCTATGGATGACAAGGCTTCCCTTTTCAGTATCCCATGTCGCTGCGACAGAAGGGGAAAGCATGGCGGCACCGCCAGTGAAGGTAAAGGCTTCACCGTTTTTGCTCTCATAGTCTCCGTTAATAAGTGCAATGGGACTGGCACCGTACTGCTTTTTCAGTGCCTCCAGTGCAGCTCCATCTGCCACAGGCTCCACTCTCACACCGCCCTTTGAGTCAGCAAAGGCAGCAAGCTGCTTCGCATAGATGGAAGAATCGACCTTGTCCGGTTCAGAAGGCACCGTTACGGCTGCTGACTTCAGCTCACGGAATCCCCAAAGGAAGTGAGCCGATCCTTCTGAAATATTCTCCCGGCTAAACTCGAATCCAACACGGCTTTCGAACGCCACACGGGTATTTATAGGCTTATCACCCGGCTCTACACTGACAGACGTTGGAAGCGCCACACGGATTGGCTTGTCCTTGCCGGAAGAGGACTGAATCTCCTTTTCATAGTAATCCGACAGCCCTGCAAAGGGATTTGCCCAGGGATATGCATCCACATAGGCCTCCGTAATGTAAACACCGTCTACATCTCCCCACGAGGAATACCCCTTGGGAACAGTCTTTGTATCCAGATTTTCCACCGGAGCGGTGAATACCGAGTTTTCCGTAGTGATCTTCAGCGGTTTCCCATCCTTTTTCTCCGGTACTGTCGTACGGCTCATTTTAATGGCCGGACCGCCCGGCTTTTCCAGAACAGAGCTGTGACCCATACCGGTAAAACCGTTGATCGAATACCCACAGGTAAAAGCAAAATCGCGATTTTCCTTTGGCAGGCTGTCCTTGTCAATGAGAATATCGCTGACCGAAGACAGTACTCCCCAGGTGCCCTCTTTGGACGACCCGCTCTCCTTAAGCTGCACAAGCTCATAATAGACCGTCATAGTTGCAGTGACGTGGTTCATTGCTGTCAGCAGGGAATATTCTGCCTTGATCGCCGATGTAGATCCGTTCGGTGTCCTGTTTGTAAATTCTGCCTTTTTCAGCTCCACCACCGCAGGATCGACAATCTCTTTACCACTCTCATACATGATGAAATTGCACCACATGATCTGGCTGTTACAGAAAATATTGTCCTCTCCATCAGGCTTCGCAGTCGGGACTGTCGTAAGGTATGGTGTGGAGCCGAAAAACTTGCGCAGCGCCACACGGATATAACCGTTCTGCAGGGCAAGCGCCCCATCCTCCAGTGTGATCTGTTCCACGGTTGCAGGGTTTGTCGGCCAGATATCTCCTGCAAATGCCAGCGTCTCTAATGGCAGAGCGCTAAACAGCAGGATCAGTGTCAATAAAAAGGATATCGCCTTCTTCATAGTATATAATTTCTCCTCCTCTCCGGATCGTTCATGTGAATCGTTCAGAACGTACGATAAAAAACATCTTATTTATATAGGTACATGAACTCCGAAAAACTCTCACCTAAGAATCAAATTTTTTTAAATGTTTTTCCCCCCCTTTACAAAGGAAAAGAGGGTTCCTTTGAACCCTCTTCACATTTCTGCAATATAAAACGTCAGCAGTTAATCTTCATCTTTTTCCGGAAGCACCCGCGCAGGAATAACGGATGCCGCTCTATTCTTCCTTGGATCGGGAATCAGACATTCTCTGCCGATACATCAGAGGAAACCACGTTTCTTCCATTATGCTTGCTCTGATACATAAGGCTGTCTGCTCTTTTTATGATGTCATCAGGTGTGTCCTGATGTCTTGATATAGTAACTCCTACGCTGATAGTGACTCTCAGCTCCTGACCATCTGAATTTGTAACAACTGTATTTTCTACCAGATGCCTCAATCGCTCAGCAATAACAGACGCTTCATAATTCCTGTTAATGGAAAAGATACCTACAAATTCTTCGCCACCCCATCTGCCGAACATATCTTCCTTCTTAATTGTATGCATGATACTCTTCGCAATATCAGTCAGGACCAGATCACCAACATCATGTCCATAGGTATTGTTAAACACTCTGAAATGATCGATATCCGCAAAGAGCAATGCAAATCTTTTACCGAAACGCTGATATTCAGACAGTTTATACTGCAGAAAATTCTCCAGATAAGCTCTGTTAGGCAGTCTGGTCAGAGAATCATGCATCGCCTTCTCAGACAGATTTTCAAT
>ERZ1026772.743-NODE-743-length-21636-cov-4.662435_pt1 | contig 21636 bp, 35 predicted proteins | sample MGYA00380124_ERZ1026772 | MGnify/ENA primary metagenome ERZ1026772 (study PRJEB33269, sample SAMEA4719760) | human gut metagenome | biome: human-associated habitat; feature: organic feature; material: feces | place: Cameroon | collected 2013-10 ...
TCTTATATTCAACTGTCAAACTCCCGTGGGAAGAAAAAATAAATTAAGAAAATGATAAGTTTTAGAATGAAATTCGACAAGAGGTTTTAAGCCTCTGCCGAATTTCTTTTTTTATTGAAATAGCAGAGAAAAAAAGAAGAGCGTGCAGAGTGTAGAAACTCTGACACGCTTATTTTTTTACAACGAAAGAGAGGTAAACAGTATGAAGTTGAACAAAGAGAAATTTTTAAGGACAGAGTTAGGCGGCAGCTTAGAGGAATGTGTAACAAGCTGGGATATAGCGTTAGACGCTTGCAGGAAATACGCATACTACACGGACGAATATAAAAGGGAGAGAAAAGTAGCGGATTGGTGTCAAGCGCAGTGGGAAGTTTACAAAATGGCAATACAGCAGTTTTACGGTGTAGAGTATTGCTTTACCAGAACTGATAAATATTATGGGCTGGTTACGGAAGATGAAACAGACTGGCTTTTTAAGGTTGAAAGAAAGGAGAGTAAGGACAATGGCAAGGAGATACAAGAGATTGCGCTATGAGGACAGACAGACAATAGAAAAGATGCTTAAGGCTGGCGACAGCGTAGTAATGATTGCAGGAGCGCTGGGAGTGCATAGAGATACGATTTACAAGGAACTTAACCGCAGCAGCACAGACCAGCACACATACACAGCCGACGTAGCGCAGGCGACACTTTAAACCCAGAGGGGCAACGAAAGAGAGGTAAACAGTATGGCAGCAGTAATGATATTTGAAAGGAGAGGTATACAGTGGGATTGACAGTATTAAGCCTATTTGACGGTATAAGCTGCGGCATGGTGGCTTTGCAGCGGGCAGGCATAGAGATAGACAAGTACATAGCATATGAGATAGAGCATAATGCTATTGAAATCAGCAGAAAGAATTACCCAGACATAATAAGGGGTGGGGACGTCACAAAGGAAGATTTTACAAAGTATAAGGGCAAGATAGATTTACTGATAGGCGGTAGCCCATGCCAAAACCTTTGCAGCTGCGGGGATAAGAAAGGGCTGGACGGTGCGGAAAGCAAGTTGTTCTTTGATTATGTGAGGGCTTTATACGAAACAGAGGCTAAATGGTTTTTGCTGGAAAACAATGCAACCATGACAAAGGAGAACCGAGACATAATAACAGAAATTATGGGGGTAGAGCCTATATACATTAACTCTAATCTGCTGACGGCGCAGGACAGGAAAAGGCTGTACTGGACGAACATACCGGGGATAGAGCAGCCAGAGGACAAAGGGCTTACTTTAAAGGATATTGTGCAGCCAGCGGAAGAGAAAAAAGAGTATGAATGTTATAAAAGAATGGCTGCAAAAAGAGAGGGTACTTTAGCTTTTAAAAAGGCATGGGCGAATGTGAGGACATTAGACCAGAAAAGCAGAGCCTTAACTACATCACAGTCAATAAGCAATTCTGGGGCAACAAATGTAAAGTATTCAGATACCGAGTATTACATACTGACGCCTATAGAGTGCGAACGGCTACAGACATTGCCAGACAATTACACAGAGGGGATAAGCAATACCCAGCGCTATAAGGCTATAGGGAACGGCTGGACGGTAGAGGCAATAGCGCATATCTTTAAAGCCCTGCGCGTGGCACTGGAAAAAGGAGCCGCACCGGTAATGTTAAAAGAATGTGTGCGTCCGGAGCGGTCATACAGAAACATTGAAATTATGCCGGAGAGGATACAGCAGGCGGCAGAGGAAAGAGAGGTTATAAAGATGCAGGGGCAGGACAAGGAAAAATACGAAAAGCAGATAGCGGAACTTAAGCAGCTGGTAAAGGAAAGGGATAAGGAAATTGCAGACATGAGGGAAGAAATGCAGCAGCTTAAAAATAAAGTATTCAACATTCTTTTAGAGAAAGCGTGCGGCTGAACTGTTAAGCCGCCAGTACACGCCCTTAATTTAATGGCAGAATACAGAGCTTGAAACTGACTATAGCAGTACAAGCCTATAGCGGGGCGCTGGTTCGATTCCAGCAGGGCAGTTTTGGTAGCAGGCATGGCAAGCCTGCACCAGAGGGCAGCAGGCTAATAGCTGCATCTGGATACCGTGACAAAAATAGTAGCGGTCATACCAGCTAGAGAGTATGTGGACGGTCAACAAGTTTTCTGCGGCTTTTTAATGTGAAAAGCAGCCCACACGGTAAATAAATACGCCAGAGCAGGAGTAAAGCGGCATGGAAAGACAGAGAGCGCCGCCGAAAAGGAAAGGTTTAAGGGATTTGGCAAGGCAAGGAATTGTATATCACGGTGGCGGCAGCAGTAGTAATGCAGGTTGCCGCCAGAAGAGGCAGGGAATGAGAGCAGTATATAAGGAATATGAGGACAGTTATATAAACGGCTACGCAGATGCCTTAGAGGATATGTGGCGCTGGCAGCAGGCAAGGCGGCAACGGGAGCGGGATAGACAAGCCCGCCGCTGGTATTTCCTTAAACAGAGGGCGCTAGGAGTAGTAACACTTGTATTTACCGTGCTGGCGGTATGGGCTTTAGAGGGCGACGTTACCATAGCGCTTATCACAGTACCGCTGGGGCTTGCGCTGATATTCAGCAGGCAAAAGCTGGTAGTGAATGAATATTTTTTTGAAACAGAAGAGAGGCAGGCAAGAAATGGTACAGATATTAGAGCTTTTCGGTGGCATAGGTAGCCCACGTTGCGCACTGCGCAATATAGGCATACCAGTAAAGGCTATTGATTATGTGGAAATAGACGAAAAGGCGGTACGTTCTTACAATGCTATGTTTTCTGATGAATTGGAGTATAAGACACAGAGCGTAGTAGGCTGGAACTTAAAGCCAGACATTCTTATACACGGTAGCCCGTGCCAAGATTTCAGCATAGCAGGGCATCAAGGGAAAGCGACGGCAGAGGCGGGGCGCATAAACCGTGGAAAGGGAGCGGACAAGGGCAGCGGGACACGTTCAAGCCTTATGTGGGAAACAATTCACATTATAGAGCAAATGGGGGAATGGAAACCAAAATACGTTATCTGGGAAAACGTGAAAAATGTATTGAGCCGCTACATGAGGGTAAATTTCAATCGGTATTTATCGGAAATGGAGAGGCTGGGGTATAGTGTAATTTTGAGATACTGGACGCTAGGGAGTTTGGGCTGCCACAGGCACGGGAAAGAGTTTTTACAGTATCCGTACTGGGGAATGAAAAATTTTCTTTTGATGATTTGATAAAAACGCCAATGAGGGATATAAGTGATTTTCTGTTATCAGATGCGCCGCCAGTGTATGACGTGACACAGCCAAGCGTTTTAGAGGCAATAGGCAAAAAGGGGATACGGCGGGCAACGGTAATAGAGGATTACACATTTACGATTACTGCAAGGCAGGACAGAACGCCAGCACAAGTAATAGATATGGGTAACGGGCGCTATAGGTATCTGACAGAGTTAGAGTGCTGGCGATTGCAGGGCTATACAGATGCAGATTTTAACGCAGCGGCAGCAGTGCATAAAAGGGTAGGGCGCTATACAATGCCTCTTTATAAGCAGGCTGGCAATAGCATACCCGTACCGATATTTGAAAGTTTATTTAGGAAAATTATTTTAAACGAAACGGCAGACGAAAGAGAGGGCAGAACATGGGAAGAGGACACACAGAGGCAGCAGTAGACGAATACGGATTTAAAAGAGATTACGTAGATTTATGGGGCGACGGCAGCAGGGATAGACGGGACGAGCGCACACTTATTACGGCGGGTAACTGGGTAATGGTTATTAAGAGCCTGCCAGTAGCGGAGTATGCAGCACCGCAGCTTTACGGTATTTACTGGGCTGTACCTTTTGTACGTGAGGGGAAAGCTGGCACTAAGGATAAACTGGGGCATTGGAGTGGGACGGAGATAAAAACGCTGGTAGGTGTGGACGAATACGGCAGGCAGTGTGCAAAAATCTATACGCCGCATGAAGTAAAGATTTTCCCAGACGAGTACAGCATATTAACGCCAGAGCGCTTAGAAGAGTATAAGCAGGCAGGCTGGTATTTGCGGGAAGTAAATGCAAAAGCAGAGCAGCCGTTAAACATGGATATTATCAACGACGGCAGGGCACTTGTGGAAGAGGAAAGAGAAATAATTTGGGCGCTGATGCTAGAGGGATTGACAGAGTGGCAGGCGTGCGAAGAGTATTTTTTAACGCACCATACAGATTACCAGAATACAGAAATATGCTATCTGCCTACGCCAGAGATTTTAGCGGAGGCTATGGCAGTGTTTGGAGAGAGATAGGAAATATGTACACATGGAAAAACGGGAACTATCAGCACGTAGGCGCAAACATTCAGAAGAGCATAAAAATTGACGCTGAAACACTGGAAATCATAGAGGCGGTAGCGGGGCGCAGCTTTTCTGACAAAGTGCGGAACATGGCGGCAGAGTATGTACGGCTAAAGTGTGACGAACTGGCGTCTAAAAAGTAATACCTATTCAGGATTAAGCAATACTTTTGCGAGAGCGAGGGCAACGCATGGAAGAAAACGACGAGCAGCGCAGGGAGCTTATACACAAATTCTACCAGATATACAGAGCATTACAGAAGAGGCACAGCTTAAGAGAGCATAGCCATTTTGACATATACGGCAATAACCTTATTGAAATCTGGGAGTATGAGGGCGAAAGGAAAGGGCGCTGCATCTGCAAAGTGAAAGAGGATACAGAAATAGCCTGCTACCAGCGGGCAATAAAAATGCTGGAAAGCTACAGCGGAAAGGAAACGGTAAGGCATGAAAAGAGAGCAGGATAAAAAGCCAGACTTTTTACGGGATATTAACACGGGGATTATGGAAGATTTGACAGCGGGCGGCATTAAGGACAATGCAGCAGGGCTGGCAGGGGAGCTGAAAGAGGTTGAAGAGGTTACGGAGCTTTGCGGGCTGCGTTTTAACGGCTATCTTGCAAAGATTGAAACACCACGCCAACGGGGGACACTGGACGAGGTTATAGTAGCCTTTACAGATGCGGTTATCAGTAAGGAAGAGGGCGACATAGCGGGCTTTGAGATTGCGATAGGCAGCAAGGTTTTAGTATCTGGAAAAGTACAGACGCTTAAGGACTTTGAGAGCGGTAAGGTGCTGGTATTCATTCTGGCAGATTTTCTGGCAATGGTAAGAAATCCTATGATGCAGGACGACGTAGCGCTACGGGGCGTTATTGCACATGAGCCTATCTATAGGACGACACCGAGGGGCAAGCGTATTACTGATATTTCAGTGATTGTAAAAAATGAGCTGACGGGCAACAAGTGCTTTGTTCCGTGTATCTGCTGGCAAGAGCAGGCAGACGAGGTGGCAGGCTGGCAGCAGGGCGACACGGTAGAACTGCTGGGGAGATACCAGAACCGCCAGTATGAAAAGGTTATTGATACCGACAGCGGCAGCAGGGAGCGGCGCACGGCTTATGAAATATCGGTACAGCTGATTAACAGAAAGGAGCTGGCAGGGAATGAGAGTTAAAACAATAGTAAACGGCAAGGGAGAGCCGCAGGCTACAGAGATAGCAATACCGATAGAGGGGACGGGCGGCGAACTGGCGCAGCGGGCAGTTATAAATTTAACTTCCCTTATAAGCGGGCTTAAGAACATGAAAACAGAGCAGGACGTAGTAACGCATTACCATATAATCTGCGGCTTTGCTACGTGTTGCGAGTTGTGAGGATTTATGACGGAGAAAAGCACCAATGATTTAATGCACATGGTAGAGCATCTGGTAGAAAACGAGCTTGCAAGAGTGGCGGGCAATGACAGACCGTGAAATCTGCCGCAGCTACCATAACGCACGCCATAAGGCGCAGCAGATACAGATACTTGCAGAGCTGAACGACACAGACAGTCTGGAAATAATCAAGGCTTTAGTGCGTGGCGGGGATAGGCTGCCAGACAGCACGGTAAATAAGTTATTTAAGCGGCTTGACAAGCTGGAAATGGAGATAAGGGAAAGAGAGCGGGAGTATAAGGCGATTGCGGCGGCACTGAAAGGAGAGAAATAGCGTGAGGACAGTATACATATGCAGCCCGTATAGGGCAGCTGACAGCGCCCAGCTGGATAGAAACATAGATTATGCGCAGGCGCTTACAAAGCAGGCAATAGAGGCGGGATTAGCGCCGATTACGCCACATTTATATATGACGCAGTGCTTAAACGAGGACAAGCCAGAGGAACGGGCAGCAGGCATGGCAGCAGGCTTAGCGCTGCTGAAAAGCTGCGACTTTGTGATAGCGGGCGTTAAGTACGGTATAAGCGAGGGAATGAGCACCGAAATAGCGGCGGCAGATGCGGCGGGCATAGAAGTAGTGAACGCAGACAAGCTGCGCTATAAGCTGGAACATGACCGCAGGGCGTGGCTGGAAGAGTACGCAAAGCTGCACGCCTGCGAGTTTTGCAGGGGCAGCAGGTTACACACCTGCACAAGCTACCGCTGCCAGCAGCCCTACAGAGAGGCTTACAAGTATGCGGAGAAACATTTTACAAGCGGATAAGTAAAAAGCCCTCTATGGTACGGGAATACCTTAGAGGGCTAAGCTATACAGCTTTTACAACCTAAACCCAGTATATCACTGTATGGCGAAAATATCAAGAAAAATGCAGGCTTTGAGCCTGCTTTATCACTTGATAAAAGTATTAGCTTTAGGACAAGACTACCCAAAAAGGAGTAAAAAAATATGCCATACATTGAGAGGATTACAAGGGCGGGTAAAACGATAGAGATAGAGCGTTATTTTACGAGCAGATATAAAAAGCAGGGGATAAAGAGGGGGGACAAGGTAAAGCCCACCACAGAGCAGCAGGAGAAAATAAACACAAGGCAGGCAGAAAGAGCGTTACGTATTCTGATAAATGCTAACTATGGATACGGCGACTATCATTTAGTGATGGACTACATACGCAGGCGGGGAGAGCCAGAGAGAACCAGAGAGCAGATGCGGAAAGACATAGATATATTTTTAAGGGAGTGCCGCAAGGAGTATAAAAAGGCTGGGCTAGAGTTTAAATACATACACGTAATGGAGATAGGCAAGAAAGGTGCAAGACACCACCACTTAGTTATAAACAAGATTGATACAGAGATATTGCAGCGCTGCTGGTATAAGGCATATGAGGGGCATAACAGAGTAAAAGTTTTTCCTCTGGACGACAGCGGAAACTATGCAGACTTAGCCAGCTATCTTATCAAGTACACGGATACGCACAGAAAGGCAGAGGACGGGGCGCTACAAGGCAAGCGCTGGAACTGTAGCAGGAATTTAGTAAGACCAGAGCCAGAGATAAGGATAATTTCAAGCCGTGAATGGTTTAAGGCAGAGGCAAGACCGATAAAGGGATACTACGTAGACAAGGACAGCATAAGCAAGGGAGTACATAGCCCAGAGTATTACGGCTACGGCTATTTCAGATATACGTTAGTCAAATTAGAGGGAGAGGGGGGATAAGATGCAGGCAGGCAAGGTTATAGGGATTGCGGCGGCAGCAGGCGCAGTGCTTTTGAGTTTAGGGCTCACAGCAGTGGGAGCGCTGGCAGTAGCCATAAAGCACGCCAGCGAGGAAATGAGGAACTGGGAACGCTGGAACGGTAACGACGACAGAGGGGCATAGGGAATGAGGCAGAGGCTTATATACTGGTTATTCCAGAGAGGCAATAGCTGTAAGCACTGCTGCCTATGGTGTGAGTATTACGACATATGCAGGGCAGACGTGCTGGCGCAGGACAAAAGAGAGGAAAACCACAGAAAGGAGAGAGCGGGAACATGAGAAACTTTAGGCTGGACGACGAGAGCGGACACCAAGAGGCACTATTTAGCTGGGCTGCGTATCAGCTGGGGCGTATGCCAGAATTAGAGTATCTGCATCATGTACCGAACGGCGGCAAAAGGGACAAGGCGACAGCCACAGCGCTTAAGAGGCAGGGCGTTAAGGCGGGAGTGCCAGACATTGTGCTACCGACAGTACGGGCAGGATACCACGGGCTGTACATAGAGCTTAAGGCTGGCAGGAATACCACAACGGACAATCAGAAACGCTGGTTAGAGTATCTGCGGCAGCAGGGGTATTATACGGCGGTATGCTACGGCTGGCAGCCAGCAGCGCAGCTGATAGAGCAGTATTTATTACATTCAGACGAGCTTACAAAAGAACAGGAAACAGTAACCATGCGTTAGGGGCGACGCAGGAAAGAGAGGCAAAGAATGAAAACAATAAGCATTTTGAACTTAAAGGGCGGCGTAGCCAAGACCTTTACAGCGGCAAACATGGCGTATGAGCTTTACAGGCGAGGTTATAAGGTACTGCTGATTGACAACGATAAGCAGGGAAACTTAAGCAAGGCGTACAGCAGATATGATGCAGAGAACGTAGCACCAGTTACAAGGCTACTGGCTGGGGACTGGGAAAACGCAGACGAGCTGATACAGCATACAGAGTATGAGGGTATCGACATTGTAACGGCGAATATGTCATTATTTGGGGCTACATGGAATTTAACAAAAGAGGACAGCGAAAACCAGATAGAGAGATATAAAGCGCTGGTATATGCAAAGATGCAGTATTACGGAGATTGCACCATATACGGCAAGTATGATTACTGCATCATAGATAACCCGCCAGACATAGGGCTTAATGTGATAAATGCGCTGGCAATCACAGACGAGGTTATAGTACCCGTAAAGCTGGATAATTACGCCTTAGAGGGGCTGGACATTGTAGCAGAGCAGATAGAGGACGTGAGGGGATTTAACCCAGCAATCAGACTGGCAGGCGTTCTGATTACGTCGTACCAGAACACGGACGGAGAGAGCGCAGGCGTGGAGTGGCTGGAAGAGCAGGGAGTATATAACATTCTGGGGATTGTAAGATATTCCAAGAAAGTAGCGGAAAACTCTTTTTTACGAAAGCCTATTTATGAGTATAGCCCGTGCTGCGGGGCGGCGCAGGGATACAAGAAGTTTGTAACAGCCTATACGGGGAAAGCGAGGTAAGGCATGGCACATAAAGAGAGCTATTGCGCCTATTGGTATTGCAGCAGAAACGGCGGTACTACGTGCTGGAACTGGGGCGGCAAATTCGCTGGGCGTGCCTGCCCGCAAAGCGACGCTTGCGAACATTGGAGAACTTGCGAAATGTGTAACGGAGTAATGAGACAGTGTAAGAAAAAGATTGAGATAGAGAGGTAGAAAGCGAGGTAAAGAATATGGCAAAGTTTGGTATCAATGATATTTTGAACGCAAAGACAAAGGCGGCGGGAGCGCCAACGGCGGCAGAGGGATACAAAGAGATTTATTTAAGCCCGTATGAGGTAAAGGCAGCGCCAGAGAACACGCACCAGAACTTAGAGAACATAGAGGAACTGGCAGACAGCTTTTTACACGTAGGACAAGAGCAGCCCACGGTATTAGCGAGGATAAAGGGCGAATATTTCATAATCGACGGACACAGACGCAACGCTGCTAATATTCTGAATTTGGAGCGGGGACACAAAGAGTATGAAAAAGTCCTTTACCGCTATATGGATATGAGCGAGGCTATGTATGAGCTGCGTCTGCTGGCTGGCAACGGATACACGCAGCCGCTTACGGCATATGAGAAAACAAGGTTAGTAGAGCGCACCAAAGCGGCGCTGATGCGGGCAAAGGAAGAGGACGGGCTAGAGATACAAGGCAAAATGCGGGATTTGATAGCCGCTATGCTGAATGAGAGCAGCACCAACGTAGCCAGAATGGAGAGCATAAACAATAACGCCACGCCAGAGGTAAAAGAGCAGCTTAAGAGCGGCAATATGGGTATCACTGCTGCTTATGAGGCTGCAAAGCTGCCGACAGAAGAGCAGAAAGCCATTGCTGACAAAGTGGCAGCAGGCGAGGATATAAGGGCAAAGGAGATAGCCGCAAAGGTGGCAGAGAAAACAGCCGCCAAAGCCGCAGAGGACGCAGAGCAGGCGCAGCGGGATTATGAAAAGCAGCAGGAAGAGAGCAACAAGGAGATAGAAAAGGCAGAGCGCAAGCGGGAAGAGGCAGAGGAAAAGGCAAAAGAGGCAGAATTAGCCGCCCAGCACGCAAAGGTACTGCGGGAGTGGGTAAAGGAGAGCGTAAGCGCCGCAACGAAAGCCGCCGCAGATGCCGTGCTAAAGGTGTCCGAAACGGACACGCCGCAAAAGGACTGGAATAATACGGAGTGGGTAGTATTTACCGCAAGGGAGATTATGCAGCAGGCAGACAAGGTAAGCGAGGACGATTTATATTTACTGCATGAAATCATGTTACGCTGCCAGACAGAGCCGCAGGACGCAGTGGGGGCAGAGCAGATAGCGGGGTAAATGAGCTTTGAGGATTACCAGAAAGGCGGGCAGGCAGGGAATGAACAGACGGCAGCGGAAAAAGAAGAGTAAGTAGCAGGAAATAACAGTTTTCATAGGCTGCGAAATAGCAGTAAAAGCAGGGGATTACAGAAAAATGAAAGAAAGCATAGAATACCAGCTAAAAGCGGGCAGTGTAGTATTACTGCCTGCCTATCTGCACGTTGAGGCAATTATACAGCAGCGGGGCAGCAGGCGTATTGAGATTAAGCAGGAAAGCGAGGTAAAACAGAATGAAGTATAGGCAGTGGAAAAAGAATTATAAAAAACTGCATGGAGTAAACCCGCCTTTAGAGCTGGATAAGCGCAAACAGCGCAGGCTTGCGAAAAAGGAAGTTAAGACTATAAGCTGCATGGACTTTGCAGCAGTAGCCACAAGAGCGGCAGAGGCACTTACAAACGGTTTAGCGTCTTTTATGCGGGGGCTGGGCGGGGCTTTTGATACGGCAGGGACGGTATGCAGGAATGTTGCGGACAATGTGCAGCCGATAGAGATTAAAGGGCGTGTTTTCAGCTGGAAAGTGAGGGAATACGGCAGCAGTCATTATGCAGTGTATGAAATAGACGCACTGGGCGGCGCTGACGAGCTTAGAGCCATTACATACAGCCAAAAGGCGGCAGAAAAGATAGCGGAGATATTAGAGAGCGACCACTTAGAGCATATAAGGCAGACAAGCCCAGATAAGATACAGCGCAGGAATGATGCAGCAGACAGCCTGCGGGCAGCAGTCATTACGGCATATGAAAGCGGGGCGTTTGGAAAATGATAAAATTTATGGACGAGATTGTAGAGGCGGTAGAGCAGTTCGTAGAGGGAGTAGGCGAAAATGCGCTTATCATACTGGGGATACTGGCAAAAATAGTGATTTTAATAACTACGCCAGCATGGATAGTGCCATACAAAGCGATAAGGCGAGCGCTGGAATGGCGGGCAAATTACAGCTACGCAAAAGAGGTGGCTAAAATGGGAGAATATGCAATAGCGGGATTTAAGGCAGGGCTTGAAAGTGTGGAAAAGCCAAAATGTGAAAGCCCAGACTGCGACAGCTGCCCGTTTCCACCGTGCCAAAAAGGAGAGGGCGGGCATGACTAATATTTTACTGATAATTGTTATTCTGCTGCTGGTAGACATTTACGGGCAGCAGAAGAAACTGAATGAAAGGCAGGGTAAGGAAGATGCAGGAAACAACGATTGAAGTAACGCCAGAGGTAGAGCAGCTGATACAGAAAGCGGCACGGGCAGCAGTAGCCGAGTACAAGCGGCAGGAAGAAAAGGAGCGTAAGCGTGATAAGTACCATAATACTTTTACACTTATGAAATGCTACCGTGATGCCGTTTTCCATATCGAGAACGCCATAAGCGACGGCGAACAGTTAGAGCTTAAGGGAATGACCGACGAGCAGCAGAGGACGTACTTAGAGAGCGTGAGGCGCAGCCGCTTTAAAACTCTGATTATGACGGCGCACATAGATAAGGCGGTAGAAGAGATAGAGAACAGACGCAGGGCAGCAGGCAGGGAAATAGAGTATAAGGCTTTTGAGCTGTACTTTATGCAGGGCTGGGACTATGCGGCAATAGCAGAGGAATTAGACACGGGAAACAGCACGCCGAGGCGCTGGGTAACTGGCATAATCAATGAGTTGTCGGTACTGTTATGGGGCATAGACGAGGATAAGCTAAAATAGCAGGCTGGCAGCAGGCATGACAAAAGAATGAAAAAAACATGAAATTTACATGGAAAAACAAAAGGGGTATAATGGTAACATGAAAAGAGTAGGCGATAGCTTAGACCGCAACAGGCGGCAGCAGTAGCCTACTCTTTTTTGTTTTCATTCTTTAGCCTCCACCCAGCGCATGAAACTTAGGGCGCTGGGGAATGAAGAAAGAGAGGGGATAGATTAGTATGAAAGCATGGGCTAAGAGTTTTTATTTATCGTCGGCATGGGAAAAAACCAGAGCCGCTTATTTAATGTCGCAAGATTATATTTGTGAACGCTGCGGGCAGCCCGCAAAGATAGTGCATCATAAGCGCTGGCTTAACAGAGAGAACATAAACGACATAAGCGTTACGTTGTGCTGGGATAACTTAGAGGCATTGTGCCAAGACTGCCACAACAAGGAACACCACAAACAGGAAAGGCATAAGCGGTATCGGTTCGACGAGAACGGCGGCATACTCCCCCCATATCAGAAAAATAATTAAAGGGGGCGAATACCGAGAGGAGTACCCCTAAAATTACCCTACGGGCATGCGCACGGGTGGTGTAGGGGGTGTGGTGCGGCGCAGGAATGGAAAGCGGGGTAAAGGAATGGCAACAAAGAAAGAGAAAACCAAAGAACAGAGGATAAAGACCGAAAAGACCAGACTTAAGGGAATTTTCAAGGACTTAGACGAAAACAAAAGAAAATTAGTAACGCCGCTGATAGAAAAGGCTGCATTTATGAGCGTTGAGCTGGACGACTTGCAGGCGAAACTTGAAAAAGAAGGCTGGACGAGTGAGTACCAGAACGGGCAGAACCAGTGGGGAACAAAGAAAAGCCCAGAGGCAGAAACCTACATAGCGCTTAGTAAGAACTATGCAGCAGTGATTAAGCAGCTTACGGAATTAGTACCAGCTGCGAAACGAAAGACAAGCAGGCTGGCGGCTTTGCGGGAAGAGTAAGCAATATTGCCGCCTTATCGAAATTATATCTATGAGTACCACGCAAAGATTACAAGCGGCGAAATCATAGCGGGAAAATGGATAAAGAAAATATACGAAATCATTATAAACGGGCTGCAAAAGCAGGAGTATTTTTTTAATGCAAAGGCTGCGAATAAGGCTATACGGTTCATAGAGAACTTTTGCCACCACAGCAAGGGACGTAATGATTTAATCAAGTTGGAGCTATGGCAGAAAGCCATAGTTTCTGTTATTTTTGGCATACAGGACGCAGAAAAAATACGTATTTTCCGTGAAATTTTTATTGTAATTGGCAGAAAAAACGGAAAAAGTTTATTTGCATCTGCGATTATTGCATATATGGCGTACTTAGAGCCGGAGTATGGACAAGAAATATACTGCTTAGCGCCGAAATTAGACCAAGCGGCGCTGGTGTATGACGGATTTTATCAAATGGTACAGGCAGAGGACGAGTTAGCGGAGCTGGCAAAGAAACGGCGCAGCGATATTTATATTGCGGAGAGCAACACGGTAATAAAACCGATTGCTTTTAATGCCAAGAAGTCAGACGGATTTAACCCGCAGCTTGTGGTATGTGATGAAATGGCAGCATGGAGCGGGGACGCTGGACTAAAGCAGTATGAGGTTATGAAATCCGCTTTAGGCGCACGTACTCAACCTATGATATTGAGCATAAGCACTGCCGGATATATCAACGACAGTATTTATGATGAACTAATGAAACGTAGCACAAGTTTCTTGAAAGGAAACAGCAAAGAGCGCAGGCTATTACCATTCCTTTACATGATTGATGATGTGGAGAAGTGGAACGACATAGACGAACTGAAAAAGGCTAACCCTAACATGGGCGTATCCGTAAAAGAAAGTTTCTTTATGGACGAGATAGCAGTAGCAGAAAACAGCTTAAGCAAGCGGGCAGAGTTTTTGACAAAATACTGCAATATCAAGCAGAACAGCTCTATTGCGTGGCTGGAATATGCGACGGTAGACGGCGCAGGCATTGAAAAGACATTAGAGGACTTCCGGGACTGCTACGCCGTGGGCGGCATAGACTTAAGCCAGACAACGGACTTAACGGCAGCCAGTGTGGTTATTCAGAAAGACGGCACACTGTATGCGTTTACGCAGTTCTTTATGCCACGGGGCAGGGTGGAAACCTTGCAGGCTACGGACGGCGTGCCGTATGACATATTTGTTAAAAAAAGATTGATAACCTTAAGCGGGGAGAACTACGTAGATTATAAGGACGTTTATAAGTGGTTTGTAAGTCTGGTAGAAAAGCACGGTATCTATATACTGAAAATCGGCTACGACAGATATAGCGCACAGTATCTTGTAAATGACTTGAAAAACTACGGTTTCCATATGGACGACGTTTGGCAGGGCGAAAACCTCACGCCCGTTATACGGGAGTTTGAGGGCATCATAAAGGACGGCAATTTCAAGATTGCAGACAACAATTTGCTAAAGACACATTTCTTAAATGTTGCGCTTAAGCACAACATGGAAACAAGAAAATTCAGACCTGTAAAGATAGAGCAGCGGGCGCATATCGACGGCTTTGTATCCGTTATAGACGCTATGACGGTACGGCAGAAATACTGGGAAGAGTGCGGCGAGCTGCTTAAAAATGCCGCATAGAAAGGAGAGTAAACGGCATGAAATTTTTAGATTATCTTTTTCATGGTAAAGAGCTGCGATATATCGACAGCTATTTTAAAATGCTGAACGGATACAGCCCGACGTTTACCAGTTATAACGGCGGCGTATATGAAATGGATTTAACCAGAACGGCAGTAAACAGCTTTGCGACACATTGCAGTAAACTTAAGCCGGAGATTGAGGGCAACGCCCTTAAGTCACTGGAAAAGACACTACAGCATAAGCCCAACTATTTTATGGACACAACAAAATTTATTAAGCGTCTGGCAACGTATGTAGCGGTGGAACACACCGCTTTTATTATACCTATCGAGGACGAGTACGAGCGGCTTTGTGGCTGGTATCCATTGAGGGCGCAACGCTGCGAAGTTGTAGAGGCAGCAGGACAGGTGTATTTACGGTATCTGTTTGCAAATGGCGAGCATGGAGCTATAGAGTTTGAACGTGTAGGCATTATGACAGATTTTGAATACACAGACGACCTTTTCGGAGAAGACAACAGAACACTTAAGCCAACAATGCAGCTGATACATACGCAGAATGAGGGCATTATAAACGCCGTCAAAAATTCTGCAAATATCCGTTTTTTGGCAAAGTTAAACAATATGCTGAAACCGGAGGACGTAAAGAAAGAACGGCAGCGTTTTACCGAGGATAACTTAAGCGCAGACAACGACAGCGGCATGATTATTTACGACACGAAGTATGCGGACGTGAAACAGGTGGAAAGCAAGCCGTACACGCCAAACGCATTGCAGATGCAGAACATACAAGAGAATGTATGTACGCACTTTGGTACAAACATGGATATTCTGCAAAACAAATTTGATGAAAATACGTGGAACGCCTACTACGAGGGAAAAATAGAACCGTTTGCAATACAGCTATCGCTTGTTATGACAAATATGAGTTTTACCGAGAGAGAAAGAGCTTGCGGCAATGCTATTTTCTTTTCTGCAAACCGCCTGCAATATGCCAGCAACGCCACAAAGTTAAGTGTAAGTACACAGCTTTTTGACCGTGCGCTATTGAACAGAAACGGCGTTATGGATATATGGAACATGGCACACGTTGAGGACGGGGAAAAGTATTATATCCGCAAAGAGTATACCGAGGTAAGCGAACTGCAAAACAGTAATGGAAAGCCACAGATAATTATACAGCAAGCGCCCATAGCAACAGGGCAGCAGGCAGAGCCGCAGCAGACACCGCCAGCGGCAGCAGGCGGGCTGGGAGAGAAAGAGGGTGTAAATAATGCCGATTAAGAAAGAGCGGGAATATAGGGCGCTGGCAGTGCCATTGACAGCGCAGAGTGCAACGAAATTGATACAGACGGAGTATTACGTAGAGGGTTACGCCACTACGTTTGATGCGCCGTATTTGCTGTATGAATTTGAGGACGGCACAAAGATTTACGAAAGAATAGACACACACGCTTTAGACGGTGCAGACATGAGCGACGTTATCATGCAGTACGACCATGAGGGCAGGGTATTTGCCAGACAGTCAAACAAGACACTGATTTTACAGCCGGACTATAAAGGGCTTAAGGTGGCGGCTGATTTAGGCAAGACAGATTTAGCTCGTGGGCTATACCAAGACATAGAGGCAGGCATGATAAATAAAATGTCGTGGGCTTTTAGCGTAGCAGAGGAAAGATACGACAGAGAAACACACACAAGGATGATTTTGAAAATCAAGAAAGTTTATGATGTATCAGCCGTGAGCATTCCAGCAAACGGCGATACTGAAATAAGCGCCCGTGCTTTTGCGAGTAGGAGTTACGAGCAGGAGAGGCAGGAGCTGCTTAAGAGGCGGGCAGCAATACTAAAGATTAGAGCGAGCTTATAAAATCCAAGACAAGAAAGGAAACATAACAATGAGATTAAAAGAAATCGAGGAAAGATTAGCACAGATTAAGGCAGAGCTTACCACAAGAGCGGCAGAGCTGAAAGAAGAGGAAATTACAGCACTTGAAAAAGAAGTAACTGCATTGCAGGAAGAAAGAGCGGCGATTACAGCGGCAGCAGAAAAGCGCAGCGCCTTACTTGCGAGAATTGCAGCAGGCGAGAATGTAGACGACGGAAACGGCGGCGAGGGACAGCAGAGAGTGCTTAGAAATTTCAAGGGCGCAGCAGGAGAGGGCGATAACGACGACAAGTACGGCAGCATGGAGTACCGCAAGGCATTTATGCAGTATGTGTGCAGGGGCGAGGCGCTGCCGAAAGAGTACAGAGCTGACGCAGTAAGCAAGACAACAGACGTAGGGGCGGTTATCCCTACTACGGTGCTTAACCAGATTGCAGAAAAGCTGGAAAGTACGGGCATGATTTTAGCGCTTGTAACCAGAACGGCGTACAAGGGCGGCGTGGCTATCCCCGTATCCACCGTTAAGCCCATGGCTACATGGGTAAGCGAGGGCAAGGGCAGCGACAAGCAGAATAAGGACATCAAGAAAGACGGCATGATTACCTTTGCATACCATAAGCTGCGCTGCACAGTAGCCGTATCTCTGGAAGTTGATACAATGGCTATCAGTGCTTTTGAAAGCCTGCTTATCAACAATATTGTAGAGGCTATGACAAAGGCATTAGAGCAGTCTATCATTGACGGCGACGGCAGCGGGAAACCGAAAGGGATTTTAGCGGAAATGCCCGCAGAGGGGCAGGAAGTGGAGAGCGCCGCACCGTCTTATGATGATTTGATTGCAGCAGAGGCGGCGTTACCGCTGGCTTATGAGAATGGCGCTAAGTGGTGCATGAGCAAAAAAACCTTTATGGCGTATGTAGGCATTACGGACAGCAACGGGCAGCCGATAGCCAGAGTAAACCACGGCATAGCGGGAAAGCCAGAGCGCACGCTTTTAGGCAGGGAAGTAGTGCTTTGCGATTATGTGGCGGCATACACAAAGACGCTGGCAGCAGGCACGGTTTTTGCGTTCCTTTTCAATTTCAAGGACTACGTGCTTAACACCAACTACACTATGGGCGTTAAGAAGTATGAGGACAACGACACCGACGACCAGATTACAAAGGGTATCATGCTGGCAGACGGCAAGGTAGTTGACAAGAACAGTCTGGTAACAGTCAAGAAGATTGCGGCGGCGTAGGGAAAAATACGGTGGCTGGCGTGCCTGCGCTGGCTGCCAGAAATGAGGTATAGGACATGAAAGGACATTTAGACACAGAGCAGCTTAAGAGTATGGATTATAAGAGCTTGCAGGCTTTGGCAAAGGATATGGGCGTAAGCGCTGCTGGAAAGGCAGAGGATATTATAGCCAGAATTGCAGCAGTAGAGGTAGACGTACCAGAGGGGGAGCTTACAGAAGAGGAAAAGGCGCTTTTTGAGGCAGAGGCGGCACGGCAGGAAGAGGGACGGGCAGCAGGCGGGCAGACAGTGGAAGCGGCAGAGGACACCGCAGGAGAGCCGCAGACGGGGCAGGAAACGACGGAAGAGGGCGCAGCAGAGGAAACCACCAAAGATGCTAAAAAGCCGCAGGAAGAGGCAGGAAACGCAGCAGAGCGGGTAAAGGTAAAAGCCGTTACAAGGTTCTTAGACAAGCAGCTTAACCAGATTAAGGACGCAGGAGAGGCTTACAGCGTAAGCAGGGAGCGTGCGGCAGAGCTGGCGGCAGCAGGCGTGGCAGAGATTGTGGGATAACCAGAAAGAGGGTGCAGCGTATGGCGGCAGATGCCACCACATTAACGGAAAAGATGCGGGCGGCGCTGCGTATCAGCAGCACCAGCGAGAAGATAACGGCAGAAATAGAGGACTGTATAGCCGCCTGCAAAGCTGACCTTGCAAACGACGGGGTAAAAGCCGTTGACGAGGGCGACGCACTGATTATAAGGGCAGTTACCCTTTACTGCAAGGCAGAATTTGGCTATAACGACAAAGCGGAGAAGTTTAGGCAGTCATACGACACGCTGAAAATGCGGCTTGCTTTGTCGCAGGAGTACAATACAGCGCCATCGGTGTCCGAAACGGACACCGATGGCGCAGAAAGTGGGGCGTGATATGGCAGCATGGACAGACGAGCTTACAATAATCAGCCAGCAGCCGCCAGACGAGCGGGTAAATGCTGGGGGCTTTGAGAATGAGCCGCAGGAGAGCGCCCGTACTGTTTTCTGCAATAAAAAATCCGTAGGATACAGCGAGTATTTTAAGAGCCAGCAGACGGGAAAAGTGGTAGAGGCAAAATGCGAGGTACATAAGGCAGACTATGAGGGCGAGGACACCGTAGAAATGGACGGGAGGCGCTTTTTCGTGCTTAAGACCTACGACATAGACGACGATACCATAGAGCTTACGCTTACAGACTTGCGCCATAAAGGAGAGGGGGCGTAAGTTATGGCAGAATTTAGCACGGTAGGGCTAGAGGACGTGATAGCGGCTTTTAGCAGGAGAGAGCAGGCTACAGTAGAGGCAGTGCCGAAAATGCTTAAGGCGGGCGCAGACGTGCTGGTAGAGGCACAGAAAGCAGAGGCGAAGGCTATGGGGCTGAATGAAACAGGCGGCTTTATCAATTCTATCAAGGCTACTGCGGTAAAGGGCGACAGTACGGAAAAACATATTGACGTTTTCCCACAGGGCAGGGCAAAACATGGTAACGACAGAAAAGGCGATAAAAGCAACGTGCGCTTTGCAACTATCGGATTTGTAGCAGAGTATGGGACGAGCAGCAAACAGGCACGCCCGTATATGACCGTGGCAAACGAAAAGGCGCACGAAAAGGTAGTAGAGGCGCAGCGGGCAGAATGGGAGAGAGCAAACAATGGGTAGCTTAAAGGAAGTGTTAGAAAGTGCCGGGCTGCCAGCGCAGAGGGGTGTTTATACGGAAAAGAAAAAGCCAGCGGCATATTACACTTTCTTACGGCTACTGAAAAGCGGCGCAGTATCGGCAGACGACGAGGAAAAGACAGGGAAAGAGTTATACAGGGTAACGCTTTTCCATAAAGGCGACTTTGAGGCACAGCTTGAAAAGACGCTTAAAGTATTGAAAGCGGCAGGATACTACATAAACAGTGTAGACAACGAAAGCTACGAAACAGAAACGGGGTACTGGTTAGTGCCTATCACAATCGAAGAGTTAAAGGAGTGAAAAAACAATGACACTGGGCTTAAAAGATTTATACTACTCTGTTATTACAGAGGGGGCAGACGGCGCAGAGAGCTACGGAACACCTAAAAAAATGGCGGGCGCAATGACAGCGGATTTATCCATAACCACAGCAGACGGTAAGCTGTACATTGATGATGCGCTGGCTATCACGGTATCAGAATTTGCAAACGGAAACCTTAAGCTGGGAATTGACGACCTTACACCGGAAACCACAGCAGAGATACTGGGGCAGAAAGTGGACAAAAATAAGGTGGTATGGGCTGGCGGCGACGACGAACCGCCGTATATTGCCGTGGGATTCCGGGCAAAGAAAACGGGCGGCAAGTATAAGTATATCTGGCTGCTGAAATGCAGGGCAAAAGTACCCGCAGAGAAATACGAAACTAAGGGCGAAAGCATCAATTTCCAGACACCGGAAATTGAGCTTACAATCATGCGGAGAAGTAAAGACGGTAACTGGAAAGCAGACTATACGGGAACACCGAGCAGCGATACGGCTAAAACATGGTTTACAGCAGTACCGGAGAAAGCGGAAGATATTCCGGCAGCATAAAAAAGTAGAATAGAGGAAAGGAGAAAGGGCGTAGCGCAGGCTGCGCCCTTAATTTATACCATGAGCGCATTACAGAATGGGGCTTATCCCGTCACATTAAACGGCAAAGAGTACGGGCTTTGTTTTCCCTTAACGCACTGGACGCAATACAGGAAAAGTTTGGGGGGTATGACAAGTTGCAAGAGATTTTAAACAGTGACAATAAAGACCTTTTCAAAAATATAAAGTGGCTTTTTGCGCTGCTTATCAATGAGGCGAGGCTTGCAGACGACGAGAACGCAGAACTGCTGACAGAGGACAGGGTAGGCAGAATAGTTACGGCGGGAAATATCGGAGAGATAAAAAACGCCATTTATGCTGCGTTTGCCAAAGGTGCAGCCGGGGACGGAGAGGCAGACGAGGGAGAAAAGGATAACGAAGAGGACGACGAAGAAGAGGGGGAAACGAAAGCCGGGCAGGGAAAATAGACATTGCCCGGCTTTTGTATATTGCGGTGGTTATGCTGCGCTTTCCAGAGAGGCAGGCGTGGCATAAAACGCCTTACCAGATAATAACGCTTTTCCGGTACCACAAGGAATATAACCCGCACATTTTCAAGCAGGATAACGCCCAGAGCGTAGCGGGCGACGGGCGGCAAATGGACGACATTGACATAGCACTAAGGGGGCTTTAATCGTGGCAGACAAGACAGAGAATATAAAAACACGGCTTAGCTTTGACGGAGAGGCACAGTATAAGGCAGCCTGCAAAGAGATTAACAGCACCCTAAAGGTGCTTAATTCTGAAATGAAACTTGTTACCGCAGAGTACAAAAATAATGCAGGCAGCGTGGACGCACTGAAAGCAAAGCAGGAAGTATTACAAAAGACATATAGCGAGCAGGCAAAAAAGGTAAAAGAAACCGAGGACGCATTAAAGAAATGCAAAGAGGCTACAGGGGAGAATAGCGAAGAGAGTAAAAAGCTGGAAACACAGCTTAATTACAATAAAGCTGCACTTGCCAATACAGAAAATGAGCTTAAGAAAACTGCGGACGAGCTTAAGAACACAGAGCAGGCAGCGGACGGCATGGGAAATGAAGTGGAAGAGAGCGGAAAGCAGGCGCAGGACGCAGAGGGGAAATTTAGCAGTTTTGGGGGCGTGATAGCCGGGATTGGAAAAGCGCTTGCGGCAGCAGTGGCGGCTATTGGTGCGGCAGCAGTGGCAGCGGGTAAAGCCGTATGGGATATGGC
>ERZ1026772.750-NODE-750-length-21486-cov-97.938967_pt1 | contig 21486 bp, 21 predicted proteins | sample MGYA00380124_ERZ1026772 | MGnify/ENA primary metagenome ERZ1026772 (study PRJEB33269, sample SAMEA4719760) | human gut metagenome | biome: human-associated habitat; feature: organic feature; material: feces | place: Cameroon | collected 2013-10 ...
AAACCAATGCCTGGATTAATTGGAAAGAAAATCGGAATGACTTCCGTTTTCGGTGCTGATGGAAAAAATATTCCATGCACCGTCATCGAGGCTGGTCCGTGTGTTGTCACGCAACTGCGTACAGTTGAAAAAGACGGCTATGCCGCTGTACAGCTTGCCTATGACGAAATCAAGGAGATACACGCCAGCGCGCCTCTTATGGGCCATTTCAAGAAGGCAGGGACCACCCCTAAGCGCAAGCTCATTGAGTTTGAGGCTGATTTCGAGGGTGATCTCAAGCTTGGAGACACCGTCACCGTCGCTGACATCGTTAAAGATGATGTGAAGTACGTTGATGTTGTCGGTACTTCTAAAGGTCGTGGCTTCCAGGGTGTTGTTCACCGTTATCACTTCGCCGGTGTCGGCGGTGCGACCCACGGTCAGCACAACAGACTGCGTAAGCCGGGTTCTCTCGGTGCATCATCATGGCCTTCACGCGTGTTCCCTGGAATGCGCATGGGTGGACACATGGGCAACGAAAGAGTCAAGGTGTTCAACCTTGAGATTGTTAAGGTTATTCCTGAGAACAATCTTCTCGTCATTAAGGGTTCCGTTCCGGGAGCCAAGGGTTCTTATCTTGCATTAGAGTTTTAGTTATGGAATTACCAGTATTGAAAATTGACGGATCAGAATCCGGAAAGAAGGTTGTTCTTGACGAGAAGGTATTCGGTGTTGAACCGAACGATCATGCAATCTATCTTGATGTAGTCCAGTACCTCGCCAACCAGCGTCAGGGTACTGCCAAGACGAAGGATCGTAGCGAGAACGCTCATTCCACCAAGAAGCTCGGTCGCCAGAAGGGCGGCGGTGGCGCGCGCCACGGTAGCTTGAAGTCCAACATCTTCGTTGGTGGTGGCCGTGTTTTCGGACCGAAGCCTCGTCTTTACAGATTCAAGCTTAACAAGAAGCTCAAGTCTCTCGCGCGCTGCTCGGCTCTCACCTACAAGGCGCAGGAGAACGCTATCATTTTCGTTGAGCCATTTGCAATGGAAGCTCCGAAGACAAAGGAATTCATGCACATCCTTGAGGCTCTCAAGGCTGGACAGAGAAAGGTTCTCGTCGTACTTCCGGAGAAATCAGACAACATTTTCCTTTCATCACGTAACCTCCCTGAGGTAAAGGTTATCACTGTTGACGAAATCAACACCTACACCATCGCGAACGCCAATTCTATGGTTCTCATTGACGGTGTGCAGGATATCCTCTCAGCCAGGGTCAACCGTTAAAAGCGCAAAGAGATGGGAATTTTAATCAAGCCAATAGTAACTGAGAAGCTTACAGGTCTGACTGAGAAGTTGAACCGCTACGGCTTCATTGTTGACAGGAATGCCAACAAACTTCAGATAAAGGCCGCTGTCGAGCAGTTCTACAACGTGACTGTAGCTGATGTCAACACCGTGAACTATCACGGAAAGAGAAAGTCCCGCTACAGCAAGTCAGGTATGCTTCGCGGCCGCATGAATCACTTCAAGAAGGCGTATGTTACCCTTGCAGGTGATGACAAGATCGATTTCTACAGTAACATTTAAGGAGGGACAAGGCAATGGCAATCAGAAAATTCAAGCCGACGACTCCTGGAACAAGGAACAAGGCAATCAGTGCATTCGACGAAATCACTGCCAAGAGGCCGTACAAGCCTCTGTTGGAACCTCTTAAGAGCACAGGTGGTAGAAACAACACCGGTCAGATGACCGTACGTTACCGTGGTGGCGGACACAAGAGGATGTATCGTATCATCGACTTCCTCCGCACCAAGGACAACATCAAGGCCACAGTCAAGACCGTTGAGTACGATCCAAACCGCAGCGCCCGCATCGCTCTCGTAGAGTACGAGGATGGCGTTAAGAAGTACATCATCGCTCCTGCCGGAATCAAGGTAGGACAGATCATAGAGTCCGGATCAGGAGTCGCTCCTGAGCTCGGCAACTGTCTCCCTCTCGCGGAGATCCCTGTAGGTACGCTCGTCCACAACATCGAGCTTCGTCCTGGTCAGGGCGCCGCGATGGCACGTTCCGCCGGTACATTCGCACAGCTGGCCGCCCGTGAGGGCAACTTCGCCATCCTTCGTCTGCCTTCGGGCGAGACCAGAATGGTGCTCGTGACCTGCCGCGCGACCGTTGGAACCGTTTCTAACGCAGATCATAATCTTGAGTCTTTCGGAAAGGCCGGACGCAACCGCTGGTTCGGACGCAGGCCTCACAACCGTGGAGTTGTCATGAACCCTGTTGATCACCCTATGGGTGGTGGTGAAGGTCGTGCTTCCGGAGGTCACCCGCGTTCTCGCAAGGGACTTCCTGCAAAGGGTTACAAGACACGTAATCCTAAGGCTACTTCCAACAAGTTCATCATCGAAAGAAGAAAGAAGAAGTAATTAAACGGAATTAAACTTTAAGATTATGAGTCGTTCATTAAGAAAAGGTCCATACATCCAGGAGGCCCTGGAAAAGAGAATTCTTGCTATGAATGATGGTAGCAAGAAGAAGGAGGTCGTAAAGACCTGGTCCCGCGCCAGCATGATCTCCCCTGACTTCGTAGGCCACACTGTCGCAGTTCATAATGGAAACAAGTTCATTCCTGTTTACATCACTGAGAACATGGTAGGCCATAAGCTCGGCGAATTCGCGCCGACCAGAACTTTCAAAGGCCATTCGGGCAACAATAAGTAGTAATCATCAAAGGAGAATTCATTATGGGAGCTCGTAAAAGATTAATGGCTGAGAAGTTCAAAGAAGCCAAAAAGAATACTGCAATAGCAAAGTTGAATGATGTCCCTACATCCCCTCGCAAGATGCGTCTTGTCGCTGACACTGTGAGAGGTGTGGAGGTGAACCGTGCGATTGACCTTCTTCATTTTTCGAAGAGGCAGCCGTCTGTCCGCCTTGAGAAGCTTCTCCGCAGCGCCATCGCCAACTGGGAAGCCAAGAATCCGGATCAGACCAAAGAGCTGGACAACGGCAACGTTTATGTCAAGACGATCATGGTCGGCGAAGGCCGCACGCTGAAGAGAATCCGTCCTTGCCCTCAGGGCCGCGCCGGAAGAATCCGCAAGCGTTCCAACCACGTCACCATCATTCTCGATGTCAAGAAACCAACAACAGTAGAGGAGAACAAGTAATATGGGACAGAAGACAAATCCTATTTCTAACAGAATCGGTATCACCCGTGGTTGGGACTCTAACTGGTGTGGTGGTAACTATGCTGAGAAGATCGCTGAGGATTATGAGATCCGCAAGTATCTGACCAACCGTCTTGCCAAGGCCAGCATCTCCAAGATTGTCATCGAAAGAACCCTTAAGTTCATCACCGTGACCATTCACGCCGCAAGGCCTGGATTCATCATCGGTAAGGGCGGGGCTGAGGTTGACAAGCTTAAGGAAGAGCTTAAGAAGGTCACCAAGAAGGACGTTCAGATCAACATCTTCGAGGTAAAGAGGCCTGAGGTTGACGCGCACATCGTCGCTGACAGCATCGCTCGTCAGATCGAGGGACGTGTTTCCTACAGAAGGGCCATCAAGATGGCTATCGCATCAACCATGAGGGTTGGCGCCGAAGGCATCAAGGTTCAGATCAGCGGACGTGTAGGCGGAGCTGAAATGGCCAGAAGCGAAATGTTCAAGGAAGGCCGTACACCTCTGCACACTTTCCGTGCGGACATCGACTACGCTCTTGCCGTGGCAAGCACAAAGGTCGGTGCCCTCGGAATCAAGGTGTGGATCTGCAACGGCGAGCGTTACGGCAAGCAGGATCTCACACCTAACACCGCTTCCGCAGCCAACGCACAGGGCGGATCACGTCCTTCACGCGGAGACCGTGGCGAGCGTAGAGGCGGAGACCGTGGCGACCGTCGCGGAGGCCGTGGTGGCCGTGGCCGCCGTGGCAACGACCGTCAGGCCGAGTAGGAATATTCCGATAATAAAATAGACAAGGAGGTGACGGGAAAGAAATTTCGCGTCACCTTTATTAATTAATGACACCAATGTTACACAATAATATACTTAAACACATCAGCGGTTTTCTTTTGGCCATTGCGGTCGTCCCTTTCTCTTTGGCCTTGTCATCATGTGGATGCGGTACATCATCCCGACAATCCGGAGCCGGAACCCAAGGTTCAGAGGAGAAGGCTTATTATCCTAAGGCCGCGGGCTCTTTCAGGATAATGTCCTACAATGTGGGTAATTTCTCGAAATACCTTCCTTTTAATGATAACATCGACATGATAGCCTCAATGATAAAGGAATCCGAGGCTGATGTTGTCGCGCTTAATGAGATTGACAGCCTTACACAAAGGCTTCCCTACGATGAGCTCTCTCTCCTTACCAAGGCATTGGGAGGATGGCAATGGCACTTTGGGCGTGCGATGCCTTATCAGGGTGGCGCTTACGGCGAGGGTTGTATCGTGCCAGGCAAGGTGAAGATTCTTAAGAGATACACTGTCGCTCTTCCTCAGGATGAGGGAGCCGAGCCAAGGGCCATTGCAGTCATTGAGACGGATAAATATGTTATTGGCGCATCTCATCTGGATCATGTGTCTCCTGTTGCCCGGTTGGCTCAGGCGAAGGTTGTAAATGCTTGGGCACAAGAAAATTACTTTAAATGTAAAAAGCCGGTCTTTTACTGTGGAGACATGAATGCTTCGCCGGAGTCCGAGGTTATCGAGACTCTGAGGAAATCATGGGATTTGCTTTCCGAGACAGAAAACACGTTCTCCTCAAGAGATCCTCGCGTGTGCATAGACTATATTTTCCACTACAAGATGTCCGCTCCTGTAAAGAAAGTCTCTGCCCATACTATGACTGAGTTCCACAATGGGGATGTGACGCAGGCTTCGGACCATCTTCCTGTGTTCGTGGATGTCCGACTGTAAGTGTCAGTCTCACTGGGAGAAGATACAGGCTACTCTATTTTGCAAAAATGAAATCATTGATGGTATTTTTGCAAAAAATGAGTGGCCTTTAATATTATACGGCTGGAAAAAAATGTATATTTGCGTTAACGGAAACAATTTAATCACAATAGCACTATGGGTGAATCCAGAAGAAGCTTTTTGAAGAAATCGGCGGCGGGACTGGCGTTGTTCACGATCCTGCCACGTAATGTGTTCGGCGCCATGGGCGGCGACAAGAAGTACGTCGCTCCGAGCGATCAGCTCACGCGCGGAATAATCGGAGTGGGCGGAATCGGAATGAGTGGCCTTCACTTCGTAAGTGACGAGCGCTGCCGGCTGGTCTCGGTCTGTGATGTGGACAGGAACCACCTTGACAACGCCCTTAAGAAGGGTGTGGAGAAGTTCGGCACAAAACTTCAGGCCTACACGGACTGGAGGGATCTCGTCCATGATGCCAACGTGGACATCGTACACATCGCGACCCCTTCACACTGGCACGGAATCATGGCCGTCGAGGCCTGCCGCGCCGGTAAGGACATATTCTGCGAGAAGCCGATGACAAGGACAATCGGCGAGGGGCAGAAAGTTGTGGAGGCGGTCAACAAGTATGGCCGTATCTTCCGTCTGGACACCTGGTTCCGTTTCAAGGACACGTTCTACGGCCTTGGAACAACGGTGGAGCCGCTTAAGAAACTCGTGCAGAGCGGGCTTTTGGGCTGGCCATTGACCGTGAGGATCTCCGGAGCCACGGGCTTTACCTGGAAATTCTTCTGGACAGGAAAGGAAAATCTTGTGCCTCAGCCTGTTCCGGCTGAACTTGACTACGACATGTGGCTCGGGCCGGCTCCTTACAAGCCTTACAATCCGCATCGTGTTCACCAGACTTTCCGCGGCTACTGGGACTACGAGTCCGGCGGTCTGGGAGACATGGGACAGCACTACATCGACCCTGTGCAGTACATTCTTGGCAAGGACGACACCTTCCCGGTGAAAGTAGAGGTGGATGCGCCGCAGCAGCATCCGGACGCGGTGGGAATATGGCGGAGCGTCACCTACACCTACGCCGACGGCTGCAAGATCATCCTTGAAGGGGAGGGATTCGAGAGCAAAGGCAAGGTGCCTTACATCGAAGGCCCTAACGGAAAGGTCTACAAAGGATTCGAGTGCACGATTCCTAACGTGATGGATGTCATCAACTCGCTTCCTGATCCGGAGCCTCGCAACACGGACTTCCTTGACTGCGTGAAGACACGTCAGAAATTCGCCCTCGCCGAGGACAACGGCCACCACAGCTGCACGATCGTCAACATGGGAGCCTGTGCCCTGCGTCTCGGCAGAACCCTTAACTTCGATCCGGACAAGCAGCTGTTTATTGATGACGATGCCGCCAACCAACTTATCAACCAGCCGATGCGCGCCCCTTGGGGTTCAATGATCCTTTAATTTGTTTCTGAATATGAAGAAGTTTATAACATCCATACTATTCCTTGCGGCCGCTCTGACTTTGAGCGCCCAGGACGCAAGACAGAGAACCGTCGAAACAGTTGTGGCTGATGTGCTCGCGGCCATGCCGGCGAACAACTCCACGGACTTCGACACCCAGATGGCGGATTTCGCGGCAGCCGCTCCCGCATCAGTGGTGGAGACGGCCAGGATGATGAAGCCCGCCGGCGAAGGCGTGAGGAACAATCTTTATGAATATGCCCTCACGGGTCTTGCAAGCTACGCTTCGGCCAACCCTAGGTGCGTTGACAAGGTCCGCGAAGGCTTCGCCCAGGCCATCAAGGCTACTGGCGATAGCTACAACAAGGCTTTTCTGCTGAACCTGTTCCGTCAGATAGCGAAACCTGCCGACGCTCAGCTGTTCAATGAATATGTCGGTGATTCCGCTCTGGCCTCCATAGCCCTCGGCGCTCTCGTGGATATTCCTGGGACAGAGTCTTTGATTTTTGATCTCGTGAAGGAAGGCACCGCTGACAGAAGGTTGCTGGCCGCTGCCGCCGCGAGGAAGGGCATTACCGCCGCCGAGCCTTACATTCAGAAATGGATCATCCCGGCTGAGCTGAACTCCACATCGCACGACAACGCCTTCTTCTCCGCCCTTGCGGCGATAGGCTCGGAGTCGTCCTTGAATATTCTTAAAGACAATTCGATTCCTGACTATGCCGCTCTGGCTGTGAGACTTGCCGATGGGCAAAACAGCAAGGCTGTCGCCAAGGCCGCCAAGACTCTGATGGCTTCCGAGGTGTCGGCCTACAAGTCCGCCGGCGCTCTCGCCCAGATGAAGAACAATCCGGCGAAGGCTCTGAAGGTTGTCGCCGCCGCTCTCAAGAGCGATGACATCAAGTTCAGAAACTCTGTGATGGACAACGCCACTTCGATTCTTGGCGCTGGAAATCTGGTTCCTTTGTTCACAAAGAACTTTGCCAAAATGCCGGCCGCTGTCAAGGTTGATCTTCTCAACTGGTTCGGCAACAACAAGATCTCTTCTGTCACGGACTTTGTGCTTGGCTCGTTCGCTGACGGTGGAGAAGTCGCAGCCGCTGCCATCGCGGCAGCCGGAAAGATCGGGGGTGACAAGGCTGCCAAGGCTCTTGTGGGACAGCTCGGAGGAAACAATTCAGCCGCTGCGTTGACCGCATTGAAATCATTCAAGGGGGACTATCAGGCCGAGCTTCTGGCCGCTCTTGACGGTGCTAAGGACTCTAAGGCTCTATGTGACATTCTCGGCCTTGTGATGGCCAGAAGGGTCGCCGCCGCGGCTCCGAAGGTATATTCATTGATTGATTCCAAGGATGCCGAGGTCGCTTCCTTCGCCAAGCTGGCTCTTGCGGACATCGTTGGAGTTCAGGATATTGACAAGGTCGGCGCCTTGCTGGACAATGCTTCCGCAGCTGATCTTGACGCCTGCCAGAAGGCGCTGGTCGCCGCCGTGCACACTCTTGCTCCTGCCGAGCGTTACGCAAAGGTGAGCGCATTGATGAAGAAGTCCAGAAACGTCGCTGCATTCTACCCGGTACTTGCCGCCACAGGTACCGATGAGGCTGTCGCTGACCTTGCCACCGCCTATGGTTCGGGTGACAAGGCCGCTTTCGCCCCGTTGCTTGCCATCGATAATTTCAAGGCTGCTCCTGTTCTGCTTAAGGCCGCCGCTTCGGACGCCAGTCTGGCTGACAAGGCAGTGAGCCGGTACTCATACCTTGTCTCCCAATACGAGACCGACATCGACAAGAAACGTATGGATTTCGCCAGCGCCCTTGAGCTTGCTCAGGCTCCTGCCGTAAGGAAGTCCGTGCTTGGCTATTTGGCCGCAGTGCCTACGATGAAGGCCTTCCTTCTTGCAGGCAAGTACTTGGATGACAGTGACAAGGGTGTCAGACACGCTGCCGCGGAGTGCGTCAGGACAATCGCTTCAAAGACCAAGGAGGAGATCAACTATGCTGACCTAAAGTCCAATCTTGATAAGGCTGTCGTGATCTTCAAGGCCGCCGGAGGAGCTGATGACGGCTATGCTGTCGATGAGATCGGCAAGATCCTCAGCGAGGCCGAGCCTTCTCCTGTCTCACAACTGACTGACGAGGAGAGGAAGCAGGGATTCGAGATGTTGTTCGACGGCACGAATCTGGACAAGTGGCAGGGCGACCTTGAGGGGTACACTCCTGTTAACGGAACCATTTATGTGTCAGCGAACTATGGAAGCACGGGCAATCTCTACACGAAGAAGGAATATCGTAACTTCGTCTATCGTTTCGAGTTCTGCTTCCTGCGCGAGGGTGTGAACAATGGTGTGGGCGTGAGGACTCCGATGGGTGTTGACGCTGCCTATGACGGAATGTGTGAGGTGCAGATCCTTGATCATGACGCTCCGATGTACGCCAAACTTCGTGAGTATCAGGTTCACGGATCGGTTTACGGTGTGATCCCGGCGAAGAGAATCGTCCACAAGCCTCTTGGGGAGTGGAGCACCGAGGAGATCCGTGTGGAGGGCGACAGAATCAAGGTGACCGTCAACGGTGAGGTGATCGTGGACGGCAACATCCGCAGGGCCTGCAAGGGTCATAATGTGGCTCCGGACGGAAGCAAGAAGAATCCGTACACCGTTGACCACAAGAACCATCCAGGAATGTTCAACAAAAAAGGTTACATCTCATTCTGCGGCCATGGCGAAGGCCTGAAGATCCGCAACGTCCGCATCCTCGACCTCGGCGACAAATAGTAGCTGGAAAGAAGGTAGTCGCTTCGCCGGTGCCTCGGTCGCTGAGTTCCTTTGGTTGTTTAGACCTATAGGTTCTGAGACCTTTGAGTTTCCGGGCTTGTTGAAGCGCACCAACATTGAAGGTCCAATGGCATAGAAAGAGCGGGAAGCCTCTAACCTGAATTTTGCACGTAACCAAAATTCAGAGCAGAGGCTTTCCGTTCTTTTCGGTCTAGCTATCTTTTCTCATCAGTCATTTGCCACCGGCACACTCCTTCTTCAAAAAGACATCTATCCTCATAAATCTGACACAAAATTTAGTTCAGCTTATTTTTAACGCTTATTTAAGTAACATTCAAAAAATAACCTGCCTCATCTTAAGGAATCTTTTCGGTCTATATCTGTTTTCTCATCAGTCATGTGCCACCGGCACACTCCTTCTTCGAAAATAGATCTATCCTCGAAAATATTCTCTTAATCTGAGGCAACTTAATTTTTTCATGTTACTAAGAAGCTGTTTTGAATTGTTTGTTTGAAGATTTGAGAGTGAAAAACTTCAGTTTCGACCGCTTCTTCCAAGGAAGATAGCGGTGCTATCTGACTGAAGAAGCGGGAAGAAAATGAAGATTTTTCACCTCAAAGAACATTTCAAACAATTCAAAACAGCTTCTAAGAATTGCAGAGGAATTATGTGTGTGGGGCTTTGCTGGGCCTTCCGGAGTGCAAATCTGTAGCAAGCAAATCAAAAATAGGCTCTAAACGGCTGGCATAAGAGAATCCTTCGCCGCGAAACAGACTCACGAAATCCGGGAACTGTAAAGTTTCTTTACGCAATGCGGTTAACAACAGCACCAAGGTTAGGTCCATCAAGCGGCCAATGATGATACCCGGCAGGCCAGCGGGGGACTCCCGTGAGCGGAAAGGCGCTTCCTGCGCACGAGGCAGGCCATCGGGGGTCTCCCGTGAGCGGAAAGGCGCTTCCTGCGCACGAGGCAGGCCATCGGGGGTCTCCCGTGAGCGGAAAGGCGCTTCCTGCGCACGAGGCAGGCCAGCGGGGGACTCCCGTGAGCGGAGAGGCGCTTCCTGCGCACGAGGCGGGCCAGCGGGGGACTCCCGTGAGCGGAGAGGCGCTTCCTGCGCACGAGGCAGGCCAGCGGGGGACTCCCGTGAGCGGCAGGGTGCTTCCTGCGCACGAGGCAGGCCAGCGGGGGATTCCCGTGAGCGGCAAGGTGCTTCCTGCGCACGAGGCTGACCAGCGGGGGGCTCCCGTGAGCGGAGAGGCGCTTCCTGCGCACGAGGTGGGCCAGCGGGGGGCTCCCGTGAGCGGAAAGGCGCTTCCTGCGCACGAGGCAGTCCATCGGGGGTCTCCCGTGAGCGGAAAGGCGCTTCCTGCGCACGAGGCTGACCAGCGGGGGTCTCCCGTGAGCGGCAAGGTGCTTCCTGCGCACGAGGCTATCTCTGAAGGGGGGGCTTGGTCGCTCTGCTTTCTAAGCGCGGGTGCGATGAATGACCTAAGATAGTTCTCGATAATATTTTCCTTTGGAAATTTGTTTTATTGGAAATTAATTCCGTTCTTTGGGAAAGTTTCCGTTGGAAACTATTGTATAAATGCTTGTTAATTCTTTAAAACACTGTTTATTATGAATGCAATTACGTTAAAGGCGCTCTTTTACGTCAGCGGGGTGGCTGTCGGTGGGCTTCTTCTGTTTTCTTCTTTTGAGACCAAGGCTACAGAAAGGTGGGGAATAGGAAGCGCTTTGGTAGCCGAGTCTGTCGAAGTGGCTCTGACTCGGGTTGCTGAGCTGGGAGTTGAGAAGATGGATCTGGAAAATTCTGGAGTTAAAATGCTGAAAGGGAATGAATTGACGACTGAGATGCCGAATGCCGAAAGGTTGGCGGGAGAGCAGGGTGTTGAGATGACGGGTGCGGTAAGGCCGGCGGAAGAGCAGAAAGCAGAGCTGCCGAGTGCCGAAAGGTTGACGGAAGAGCAGAAAGCAGAGCAGTCGGGTGCAGGAAGACCGGCGGGAGAGCAGGGTGTTGAGATGACGGGTGCGGTAAGGCCAGATGAGGAGACGGCGGCGAAGGAAAAGCCGACGACAAAGGTGGTGCACATCACCAAGGCTGATTTCCTTAAGAAGGTCTACGACTTCGAAAAGAACCCCGATGAGTGGAAATACCTCGGATCGCAGCCGGCCATTGTCGATTTCTATGCGGACTGGTGCGGGCCGTGCAGGCAGCTGTCGCCTGTGCTGGACGAACTGGCCAAGGAATATTCAGGGAAACTCACCATCTACAAGGTCAATGTGGACAATGAGAGGGGACTGGCTACATTTTTCGGCATAAGATCGATTCCGACGCTTCTGTTCATTCCGATGAAGGGTAAGCCGCAGAGGTCTCTCGGGGCTTTGTCTAAGACGGAGCTCAAGGGAATCATCAAGGATGTTCTTAAAGTTGAGCTGTAGTTGGTAGGTCGTGGAGAATAAGAAGAACACAATCTGCCGCCTTCGCGAGATCCATAGGGCGATCTCCGGGCTGGACGCTGAGTTTCAGAGGAAATTCGGGCTGAACCTGAACGAGGCGATGCTTCTCTGCTTCCTTTCGGGGCAGGGAAGCGCTTCGGCATCGGAACTATCAGATGAGTTGGGGCTTACACATTCGAATATGTCCAAGGTTCTTGCCTCGGCGGAAAAAACATCCCTCATCAGCCGGAAACTTAACCCGGCTGACAAGCGGGGGATGATCTTCTCGCTTACAGACGAGGGCCGCATCCGGCTCGCCTCCATCCGCTGTGAGGAACTGGTGATCCCGGACTTACTCAAAGAAATCCTTGATTAGGCTCAGAGTCTTACGCTCTTCCTTGCGAGTCTTTAAGAACAAGACCTCTAAGAAGCTGTTTTGAATTGTTTGAAATGTTCTTTGAGGTGAAAAATCTTCATTTTCTTCCCGCTTCTTCAGTCAGATAGCACCGCTATCTTCCTTGGAAGAAGCGGTCGAAACTGAAGTTTTTCACTCTCAAACCTTCAAACAAACAATTCAAAACAGCTTCTAAGTAACGTGAAAAAAATAACCTGCCTCAGATTAGGAGAAGATTTTCGAGGATAGATCTATTTTCGAAGAAGGAGTGTGCCGGTGGCACATGACTGATGAGAAAACAGATATAGACCGAAAAGATTCCTTAAGATGAGGCAGGTTATTTTTTGAAGGTTACTAAAGATCCACTGTGTGGGTAAGCTTGCCGTCGGTGTCGTAGATCCTGACGGCGATCTTTTTGGCGTTCACGGTGATCTCCATCCTCTGCCACTGGCCGTTGGTGATCACAGGGAAGGATGCGTCGGTTGATCCAACTTCGCGGAAAGAGTACTTGTGCACGTGGCCGCTCAGCATCAGATCGACACCCGCACCGTTGAGGATAGGCAGGAACTTCTCCGACATATTCAGATTGCCGTGCCATGCGTCCTTGATCTGAGGGGGAATATGGTTGAAGACGATCCTTCTTTCGGCGTTCTTCCACTCATCGCTCTCCACCACGCCCTTGAGCCATTTGGCTTCCTCGTTCAGATAAGGCTCCGAGCAGAGCCGTCCTTGGTTCTCGATGTCGCTGTCCACCTTGTCCTCGCCGCCGTCCAGCACCAGGAACAGGAACTTGCCATATTTAAAGGTGTAGTAGGGTCCGTGCTCCGGGAAGTCGAAATATTCAGAAATCCGCAGCGCATCCTTGCCTCTGAACTCGTGGTTGCCGCGGACCATGAAGAGAGGGATTTGGTCGGCGAACAGGTCGCTTGCGGGCTTGAGGTAGTGCCGGACGATCTTCTCGCTGTAGGCCAGGTCGGAGGTCATGTCTCCGTTGAACAGAACGAAGTCGAACTCCTTGTTCTTCTCCTTGTCAGCGAACAATCTGCGCAGTAGCGAGTCCTGGGCGTGCACGTCATTGACAACGGCGAATCTGACCTCGCTGTAATCCTCTTTGAGAGTGGTGGCCTTAGGCAGGTCAACCTTGTAGGCCGGCGCTCCGGAGCCTTTCCCGTAGACCGGATTGTAGTTGTTGTAGTAGTCCTGCACCGCCGTCATCATCACCCTGTAGCGGTAGCTGGTGCCGGGCTTAAGCCCGCCAATCGTCACCTTGTGGATCTTGCCGATAGGCTTCAGCCCGTGGCCGCGCATGTCGTAGTACTTCGGTCTGTCCTTGTAGTAGAAATTCTCCTCGTTGTCCGGAGCGATCTCCACCCACCCCACAGCGTCCACGTCCGTCATCCACATCACCGTGAAGCTGTCCGTGGTAACACTCTGAAGGTAAGGCCCGCACACAATCCTGGCAATGGCCGGTCCGTTCTGCGCCTCCGCCAAAAACGGCAGCACCGCCAGAACCGCAATCAAAAGGAACTTTCTCATATTCTTGAATATCACTGTTTATCGTCTGTTCGTCAGAGGCCCGGCCAAAGAAACCCGCCAAACCGTCCGTCTGTCTCGTTGAACACAAATTTAATCCGTTTTGCGGAAAGCGCAAAATCTAAAAGCCCCTTGTGACTCTGCGGGCGTGAAACCGGTAGAATCTCGCCTTCGGAGTGGCGAGTGTGACTCCGCGGGCGAGAATCGCCGCAAGTTCCGCTCTCAAGGTGGCGGGTGTGACTCCGCGGGCGTGAATCGCCGCAAGTTCCGCCCTCAAGGTGGCGAGTGCGACTCCGCGGGCGTGAATCGCCGCAAGTTCCGCTCTCAAGGTGGCGGGTGCGACTCCGCGGGCGTGAATCGCCGCAAGTTCCGCTCTCAAGGTGGCGGGTGTGACTCCGTGGGCGTGAATCGCTGCAAGTTCCGCTCTCAAGGTGGCGGGTGTGACTCCGCAGGCGTGAATCGCCGCAAGTTCCGCCCTCAAGGTGGCGGGTGCGACTCCGCGGGCGTAGGATCGGGTTATTTCTCGCCGGTGTACATGCGGCAGATGCCGAGGGTGAAGGCTTTGTGGGTTACGGCGCGGAAGCCGGCCTTGCGCATTGTGGCGGAGAATTCCTTTTTGCCGGGGAAGGCGGCGACGGAGGCGGGGAGGTAGGCGTAGGCGGCTTTGTCACCGGAGACCTTGCCGCCGATCTTCGGGAGGATGTGCAGGAAATAGAGGTCGTAGAACCAGCGGATTATCTTGTTCTCTGGGCGGGACAGTTCCAGAATCACGAGACGACCTCCGGGTTTCAGGACGCGGAGCATCTCCCTTAGTCCTTTCTCTCTATTCTCGAAGTTTCTGATGCCGAAGGCTATGGTGACCCGGTCGAAGGTGTTGTCCGGGAAGCGTAGCGCCTCGCCGTCGCCTTCTTCTATGCTGATCATGTCGGCCAGACCGGCTTTGCCGACCTTCTCACGCATCACGGCCAGCATACCCTCCGACAGATCCACGCCGGTGACGTGACTTCCAGTCGCCGAGCTTGTGGTTCGACTGGGCTCACCAACCACTGAGGCTCCGATCACATCAACAGGCTCCGTGACCGCGTGAGTTGGCCGTTGAGCCTGTCGAAACGCCGCTTCCTCGGAATCAAGTCGTTTCGACAAGCTCAACGGCCCGCTCAGCGCTTTGGCGATGGCGATCGAGAAATCGCCCGTTCCGCAGGCCAGGTCCAGAACCTGGACCGGAGCCGGAGCATCCACGATCTGTTTCAGGGCCTTCTTGCGCCAGATCTTGTCCACGTCCAGTGAAAGGATGTGATTCAGAGAGTCATAGTCGCCAGCGATGCTGTCGAACATATTCTTAACCTTTGACTTTGTCGGCATATTCCTAGAAAATTAGAAATCCCGCTCCGGCGAGGATGGAGAGGATGAAAGTTGACATCACTAGCAGCGGCAGCATCGGATCGAGCGCCTTCTCGGTGCGGGTCCACACTCCGCGAAGGTGAACCATGTGTAGCGGTGCCACGGCGAGGAACAGAAAGTGTCCCGGATCTGGTTTGTAGAGCAGGCAGAATGTGACCATCAGTACCCAGCCCATCGCGATCAGGACGGTCTGGTAGATCCTCGCACCCCTCAGACCGAGCCTGATGGCCACCGTCACACGGTTGACCGCATCCGTCTTCATGTCCCTTGTGTTGTTGACATTCAGCACCCCGACGCTGAAAAGCCCGATGGCCGCCGCCGGCAGCAACATCAGAATTGGCGGCAATTCCCGCGCGGCCACATAGTAGCCGCCAAGCACCGACACAAGGCCGAAGAATATGAACACGAACACGTCGCCCAGCCCTTTGTACCCATAAGGATTCTTGCCCAAAGTGTACTTCATCGCACCCACGATAGCCGCCGCGCCAAGCGCTTCCAGACAGATAGACTCTGTCTTGAATAGGCTTCCGAAGGAGACCTGGATCATCGCCAGGCCGGAGATGACGCAAAGCCCGATGAACATCAGGATGAGTTTTTTGATGTCTCCGATGGTCATGTCTCCGCTGCCGAGTGCGTACTTAGGTCCCTGCCTGTCAGCCGAGTCTGTGCCGCTCAAGGTGTCGCCGAGCTCATTGGACAGATTTGAGAGGATCTGCAGACATACCGTTGTCAGGAAGATCAGCGCGGCTGTCCACGGGCTGACATCTGTGTTGTCCGCCGCGAGCGTCACCCCGAGGATCACCCCGGCCAAGGACAGAGGCAGAGTCCTGAGCCTCATTGATTTTATGCAGGCTTTAAGCGTCATGTAGAATAAATATCTGATAATCTTGAACAAAGATACTCATATTCTCGAAAATATTCATAACTTTACACCCTATGCGAGTCTGGGTCGGCGAAGACGGCGGCCCTTGCCGCAAGAATAGAGGTTGCTCATTAATATTCATATAATATGAAACGTAATTCATTCATTCTGGCGGCTGTGGCTGCCATCGCCGCGGTCGCTTGCGGACCGAAGGTTTCTGACAAGACAGCCATCGAAGGTGCTTTCGAGGGCAATGCTCCTGAAGAGGTAAGCATCAAGATTTCCGATCTTGGAATTGACACCACCCTCACTGTGACGGACGGGAAGTTCGCCGTTGTGCTTCCTGCATCCAAGACCGTGCTCGCCACGCTGACCGGGGAAGGAGTAAGGGCCAGATTCATTTCTGACGGTACTCCGTTGACGGTCACTGTCAAGGAAGACGGTACTTGCGAGATCGCTTCCAAGACTCCGTCTGTCTCTGTACAGGAGAGGTACAATGCCTTTGCCAACGCTATGGCTCAATTTGAGAAAGATGCTAGAGCCAAGCTTGAGGCTCTTGGCGACGAGGCCGCCGATTCTGCCAAGAATGAGGTTTTCGAGGCTTACCAGTCCGCCGTGGAGGAACTCAGCAAGAAGACGTTTGAGGCGAATCTCGACAACGCCATTGGCGCGTCCCTGTTAGGTAACATTCAATATGACCTCACTCCTGCTCAGGTTGATTCTGTTCTGAACATGCTTGATCCGGCCATCCTTGAGACCAAGGCCGTCGCCGCCATAAAAGCTAAGAACGACTCCAAGAAGAACACCGCCGAGGGCAAGATGTTCACCGACTTCGACATCAACGGCGTGAAGCTTTCCGACTTTGTTGGCAAGGGTCAGTACGTCCTCGTTGACTTCTGGGCCTCATGGTGCGGCCCATGCAAGAGGGAGATCCCTAACATCAAGAAGGTCTACGAAAAGTACGCCGGCAAGGATTTCGATGTCCTCAGCGTGGCAGTCTGGGATCAGCCTCAGGCTTCTGTTGACACAGCGAAGGCCTACGGTGTGAACTGGAAGGAGATCATTGACGCTCAGACGGTTCCTACCGAGCTTTACGGCATCCAGGGCATTCCTCACATCATCCTTTTCGGTCCTGACGGAACCATCCTTAAGAGGGATCTCCGCGGTGAGGGCATCGAGGAGGTGGTAGCCAAGTACGTGGCCGCCAAGAAGTAAGAGTGGGCGGAAAGAACCTTACAGTCAGGGAGAAAATCGCCCTGTTTCCACATTCCCCGGGGGTCTATCGTTACTACGATGCCTCGGGGAAGGTGATTTATGTGGGCAAGGCCAAGGATCTGCACAAGAGGGTGGCGCAGTACTTCGTGCCTCCGGAGAGGCTGAACGTGAAGACTCGGATCCTGGTCTCGAAGATCGCCGACGCGCAGTTCTCCGTGGTGGATTCCGAGGCGGACGCATTGCTGCTGGAGAACAACCTCATCAAGCAGTACAAGCCTCACTACAACATCCTGCTGAAGGATTCCAAGACCTACCCGTGGATCGTCATCACCAACGACGAGTTTCCGAAGATCTATTTGACCAGGCGTGTGGACAGGAAGAACGGGACCTATTTCGGGCCGTACAGCTCGGTTTCGCACGCCAACTATCTGCTGGAGTTTTTCCGTAAGAATTACCCTCTGCGCTCCTGCAACCTGAAAATCACCGGCGACGCCATCCTCCGGGGCAAATTCCGCCCGTGCCTTGACTTCCACATCGGCCGCTGCAAAGGCTGCTGCGTCGGCGCGATCAGTAAGGAGGAATATTCATCCTACATCATCGAGATCACCCGTCTGCTGAAAGGCGGCGTGAATGAGATAATCCGTGAATATGAGGCCGGGATGAAGCGTGCGGCCGCGGAGCTCCGTTTCGAGGAGGCGCAGGTCTGTAAAAACAGGATAGAGTCCTTGAAGAAGCACTATTCACATTCGATAATATCCTCTGTCGCAGACACTTCCTGTGACGTGTTCTCTCTGGTTTTCGATGGCCAGGAGGCTTTCGGCAACTTTCTGCGGGTTCGTGGCGGATCTGTCATCCAGTCGTTGAACCTTGGATTCAGGATGAACATCGAGGAGGAGCAGGCATCTGTACTCAGCACGTTCATCGCCGAGATCGAATCCAAGTTCGGTGCCTTGGCGAAAGAGGTTATCGTGCCGTTCAAGCCGGATGTGGAGATAGACGGCATCGACTTCCGCATTCCGGCGCGCGGCGACAAACTTTCCCTTCTCGAACTGAGCGTCAAGAATGCCAAGGAATATCTTTTCAACTCCATCAAGCAGAGGGAGCACACCGATCCTGACGAATATCGCAGGATGGTTCTTGAGGACTTGCGCAAGGCCTTGGGAATGAAGGAACTTCCGACCCACATCGAGTGCTTCGACAACTCCAACATCCAGGGAACCAATCCGGTGGCTTCCTGTGTGGTTTTCCGTGACGGAGTGCCGTCCAAGAAGGATTACCGTAAGTTCAAGATCAAGACGGTCATCGGGGCGAATGACTTCGCTTCGATGAAGGAGGTGGTCAACCGAAGATATTCAAGAATGCTTGAAGAGGCTCCGGATGACCTTCCGCAGCTCGTAGTGATAGACGGCGGTGAGGGGCAGTTGGAGTTCGCCCGCCAGGCTCTCGCCGAATTGGGCTTGATGGACAGACTGATGGTCATCGGCCTTGCCAAGCGTATGGAACTTGTGATCAGGGTGAACGATCCTTATCCTCTGTTTCTGGACCGTAACTCGCAGGCTCTTAAAGTCTTGATGCACATTCGTGATGAGGCTCACCGCTTCGGCATCACATTCCACCGCAGCCTCAGGAGCAAAGCCCAGATCCAGAGTGCTTTAAGGGAGATCAAAGGTGTCGGGGAGCAGACCGAGAAGCGTCTCCTTATGCACTACGGCTCCGTGGCCCGCATCGCCGCCGCCCCCCTCGAAGACCTATCCAAACTCGTCTCCCCGACCCTCGCCGCCGAGATTCTCAAGGCACTTGACCAGTCTTGACCCAATACATTGAACCGTCTGCGACACACGCGCGTGGTCTTCGCGCGTGATTCGCCTCCTTCATGCGCACCACCTTGCTCCTTGTGAACACCTCGTGAGCCAGATCAGCCTTTTTGCTCACAACAAGGCCTTTATGGGGATCTTCGTGAGCGGAAGAGCCTGATCTGCGCACGGAACACTTTTCTACTTCTCGGCGCGAATTCTCCGTGTCACTACTTTTCGCGTCTGGTACAAAATTTTTTCTTTTTATGGAATAAATGCGTTATTGGCTTCCATATTTTTCGGAATAAATGTATATTTGCCTATGTAAAATTTCGGAATAAATGTGTGAGATATGCTTGATCGTAAGATTTCCAAACAAATAGAAAACCAGCTAAAGTCTGGTGGCGATAAGATGCTTGTTGTCGATGGTGCGAGACAAATCGGGAAGTCGTTCATTATCCGTGAGATCGGAAGCCGGTTGTTCCCGAACTTCATTGAGATTAATATGGAGAAAGACAAGCAGGGTGACAGGCTGTTTGCGGAAGCCAAGACAACAGAGAATTTCTATCTTGCGTTGAGTGCTGTTGCAGGGGATAGGATGTCCGACAAGAAATCAACGCTCGTGTTCATCGATGAGATCCAGGCCTATGACCACCTGCTTACCTTGGTTAAGTTTCTTATGGAAGATGGGCGCTTTACCTACATAGCAAGCGGATCTCTGCTCGGGGTCACATTGAAGAAGACACAATCCATCCCTATAGGAAGCATAACTCCTTTGCATATGTATCCACTTGATTTCGAGGAATTTCTTTGGGCCAACGGTGTAGGGCGACTCGTTATAGAAGACTTGCGTCGGTGCTTTGAAGAGAGGGTCTCGCCCAACGAATCCATACACAGGAAAATGTTGGACTTGTTCAGGAAGTATCTTCTTGTGGGCGGTCTTCCTGATGCTGTGAATACTTATGTGAAGGAGCATAACATCGTCAAAGTGCGCGTTGTGCACAGGGAAATTCTGGAACTCTATGGTCTTGACGCTTCAAAATACGAAAAGGAGTCTTCACGTAAGCTTAAGATTCTACGAATATATGAAATGATTCCGTCAAATCTTGAAAACAAGAAGAAGCGTGTCAAGGTCAAGGACATCGAAGGAAAAAAAGGTAAACGAACCAGTGACTATCAGGACGAGTTCGACTACCTTGTGTCTTCCGGGGTCGCGTTGGAGGTGGATGCCATAAGCCAGCCTGCTTATCCGCTCAGACAGAATGCGGGGAAGAATCTTCTCAAATTGTATCTTAATGACTGTGGCTTGTTTACGGGAATATTATATGGCAACGACATCAGGCCGGTTCTTGAAGACATCCGTTCTGTCAATCTTGGTTCGGTTTACGAGACGGTTGTCGCCCAGGAACTGAAGGCGCACGGATTTGACCTGTATTATTATGATAACAAGAAAAACGGTGAGGTGGACTATCTGATTGATGATGTGAGGAATATGTCATCAATACCACTTGAGGTAAAATCGGGAAAAGACTACACGACGCATAGTGCTCTTGACAGATTTGTGGCCAACAGGGATTATGCGATCAGGCAGGCGTGTGTGTTGTCCAATGGATCAAAGGTTTTTGAAAAGGATGGTATCACATATTTCCCGATATATTTTGTGATGTTTTTCAACCATGATCTTGACATGCCTGAGGAAGATTATATATTCTGATTACCATTTTAATTCCGCCAACAGGTTTAATTACTTGATTTGTTGTCTTTAATGAGCACCAGTCTTGACAATGTCCGGCTTACAGCTTCCATATTTACACTGGAGTCTATATTATTATTGACAATGCCTTGATGCCAAAACCAATATGGTGGATTCTCCGTGTGTTCCATCACGTCCTCCTTTCTTTATTGGGATTATACTTCAGTTAATGCTCGTTGCGGGCGGGACTTTTCCCGCCCGACGGTTTACTGCTTCCTCAAGGTAGGCAATGCTCCGGTAAGTTCGTAATGCCACTCTGAACCTGCGTTCTGCAAAGCGGTGTTCATGGCATCGACGGCTTTCTGCCAGGTAACGACAGAGCCGTCCACCTTCGTGGCATCTGTTCCTCCATAATTACGGAATACTCCTTGCCCGGCATTGCCTCCCCAATAACAGGAAGTTATATAAGCGTAGTTATAACACACTATAGCTCCAGATTCATACTCTTTCAATGTGCCGTCGAACCAGCAAGCGATGATACGGCCATAATTTGAATTGGCTATACCACCACTATATGCATTAAGTTTTCCTGTTACAGAGCAGGCAATGATTTCGCCATAATTTTGGTTCACTTCGCGGGATATTGTCATTTGTTAAAAAGCGGCTTCGCCGCAAATCAACTGCAAACAGAGTGCAAAGCCAAGCTCGCTTGGGCTATGCCGAGGTGCAGCGTTGATTATTCAATAGATAAATAGGTCAGAAAGCCAAGCACGCACGCACCGCATAGTCTTTTAACTTATGGTCGTAGGCCATGATGCCGTAGTGCATGCTCAAGTAGTAAGCGAAGCTCGCAGGATAGTAGCTGTACTCCGAACTCGACCAATACCAGTCTTTCCATCCATCACCTCCGGCGTTTTGGACACTCCTCAGTATGACATCCCTGTGATTGAGCCAATACTGGCATTGTCCGCCGGAAGGAAGAAACCAACCGCTGGTATTGGCAGGTGCCTGATATTG
>ERZ1026772.751-NODE-751-length-21474-cov-7.620384_pt1 | contig 21474 bp, 18 predicted proteins | sample MGYA00380124_ERZ1026772 | MGnify/ENA primary metagenome ERZ1026772 (study PRJEB33269, sample SAMEA4719760) | human gut metagenome | biome: human-associated habitat; feature: organic feature; material: feces | place: Cameroon | collected 2013-10 ...
ACCTACAATAAGCTGTTTCGTATCCGGATCCCCTTCCGTAACCTCATAATAAACATAACGGTTATGTTGTGCGGAAAATCCTTTGGTTGCCTCATCTTCCACAACCTCTACCCGGGGCTCCGTATTCTGTGTAACGCCGGTATTCTGTGCAGCTTCGGTGTTCTCTGCTTCTTCCTCTTCTGCACCGGTCTCATCCATTTCCTGATCCCGGGAAGAAGCCAGTGTATCATTGATATTTTCCTGTATACGGTCCCTGGACAGGTAAATACTGCCGCCAATCAGCAGCAGAATTCCTGCCAGCACCACAAATACAATGATCAATGCCCGATTCGATTTTGTTTCTTTATTCTCCTGATTTGACATTTCAGTAACCTTTCAAGACTCTGATGCCATCTACTGTTCCATGCTTTCACAGTTACTCTTGATGCATATTCATCTTACATCATGGTTCCGGTATCTTCACCGTTATCTCTTCACAATGGCTACGCCATATTTTTCAAGAGTAAGCGTATCGCCCTTTGCATAAACCTGATCCGTCAGCAAATCGGTTCCGGCTTCTTCCATCACAATTTCCTTCTCCTCCTGTGTATTATTTAACAGGAACAGGAATTCTCCATTGTCGTTGTAACGGGCTGTTGCCTCGATTCCCTCCGGTGTCTTTGCAACCGGCCTGATACCAAGGCTTTCGCAGATATCACCAAGATATTTCTTATAAAACTCTTCATTCGAGCGTGCACCTACATAATAAGCTTTGCCCTTACCAAACTCATTCTCGGTGAGCACCGGCATACCTGCGTAAAAATCGCTCTCATAGGAAGCCACTTCCCTGGCACCGCGAAGATGCATCAGATCGCAGAGAAGACCTGCCGGATACTGCTTTCCTTCATAAACAAAGGAGTTATTCTCTTCCGGAGGAAGTGCATCGGATTCCTCCACCCAGATGCCAAGAATATCCTTCAGTCTGCCCGGATATCCTCCGAGAGTAACCAGATCATGATCCTCTACATAACCGCTGAAATAGGTCGTAAGGAAGCTGCCGCCCTGCTGTACATATTCGCGTACTTTTTCATCGAATCCATCCTTGCACATATAAAGCATCGGTGCCACCACCAGCTTATAGGAAGAAAGATCATCCTCCACGCTGACAAAATCCACAGAAATATTCTGCTGGAAGAATGCCCTGTAATAGAAGCTTACTTCCTTCGTATAATTAATCAGCTTACTCGGACCTGCACTTAATTCTGCTGCCCACCAGTTATCCCAGTCAAAGACAATCGCAACATCAGATTTTGCTCTTGCACCAAGCGTTACACCCTGCAGCTTATCCAGTTCTGCGCCAAGTGCGGTAATCTCACGGAATACTCTGGTATCATCCGTTCCCACATGCTCGATCACGCCGCTGTGATACTTTTCGCAGGCACCCATGCTTCTTCTCATCTGGAAGAACATTACAGTGTCTGCACCATGTGCAACCGCTTCATAGCTCCATAATCTCATTACGCCGGGCCGCTTCAGCTTACAGTAAATGTGCCAGTTGCTGACTCCAGGTGTCTGTTCCATCAGTGCAAAGGGCCTGCCCTGCTTAAGTCCACGCATCAGATCATGGTTCATGGCTGCATCTCCCGGTACGGCATCATATGCCGGATAGTTATCCCAGGAAACAAAGTCCATATCCTTCGCCCACTTCTGATAATCCAGATGCTTATAAGCACCCATGAGGTTCGTGGTAACCGGAATATCCGGTGTAATTCTCTTTAAAACATCCTTTTCGATATTAAAGCATTCCAGCATGCTGTCGGAATTGAAACGATTGTAATCAAGGGAAATTCCCTGGAAGTTCGTACGGATCTGTCCGTCCCACAGGAACTCCTCGGAAAGCATGTTGCAGGCTACCACATCGTCCCAGTCATACATCGTGTGGCTCCAGAATGCCGTATTCCATACACGGTTCAGTTCATCAAGGGTACCATACTTCTTCTGCAGCCATACACGGAAGGCTTTTTCACAGTTTTCACAATAGCACCAGCCGCCAAATTCATTGTTAATATGCCAGGCTACAATATTATCGTAATCCTTATAACGCTCTGCGATCTTTTCCACAAGCGCTGCAGAATACTTACGGTAATTCGGGCTGTTCGGACAGGAATTGTGACGTGCGCCGAACTTCCTCTTCATTCCGTTATGCTCTACCCGGAGAACATCCGGATATTTTCTTGCCATCCATGCCGGATGCGCTCCGGTAGAGGTTGCCATGCAGACCTTTAAGCCATTCTCTTTTACAAGCTTCATAATCTTATCCAGCTTGCTGAAATCGTAGGTACTCTCATCCGGCTGCAATGCTGCCCAGCTGAATACATTTAAGGTCACGACATCAATATGCGCCTTATGGAAAAGTCTCATATCCTCTTCCCAGATCTCCTCCGGCCACTGCTCCGGATTGTAATCTCCACCATATAACATTTTCTGTACTTTTTTGCTTTCAATCATGTAATGATCCTCCTGCTGCCGTTGTTTTTATTCTGGTTTTAACATGATATCTATGAATTGGGTAACTAACTATTCAGAATAGTTAGCAAACTCAAATTCCTTCAATTTTACTTTACCTTCTAACTGGATGGTAATGGTCTTTGCTGCTGTAAGCTCCGGGATCTTCTCTTCCAACGCCACTTCATAAGAACAGAAGCCCTTCTTTTCCGGTAAAGGAAGTACCCGGTCAACCAGTATGGTTTTATGGTTCTCGTCCTCTGACAGGACACGGATTCTTGCCTCCTCTAAAACCCAGGCGGTAAATTTGAATTTCGATGCCTGTTTTTCAAAGAAAAAGTCACGGTATACGAGCTCGCCCCTTACCTTTCCATCGGGAAGCTTCTGTATCTCATCCGGTGCTTCTCCCGGCCTGCCCGGAATCAGACACGTTTCTCCATGCTCTGCATGTCCAAATGTTCCCTTATGAATAAAGCAATTGGTATAATCATCGTACCGGATGGCTTCGGTCAGCGCAAACGGATCCCGCACACCGGCCTTCTGTCCATCTAAAATCAGCTTCTTCATCTGCCGGATATCCACAGATGAGGCTCCCACCTCAAACAGATATCCACCATCCTCAAGAAGCATCTGTCCGGAAATCACATCATAATACCGAAGCTCCTGCTTCTTCGCACAAAGTGTTACCTTCCTTGTCTCGCCCGGTCTGACGTTCTTAATCCGGACAAAATCCTTCAGGGTACGAATCGGACGTACCACTCTGGAATCCATCTTATGTACATAAAGCTGGATGACCTCATCCCCTTCACAATGACCGGTATTGGTAACGGAAAGCTTCACCTGAATTTCATCCGCCTTATCCTCAACCGTCATCTCATCATATGTAAAGCCGGTATAGGACAAGCCATATCCAAACGGATACAGAACCTTTCTGTCAAAATACTGATAGGTCCGTTTGCCCTTAATAATATCATAATCGTTAATATCCGCCAGATCCTCATCCTTCCGGTACCAGGTCATGGGAAGGCGTGCCGCCGGATTTACCCGTCCGCTCAATACTGCCGCAATACCGTTTCCAAGCTCCTGCGAGCCGGATGCCGTGTACACGATGGCCTTTGCCCTGTTTTGAAGCTCCACAATAGAATACGGATAATTGGTCACCAGAACAATGACTGCATCCGGATTGACTTCCAGCACCTCATCTGCCAGCCGCTGCTGTGCAGGCGGAAGAGCAAGTGTCGTACGGTCAATTTCCTCCTTGCTGTTAATGACCGGATTTGACCCCAGCACAACGATGGCTTTCCCTGCCTTTTCTACCAGTCCCAGTACCTCTTTTGAACCATCCTCGATAATCTCCATCCGGAAACGCACCGGCTCACCTTCAGATACGGCATGGGAAACAAGTCCAAGCTTCTCATCATCTCCCTCACCAACTGCCACATCACCATTTTTAATTACAGCCAGATAGCCGTCCGTATCTGCCGTAACCTGCCGTCCGTTCCAGCTGTTTAACAGGTAAGATCCATCCGGCTGTTCCTGAAAATCCCACTGCTCCCGGATAAACCAGTGAAAAGCCTCCTTCGAAGAAGCGGTAATGAGATACGATCCCTCTTCCAGTATCACAAAGCGATCATTGCTCATTGCCTGTAAGGTCGTATTTCCACATCCCCAGTCGGTATAGAGAAAGGTTTCTGCCTGTTCCTTTTCTCCCAGATACAGGCGGTTATCTGCATCCAACGCCACATATTTTCCATCTACAGATAACTGAATCTTTGACAGTCCACTGTGACAGGTCACCTCTGCCTCCGGAAATTCCCTGCGGATTCCCTCTACCGGCGTTACCGCATAGGGAGGAACTCCTGAGTACCAGTCCTTGTACCAGACATCGGCAAGCGGTCCCACTACGGCAATTGTCTCAGACATTTTAGTCTGAAGTTTGTCCCTGCCAACGGAATCCTGCAGTTTTGTCTCCTCTGCGTCCTTTTTCCACGGAAGAATCCCTTCATTCTTTAACAGTACCACCGACTCCTCTGTCATTTTACGGCAGATCTCCTGATGATCGATGCTGTTTACATATTCTTCTCCCATTTCGCTGTAGGGACAATCCCCGTTTCCATCAAACAATCCAAGATGAATCCTTGTCCGGAATGAATTACGCAGGGCACGGTCAATATCCTTCTCCGTAATCAGCCCCTGCTCATAAGCATCCTTCGCTGCCCGGTATACCACCTCCGGATCATCCGTGAACGCATCAATTCCTGCCTTCAGACCATACGCAAGGGATTCGGCATGTGTGGCAAAATAATGATGAAACTGTACCGTCTGCTGGAAATCTCCACCGTCACAGACCACATGTCCGGGAAGCTTCCACTCATCCTTCAAAAGATCCTGTACCTCATGGTTAACCACCGCAGGAACACCATTAATCTCATTATAAGAAGTCATCACGGCTTCCGCACCGCCCTCTGTAATGGCCTTGCGGAACGGCTCCAGATAATATTCATGCTTATTTCTTTCATCAATGGAGGAAGATACGGAAACACGATCCTTCTCCACATTATTCGCATAAAAGTGCTTCAGGGTTGCCGCACACCGGATATAAAAAGGATCGTCTCCTTTCATTCCCTGAATATACGCAGATGCCATCTTTCCTGTAAGGCACGGATCCTCTCCATACGCCTCTTCCGTTCTGCCCCATCGCGGATCACGCTCCATATCAATGGTCGGTGCCCAGCGGCAAAGACTTCCCCCGTTGTTTCTCTTATATAATGCCCTGGCCTCCTCACCTGTCACACGTCCACATTCATGAATCAACTCCGTATCAAAGCTGCCGCTCATACCGATCGGCTGCGTAAAGGATGTGGTCGGCTCCGGCTCTCCAGCATCAAACGCCTGATCATGACGCGCCTGAATGCCATGTGCCGCTTCACCTCCCACGAAAGAAGCCTTAATTCCCAGCCGGTCAATATCCGGAATACCGGTCGTCAGGCAATGAAGCTTTTCCTCCAATGTCAATTCCGAAACAACCGCATCCAGCCGCTCATCTACAGAAAGTGCATTGTTCCATAATGGAAAATCTTTGCTTTCACCCATTGCAATACCCTCCTTATATCATTCTCTTCCGTTACTTAGTTATTCACAATGTTTCTGCTTTCTCCGTTGATAAAAGCCTCAATATTTTTGCAGGTCTCGCTTACACAGCGGTTTCTGGCCTCCACACTCGCCCATGCAAGATGCGGTGTGATAAACAGCTTCCTGCTGTCCATAATCTTGCTTAACGGATTACTTACCTTCATCGGCTCTGTGCTTGTGACATCCAGGCCCGCTGCCTGAATTTCCCCGTTTACCAGCGCATCATGCAGATCCTGATCGTTCACAACCGGTCCTCTCGCCACATTAATCAGAATTGCCGATTTCTTCATCTTCGCAAGTGCATCCTTATTAATCAGGTTTCTGGTAAGGTCACTTAACGGACAGTGCAGTGATAAAACATCGGATTCCCTTAATAAGGTATCGAAATCCACCTGCTCATAATCCGTACAGGTACTCTTACCGGTCACCGAATGGAAGATCACGCGGCATCCAAACGCACTTGCAATCTGTGCAACCTTGCGTCCGATATTCCCCATGCCGATGATACCCCAGGTCTTTCCCGCCAGCTCAAAAAACGACTCATCAAAGTTTGAAAAACGGCTCTGGGAAGCATACGCACCGGACTTCACATATTCATCATAATGACGAAGCTTTTCCAGCACATAAAGGCAAAGCGCAAAGGTATGCTGCGCTACCGCATCCGTCGAATAATTACGGACGTTCGCTACCTTAATACCGTGCTTGCTGCAATATGCAAGATCCACATTGTCATAGCCTGTCGCAAACTCGCAGATCAGCTTTATATTCTTTGCCCCCTGCAGGGTCTTTTCCGTTAACGGAGCCTTGTTTCCAACCACAACGTCCGCATCCTCAATCCGCTCAATCACTTCCTCCTCGGTCACTGTATTCGGATAGGTAACCACTTCACCAAACCGGCTGAAGCCCTCCACCGATATATCAAGTCCTACACTATTCCGTTCCAATATCACAATCTTCATAAGCATTCTCCATCCCATATCCATAATATCGGAATCATCCCCCCGTTATGCCCCTCCCAAAAGGGAAATCAGCATATAAATAAGAGAGGACGAAATCCTCTCTTATTATAAAGAAATTCTATTCTTTTGTCTATAAATACACCTTCTGATTCAGCATTTTTAACAGCTTATACAACGGCTTTCCTATTCACGGAAATACACCACCAGTACTGGTTATCGAGATCTTCCTCCATATCATCAAAACCTGTGATATAAATGCCATAATCCGACTCCTGATATTCACAGCTATCAAAGGTTCTTAAGAATTCCCCAAGAAATTTTGGACTATAATACTTCCTATTCTTGTAAATTACAGCATTGATAGACGCACTTTCCATCACTGTCAATTCCTAACAGCACAAAATTATAGTTGGAAAAATCTATCTCTAAACATGCCCAAAATCCATCCTTGCTCCAACTCAATCTAAGCAAAAAACCTTCCTGCCAGATTTGCAGCTCAGACTCAAACCCAAACGCTGGAAATGTATTTCGAAACTGCAGCATCCAAATCTGTTGCTTTACAACATCTGACTCCATTTTTTGCTCTATTTCATCCAACGACAAATTTGTTCTGTTGATTTCTTTATGTCCACCGGCACCAGCACTTTTCATTGCCACAAAATCATTTTTTCCAGCAAAAAGATCCAAATACCAGACCTGCGGCATTCCAGGCATAAAGATCTGAATAGCCCTGGCCAATAACATCTTTTTATTATCTTCACCCAATGCACTATAATATGTTGCATTGACCTGATAATACATGTTTTTCTGACCATGCAGATTCTTAATAACTCCACCTCTTCCCACAATAATATCTACCAGTTTTTGTATTCTTTCTTCCGGAATAAGCCCCTTTAAATCCAAAATTGGAATCCCATCATGGCATCCCAACATATTTACCACACGGATTTTATTAGAATACAATTCTTGTGCCCACGCAGCAATTACGGAACCGCTTTTTTGTTCAAACGCATCAATAATTAATCCCGGTAAAAAGAAATCATACACCAAGTAACCTTTTCTTGATAATAACTCGTAAATCTTTTCTTCATAGCTTGCATGTATTTCTGGTAAAAGCTGTAAATGATACTTATCTGCCAGTTTCTGTACTTTCGAAAGCAAGTTCCAGGTTCCGGGATCATTCAGGAAGTTCTTTTCTCCTGGCTCCTTCGGAGCATAAGCAAATGCATCCAGACGTACAATTCTGGCGCCATAACCTGCCAGACTTTTTAACGTCTGTTCATAATAATCCCATACTAAAGCAGACTTAATATTTAAATCCATCTGTCCAAGGTATTTTTTTCTTTTATCCAATAACTCAATTATCTGTTCACGGTAAATTTCATACCTCCCCAAATCCATATCCTGGAAAGAATTTCTTTCCTTCAATGTATCATTAATTTCTTTTTTCAAAACAGACGCTATGCCATACTGAATTTTCATTTCACTCATCAAATCCAGCTCATCTATAAGATCATAGCGAATCTCCTGATAAAAGGTATTCCAATAAGGCACATGACTTCCGTCCGGCATTCTTATCATTAAAATTGGAAGACCAGGTTTTCTAAAGAACATTTTGGAAATATATTCATCATCCGGCTGAATATAGCCTTCCTTGGTCATCATGCCATATCCTTCCCAAAACTGATTCCAATCAATAAAAAAATCCTTATAAACAGATTCTTTTCCATGGATAAGAATATCTTGAAATTGTGGAGACAGCACAGAAGCATGATTTAAAACAAAATCCAGTATCAGATCTATACGAAGCTTTTTTAATACCTCCAGATCCTCCTGCCTGACTAATAGTTCATTCAATCCATAATCAATAACTGAAAATCCTCTGTCCAAATCTGTATTAAAAATACTCGGAAGTATGTAAAAAGCTTGAAAAGCACCATCTACTTCTACTTTTTGTAAAAACACTATAATATCTGATAAAGTTTCACCCACACTATCTGGGTATGCATTTAAAATCGGTCCATTATCTACATATTTTTTTATCATGTAACTGCTCCCTATGACTTCATCATCAATGCCCTGTATTGATTTAGTGATAGAAATTCTCCCTGTTTTGAAAGAATAATTTTAGCCTTATATGCCTGTTGTTTTAATAACTCCTGCTCTATTTCAAGCACTAGCATCGTAAATGGACTATCCGCGGCTCCGTCCCTGCTTCTTGCCCGACGATACTCCAAGGTTTCTTCAGGTGTACTATTTAAAAGAATAGGAATATCTACTCCATGGTAATAGTCGCTGTTTGCATGAGTCCACTCTATAATCAAAACAGGATATCCCGAAAAATCTACATGCTCATACCATAAATCCTCTTCATTCCGCCCCATACGTTTAAGCCAGATAGCATTTGTTCCTTTCTTAAACAGAGATACAATTTCTTCCACCTCATCAAATCCTATCTCATGATTTGTTCCCAAATAACCTTCAAGTGCCCTTTTACCACTTGCTATATAAGAAGAAAACCAAGGATATTTTTCTGTCAAAGTGTTATCTGCATCTATGCCCTCAATCTGCCATTGTCTGATTTTTTCATATCTTTCGTGTGAATATTTATTCTCACGAATCAAGCCCTTTAAACCTGCCTCCCGATAAATACGAAGTCGTTCGGCATCATTATACTTTGGTATTCTATGCGGATAATTATCTCCCGAAAGTATATAACTTCCTATTCCCACATGATTAAAATAAAAAGCCAGCAGGGATGCTATCGTTGATTTCCCAACTCCTGATCCTCCGCAGACAGCAATAACAACCTTCTCTCTGTTTTCCTGCTCCAACAACAGCTTTATACGCTCTAACAATTCAGGAAAAATTATATCGGCTTTCTTTTTTAATTCTTCTGTAACCCGGATTTTATCCCCTGGCATATCACCATGAGGAATATTATCCGGTATCTCTGGTGCTTTCCAACATTGCTGACATTCAATTAAGCATTCTAAATTGCTCTGCATATTTCCACATCTCTCCTTTCACATCAGATAGGCTTTCAGGACATTTGCCAATTGCTCTCCCATTCTCCGATGTGTTTTAAGTCCCGGATGATCCAACGCCCCCATACCTTCTTCCTGAGCATAGATCCCGCCAAATTTCATATAGTAAATATTATCATCATCGTAGCTTTTTTTATAATGTTCTACTGCACGTATAATATTATCATACAGGTAATAATCCATAGATCCTAATGTACATAAAATCAATGGGCTTGTCCCATTATATCGGCGTAACAATTTTAAAAATTCTTCATACCTTCTCTCAAAGTATTCTTCTTCTTTTGTATCAAATCCTGATGCCTTAACCCGGAAAGCATCATTTGTACCAAGATTAACAATGATAGCATCCGGTACAAAGCGCTTGAAATCCCACTTTTCCGGGAAATCGGTATCCTGATTGCTTTTTTGAAAATAATAATCAGTATATGGATAGCATTCCTCCATCGCACGTCTGGGTACCTTAAAGTCAGGAAACTCCGGCAACTTTAAGCAGAAATCTTCCCGATATGACTGGCAAAGCGGAATTCCCGAAATACATATACTATGATATTCTGCATCTAGAAGATTTGCACAGATTGATGCATAACTGGAAAGTCCATCTTCAAGTGAGGTGTGAAATATATTTCCTCTTTCATCCGTCTCTATTCCAAATCCGCAAGTAATTGAATCTCCTACAAACTCCAGGTTCCATTTCTTTTTTGATTCGGATAATTTTTCCAACTGTCCCTGGACTTCAATCCCACATAATCCAACACTTCCCTTGACAGCTTCAGAACGTTTTACCACACGCAGATGATGTAACCCCTTCTTTCCCTGATACAAAGTGTATTGCTTTCTGCCTTCCTCCAATCCTATGACACTGATTTGCTTCCCATCTGCAAAAATAGCTATCCAGGGAAGATTATTTCCCTCTGTAGGATAAAAATCAGACAGAACCATAAATTCTGCTAATAATCTGTCTCCATAAAACTCCAATTCAAATCCCGAACCAGTCCAATTAAAAAAAAATGCTGAATACTTCGGGCTCCAGAATGTTCTTCCAAAAAAACGAATCCTCTCCGTCCGTATAAGATCCTCCAAAACCATATATCTACATTCCTCTCCATATATAATACACACTTAGAAACGGTACATATCACCAGATGGTACATACAAAACAGGAAGTGCCTCTCCTACCAGCTCTGCAATCCAGTCTCTTGCAAATTTCATTCCCAATTCCTCAAGATTAAAATGACCAATATTATATATTGCTTTACTTTTTCCTAATTGTATCGCATCTCTTACATAGGACAGTACAGTCCATTCCGTAATCTCTCCAGGAATCACGACATCTGCATTCTGCTCCAGTTCTCTTATAATTGTAGTTCCATATTCTACATAATATCCATTCTCATCCATATAATCCATGCCCATAAACCCCGGCATCAAATGACCTACTATAGATACTCTTTTCACCTTTGCATCCGGAATCCCTAAATAACGAATTCCATTCAATTTTAATTTGCTTACAAGATCATCTCGCAGCTCCTGCACAGTACATTCCGGTATTGTAAATCTATATACAGATGGTATCTGTGACCCCTGGGTATTGATATACTCTTCCCATCCCAGATATTTAGCTACTCCTGTAAAAATAGCATCCGGCTGATGAGCATGCATATGATCATGATCACGCCAGATCGTTATATGATTTTTCTCTAAAAGTTCTTTTTTTTCTTCAAATACCTGATTGGCAAAGTCTGCCTTCCAACCGGCATAATCCGGTGTTGAATAAAATGTCGGCTCATGTACAATTAATAAATTACAATGCAATTCTATTGCCTTTTGAATTACCTCTATAGTAGGAACAAGAGCTGTAACAACACCTGTACACTCCTCATCCGGATTACCGCACTTATAATTATCGCAACCAGAATAATTTTCGGGAAAAAGAGGATGATATTGCAGAATTTTTGTAACTACATCTTTATTTTTCATGTATGCTCCTTATGTTTTACCTGTCGTCTGATCATATCAGCTGCACTATACAGAATGCTGACTACGAGCAACGGTAATATATAGCACAGATACATTCCCGAGTACCCACATGTTGAAATCAGATGTCCTGCTGCCACAGTTGACATTCCCTGTCCCAAATCTGTTCCAATATAATATGTACTGGATGCAACACCTCTTCTTTCCGGCTCAACAGATTTTAAACAATTTGCCTGCAATGCCGGCTGTAAAATTCCCACTCCGATTGCTTTAAAAACTGCTGCCAGTGCCATAATAATCGTATATGGATATACGCTTACACTTCCTAATAACATAAGTGCAAGCACTATCATTATAATTCCAGGATACAAGGCAAAAGCAAATGAATGTTTGTCTGTTATTCTTCCAAAGAAAAAACGTGACAAAAACAATGCAATTGCACTGATAGTAAAATACCAGCTTATATCTCCAATTGATATGGACAACGCATAGCTTACAATATAACTTGTCTCTATTCCATTAACTGCTGATATAGCCACCGTTATCACCGCATACAAAAGTGCTTCTTTTGCAATAAAGTTATTAAACGAAAAATGATACTGACCCATTTCCTGGTATTTTTCAGGATCTTTTGGGAGTAAAAAAACAACTAAAAGCAGAGCAGTTGTAAGGCTTAACACAGCTCCATAAAAAGGGAAGTTTTCGTTCCATATCCGAGAAAGCCGTATACCAACAAATGGACCTATGGCAGCTGCAATGGATTGTCCTAATCCAAAAAAGCCAATGCCTTCTCCAATTCTTCCCTTCGGAATAAAATCTGATACATAAGCCATTGTTGCAGTTGTTACAATTCCAAATGCCATACCCTGAAGGACTCTCAATATATAATAAATCAATACAGAATTAACCACACAATATCCAAGCATTACAAGCGCATATAGTCCCAAAAAGAACACTAAAAGCCCTTTTTTAGAAAAACGGTCCGTAATCCATCCACTAAAAGGACGAATACACATAGATGCCATAGACATCATTCCAACAATACTTCCAACCGTCACCTCTGCGATTCCCTTTCCAGACAAATAGCCAACCATCAGTGTATTCGTCATATATAAGGTCATGGATATCAAAATATTAACTATAAACAGAGTTATATAATGCCTGTTCCAAAGGTTATTGTTCCTTTCCCCCACTACACATCAGCTCCTTTATGCTCCAAAAACCAAACCATAAACTTTTCCAGCTCCGGATCCCATAAATCATAACTATGTTCTCCCGGAAGAGCCTGCCAGATGACATTCATGCCTAACTTTTGACAATATTCCACTGTTTCTACCATGGAAGCATAGGAAAACTGATCCTCAGTTCCACACAATGCATAAAACACTGGTAATTTTACTCCCGACTCAGCTGCTTTTCTTGCCAGATAGAACAGATCATACTCTGTCCCCTCCAGTTCTTTCAAATTGGAGGTTCCAAACCGTCTTATATGAGCAGCATCAAAAGCCGGTCCAAAATCCGTATTTAAGATACTGCCACCCGAAAAAGGAGCTACCGCTGCATAAAGTTCCGGATGCGTAAAGCCAAGTTTCCAGGAACCGAATCCACCCATGGAACCACCTGCAACAATACTGTTTTTCCTCTTTAATTTCAGGTTTAACAAATTTTCTAAATATTCCGGCAATTCCAACGTTACATAGTCCAGATATCTCCCCAACTGCATGTTCGTATAAAACCCGGTATCTGCAGATGGAAGTACTACCACATAATTATATTTTAATGCATATTTTTCTACATTCGTAAAACGTAATAATTTTTCACTGTTTTCTCCACCACCATGTAAAAACCAGAGCACGTTATATTCCAATTCCGGATTTTGCAAAATCTGATCTGGTATGATCACATGGAATTCATTCAGCTTAGCAAGCATTTTTGAGAAAAAACTAATTTGTAATAATGCCATATTATTCACCTCTTCCTAAAGCATTCCAATAAAACGTCCTAGCCATTTATCTGCAAAATCCCAACAATGAGGAGCCACTTCTGCATAAAATTCAAAGCCATATGGGTTCCCTTCCATTCCCAGAAAATGCGATCTCAAAGCCAAATCCACTTCAAATCCATGATCCTGTGTTCCCACTGCCATCCGGATTTTAGGCAAAGGTTTATGATTTTTAATATTCTCTTCTGATTGCCACAACACATCATATCGTGTTCCCTTCATATCACCGGAATCACTGGTCAGGAAAGTCAATTCTGTTGTATCCATACATCCCTCAGGCACATATGGTTTTTCCTGTGTCATTCTCAAATATTCTAAAGGAATCACTGAACTGGTAGAAATAATCAATGCCTGGGAATACTTCTCCGGATACATCATGGCTAAAGTCAAGGCTCCTGAACCACCCATTGAAAATCCAGTAATATATGTTTTTTCTCTGTCCCGGGATAATTTGGGGAACATTCTGTGCAGGAATTCAGGCAATTCATGCACTACAAAATCCTCAATCATTTCTCCACGTTTGGCATTAAACCATCTGCTCATACCCGCCGAAGGCATAACCGCCACAATATTTTTCTCACGAGCATATCGTTCAATACCGGAATTACGCAACATATCTGTATAATCACCTGCGCCTCCGTGGAGACAATACAAAACAGGGAGTCCCCCTTCCTTTGCCCTTGCCAGACATTCTCCTTCCGGCATCGCAATATATACATGTACATCCTGTACTAAGGATGTTGAAAACATACTTATTTTAATTAATGACATTACGCCCTCCTTATTAACCTTTAATAGAGCCAATCATCACACCTTTTGCAAAATATTTCTGTATGAAAGGATAGATACACAAAATAGGTAATGTAGATACAACAATGGTACAATATTGAATCAACAGTGTATAAACCGAAAAGTTCGATGCAACATTTGCAGATGCATTTGTTAAATTTGCATTCCCGGCAATCAGAATTTCGCGCAAAATCAACTGTAACGGATATAACTCCCGTTTATTTAAATAGATTGCCGGCTGGAACCAGGCATTCCATTGAGCTACTGCGATAAACAGTACAATTACCGAAATTGTCGCTTTTGACAACGGCAGAATAATATTGAATAAAACTCTGAAATCCCCAGCTCCATCCAGCTTCGCAGATTCCTCCAAAGAATCCGGTATTTCCATAAATGATGTTCTAAGCACAATCAGGTTAAACACATTAATTGCCCCCGGAATAATCATTACCAGCCTGTTATTGATCAATCCTAATTTTGAAATCAGAATATAGGTCGGCACCATTCCTCCATTAAAAAGCATGGTAAAGGATATGATCAGCATACAAACATTTCGCAATTTAAAATATTTTCTCGAAAAAATATATGCCGCAAAAATCGTTGACAATATACCCACAACCGTTCCAACAACAACATAAAATAATGTATTTGCATACCCTATCCAGATACTGGAGTTGGCCAACACCAGTTTATATCCCTCCAAAGTGGGTTTTCCTGCCGGCCAAAACAAAGCTCCTTTATTATTAGTCAAAGCTACCGGATCCGAAAAGGAGGCCATGACCGTATACCAGATCGGTGCCAGACAAATAAACGAAATTACTAACAACGCTAAAACATTGACTATGCGGAAAATTTTTCTTCCGGTACTTTCCTTTACTTTCATTATAATATTGCCTCCTAGAACAAACTGGTTTCTGCGTACTTCTTGCTGACCGCATTAGAAATTATTACCAATATAAATGCAATCACTGAATTAAAAAGTCCAATTGCCGTACTGTAGGAATAATCGCCACCCACAAGACCGACACGATAAATATAAGATGATATCACATCCGCCACATCATAAGTAGACTGACTATATAGCAAAATAATCTTTTCAAAATTAACATTCATCAACTGTCCCATTTTTAAAATCAACATAATCACAATAGTTGATGAAATTCCCGGCAATGTAATATGAATCCATTGTTTAAAATATCCTGCTCCATCCACCTTTGCTGCTTCATATAGTTCCTGATCCACAGACGACAAAGCTGCCAGATAAATAATACTGTTAAATCCAACTGTCTGAATAATATTGGAAACAATAAAAATCGGAACAAATGCTCTGGTATCTGCAAGCATACTTCCATAATTGCCTCCCAGACTGTTAACAATCTGTGTAACGATTCCATCTGAGCTGGTAAAGTTCTTCACGAGCCCACATAAAACAACCATAGACAAAAAATATGGCATATATGTAATTGTCTGCACTGTTCTTTTAAACACCTTACCTCTTAGTTCATTTAACATACATGCAAGAATAATTGGTGCCGGAAATGAAAACAACAGATCCAGTAAACTGATACGAAGTGTATTAATCATCAATCGCGCAAAATATGGACCTTCAAAAAATCGGATAAAATTTTCAAATCCAACAAATTTACTTCCCAATATTCCATCTCCCATTTTATACTTTTGGAAGGCCATAATCAGGCCTCCCATCGGTATATAACTAAAGATTATGAAATATGTCATAATAACCAGTGCAATCCAATACATCAATTTATGCTGTTTATAATTTCTGATTATGTCTTTCACTGCTTATGCTCCTCATATGATATCTTATTATGGTGTGTAATAGACTTTATCTTGCATTATAGCGATCCAACGCATTCTGATATGCGTCAATACACTCCTGAACACCCATATCTTTAATCGTCTGTACAAATTGATCAAATTGATCAAAAGATTCTTTTCCAATAATATAATTAATAGACATTTCATCAACATAAGTTGTGATATCCGTCATATATCTTTTATATGTATCCTTTTCATCTTCTGTTAATGAAACATTACTGCTGATACGATACGAATCATCTCCCTGTGACCTGTATAACTCATCCGCAGCCATATCAAAGTCACTTACTCTTTCTGATCCAACATCATAGCATCCCGGATTAACACTACCAACCTTTGCTGCTCTCATATTATTAAAATTGTAATTGGGATCATTGGTAATACTCTCATCCCATGTCTTAGTACCATCTTCATTTACATGATAAGTAACATCCTCTACACCCCAGCAATTTATATCACTGGCTTCCTTCGTAAAATACTGATCCCAGTATTTTAATGCAAGATCCACATTATCACAGGCATTTGTTATAATCACAGAATTCAATCTGATTTTGGTTGTTTCTGCATAGATATGTGTCTTCTCACCTTTTTCCAAAACAGGCATTGGTGCCACCACATATTCATAATCAGACTTTGAAACTGCCCCCATCTGAGACAATACAGGCGCAAGAGAATATGCCGTCACGCATGAACCACATTCCGTACTGGAATACGTTGAAATCTGTGTTGTAATATCTGTTACACTCTGAAAATCAGGATCAATCAGGCCTTCTTCATACCACTGATTCATCATCTCAAGATATGCCTTAAAAGATTCTGTATCATCAATCGGGGCATAAAGCACTTTACCATCTTTCTGATATAAAGGGACATTGGTTCCAAATGCATAATCATTGTATCCAAAACCGTATCCGGCGGTCCACATATTGCTCTGACCGAATCCTGAATATCCCGGTGAAAAGGGCTTTGAAATACCACATTTTTCTTTAAAAGCAGTTAATACATCATGCCATTCATCATAGGTTTCAGGGATGTCCATTCCGACCTCATCCAAAAGATCTTTTCTGATCAAAATTCCAACATATACTTCCGTTTCCTCATCATTATCATAAAAGGTGGGGAATCCGGGTATCCGGCCATCATCTGTGTATACTTCCTTCTGTCTGTATTCACTTGCTTCTAACTGTTTTTTGAAATTGGGTAGTTCATCCAAATGCTCTGCAAGATTTACCGACTTTCCATCATCCAACAGACCAATAGCTCCGCCATCATATCCATCAATTCCTCCTCCGGTATTGCCAATGATAAAATCCGGCGTCTCACCCGATTGAATCATCATGGCAAGCTGAGTATCTTCTTCTCCCAGAATAGGTGTAATAAACTCCAGATGAACACCTGTTTTTTCTTCCATAAGCTTGGCTGCCTCTGTTTCATTCCAATCATTAATTAACGTACCAATTGATGTATGCGAACACTTAAACACGGTCCAGGTAATTCCTTCATCTGAAATCTTCTCTATGGTATCACTAGCCTGCGGAAGCTGTTCCTCCTCTCCTTCATTCTGCATCTCTGAAGCAGCTTCTTCCTTCCCCGTACTAGTTTCCGTGGCTGCTCCACATCCGGCAAACGTCATAACAGCAGTTATGGATAATGCCAATAATCTTAAATATTTCTTTTTCATATTTCCTCTCCTTTCATATCTTTAGCTTTTATTTAGCTATTATTTTGCTAACATTCAGCTCTTCCCTTTGTTTCCTTTAGTATATTATAATTGCATTATTGTGTCAATCTTATTGTTTTTCAAAAATACACAAAAAGAGTTTCCGTTTTTATGTGTTTTTAATAAAATTTCGTGTTATATTTAGCCCATATTTAGCATCGTTATATTACAAAAAACAAAAAAGCTGTTTTACAAACAGCTTTTCCAGTCTCAATAGCTTTTCAATTTTATATACCTTCCACCTCAGGACAGCTGTCCTGAAAACTGAAATGGACCGGCACAACCTGCATAGTTGGCATGTGATCCTCTTCCAAAGAACAGATTTTACGCAGTAACATTTTTAAACAGGCAGACATAATACTTTCTATTGGCATATGTAACATAGTCTGACTTGGATATAATTCCTTTCCAAGATTTTCATCGCCATATGTAATAATTTCTAATTGTCCGGGCACTTTTATGCGATGTTTGGACATAACACTCAAAAAACCTGTAAGTGCCCCCGGGTTAATAATAAACAATGCTTCCGGTAAGCCTTCATTCAACATTTTCTGTCCTACCGCCTGCCCTCCAGCCATATCAGAATGTGTTTCCAGAATATTCTCCGGTTTAACAGCAATTCCATATTCTTCACATCCATCCAGAAATCCCATCATCAGCAAAGTAGCAGCCTTACTCTTTTGATACGCTTGTAAAAGTCCCACGTTTCTCCATCCACGCTTTGCAAACACATAGGATACTTTTTTACCTGCTTCGTAATTATCAACATATACCGAACTATATCTTTCATTAGGCCGATTAAATAATACTATAGGTACGTCAAAACTGTTATGAAGCAGAAAATCCATATCGTTTTCAAACAAACCGCTTATAATGATGCCATCGCAATACTGATTTGAAAACAACATTTTCTTCTTTTCAAGCTTTCCAACATAATACGGCTGTATTACAACATCTACCGGTAAGTTTTCTTCCAAAATTGCCTGATGTAAGCCATAGACACTTCTTCCATTAACCACTTTAGTCGATTGGCTGAAAGGGCAAAAAAAATACACAGTATATCGTTTTCCATCTCTCCGGATGTGCTTCTTTTCTCTCTGAAATCCATATTTTTCAGCCTCTCCCAATATAGTTTCCTGCGTTGCGCGGGAAATACGCATATCTTCGCCTTTACCACTTAAAACCAACGATACCGTCCCAGTTGAAAAACCCAGATTTTCAGCAAGCTGTTTCATACTAATGGACATTCCACTTCTTTTTGCCATACACACACCGCCTTTATCTATTGATTATCATGACTTAAATTAAGAAAATCTGTACACAACCCACATTCTCTTTTGGTATTTCCTGTCGGCTATCATCAGATACATATTTTAACGCACCCTTGACAAAAATTATTCGTGCATTTTTAACAGCTTAACTTTTAAGTTGATTATAGCAGATTGAATTATAGCAGACAACAAAAGGCTAAATAAAATATGCACTGCATACATCAAAATGATACCAGCTCATACTCCTCCTAGGCGTTTGTAACGCCACAGGCCTGAAAATAATCCCAAGTATACTAACCGCATTATCAGACAGCTTAAGACTTATGCAAATCAAGTGGTCCAAAAAGTGAACAAAATCAGAACCACCGTAGAAAGAGAAATTAACCACATCAAGGATAATCTCTGTCTGGACGAGAGAAGGACTCAAAATGAGAAAACACTTCACGCCGATCTGATCCTAAAAATAGAAATGATGAATACCACCTTTTTCACAGATTGCATGACAAATAGAACCCACCTCAAATCCCTGTGCTTCAAGAGATTCCCTAGCAGTCTCCATGGCGGCTTTAAATCCGGATACCATTGCATCAAAGTGCTGCATGGCAATTTTTTTTCCTAATCCTACATGAACTGCCTCTTCTTCAAAGTCTTCTCTCGAAATATCTGTTATCCTGTAAATACCATTGATCCCTAATGCCATATTTTCTGTACTGCTGTCATAAATCATTGTACTGACAATATCATAGGCAGGTGCAAGACGTATCCTTTTTAAATCTTCACTATATAACAGGGATTGATTTTTGATATGGTTATCCGTATTTCCAATTAAATAGTTAAAAATACAGATCTTCCATAACTTTAATTGGTCTTCCATCGGTGAAGCTGAATAATTCTGCAGAATTGCAAACATTCGTTTTAAATAATCCCCTCCATTTTGCTCGTATTTTTGAGAGGAAGGAATTCCAAGTGCCTGGGAAAAATCCTCCTGATGCAGGCGATACGGAACGGAAAGACCATTCAGCTTCCCGGGATGACTGGTAAACTTTCGGTCGTATCTGCCTGTTGCAAAAAGAACATCCTCGTTGTTTCTGCCATCTGTTTTTACAATAAAGCTCTCTGGAATTTCGATACCAAGCTCTTTTGCCATAAGCAGACATAACTGCTCATTAGCAACAATATTCTTCAGTCTCACATGGCTCTGCTTTACAATATGTGTACTTGGTGCATTTCCCAGCGGAAGATACCATTCATCATTTTTAACATCATAATAAAGACCAACCTTACCGGAAGCCCCCGTCAATGACAAATGGGATTTAGTAACAAGCTCCGCGGATTCTGTTGCCCCCTCCTGTGCCAGTTTTTTCACTTTGTCAGGCGTCATTCTGCGATAGTCAGAACGTATTTCTTCATCCTGAGTCCCCATAATTCTTATAGCACCCAGACATTCTCTTCCTAATCCATGCAAAATAGATATATAATCCGATTCTTCCTTATGCATCCAATGTGCAACGCAGGTTCTTGTAAACCCTTCCGGTAATAAGCCATCAAAAAAATTTTTCGTTCTCTTTGAATCAAATGATTTCTCTTCCAATGGCAGACTAATGGAAATCGGTCTGCTGTCCGGATTACTGATATATTCATCTGTATAGGTAAAAACTGCATTTCCGGACAAAATTCCCGAAATATTACCTACAAGTTGATTTACTCCATTGATTTCAATAAACACATTTAACTTTTCTAATTCCATACCATTATCCCCGCTTTTCAACCATCAGATCCATTCCAAGGATATGAATAAGCTGTATGGTTTTCTCTATTTCTGCCGTCGGCTTTCCCCGCTCCAACTGTGAAATGAAAGTAATACTTAAGCCTGTATACTCGGAAAGATATTTCTGTGTATAACCCAATTCTTTTCTTCGCTCTCTGATCGATTGTCCCAATGATTTTGAATCCGTAATCTTCATAACTTTCCCTTTTAATTTAGTCGTACGACTTATTTTTTAAATTTGCCTTAAAATAAAGCCGTACGACTTTATTTTCTTAAATGTTATATAAAAATATGTCGTACGACTTTATTTATTAATTATATTCTACATTCTGTTTTCGTGTCAAATCGAATTTATAATATTTAACAAAAATGATCCTATTCCTTTGAAGGATACACCTTCTGATTCAGCATTTTTAACAGCTTATACAACGGCTTTCCTATTCTTGTAAATTACAGCATTGATAGACGCACTTTCCATCACTGTCAATT
>ERZ1026772.752-NODE-752-length-21432-cov-6.061094_pt1 | contig 21432 bp, 15 predicted proteins | sample MGYA00380124_ERZ1026772 | MGnify/ENA primary metagenome ERZ1026772 (study PRJEB33269, sample SAMEA4719760) | human gut metagenome | biome: human-associated habitat; feature: organic feature; material: feces | place: Cameroon | collected 2013-10 ...
CGAAGAAAGCGCCGCCGAGGAGCTTTCCCAGTGGAAAACCAAGCGCAACCGGGGCGACGGCTACGGCATGAATCCCTCCAACGAATGGTACAAACAAATGAACGCCTACCAGCAGTGGATGACCGGCAAAACCGTGGCGGAGCTTCGGGACTGGTATGGCAGCTCCACCCGCCCCTCCACGGGCCGTCCTCTTGACCCAGCTTCAACTGCCGAGGAGGATCAGGAACGGCTGTCTGCCCTGAGCCAGCAGGAAAAGGACGATCTTGCCGACCTGCGCAGCATGGCCACCATGAGCCTCAGCGACAGTCATGGTCTGCTTCTGGAAGCGATCGAGAAGGCGTATGAAAACCGAGTGCCGGTGGGCGGGGTAGCAGTAGAATAATGAGATTGGCCGCTTTTCTGCATTTTCATTTAACATATGAGTACAAGAAAATATGTGTTGATTTGTACCGACAAGGGAGATGGTCAGAGACACCAGACGGAGTAAACGAAAAACGATTTCACGATACGATTCGGACTTGGGTTCGCATAGAAGATGTTTGCGAACCAGAAGTCCTGAGGCATAAAAACCAGAACAAAGTATGGACAGCAGAAAAAAATATGAATTGGTAGCCAAAGTTTTAGCTGGTGCATCGTGTAGAGAAACGGCAATTTCGGTCGGAATCAATAACAGTCTCTTGTATCAACGGGTCAGATACTATAGAATGAAAGGGTATCAAGGATTGGCCGCTCAACGAAAAGGACGACCACCCAAGGAGCCCGACATGAAAAAAATGTATTGGCAGAGTTAACCCCATCCGAACGAGAGGAAATGATTCAGCTCATAGCTGAGAACGAACTTCTCAGAGCGGAGAATGCCGTAATAAAAAAGAAATCGCCTTGAGAGAAGAACGATGCGCGGCGCAACTCAAGGCGAAAAAGCTGCGCTCGTCCAAAAACTGCGCAAAGAAGGATACGAACTGAACGATTTGTTGGATGCAACCTTCTTCCTTTCTGCCGCTTAAAAGGTTCTCAATCTCCCCGCCCCAAAATCTTCCTTGGTTGATTGAGCAATTCCGTCTTTTGGCAAAATTGGGATCAAAAAGTCGTGATTGGGCAATTTATCCAGTAAAAATGTACGTATAATTCAATTGACGGTCAGAAATGACAAATTATATACTGATAACATCAATTAAAACTTCAAGGAGGGTACCCCATGAAACGTCTCGTCGCTATTGCACTGACTCTCATCCTGTGCCTCAGCCTCTGTTCTTTCGCTGCGGCGGAAGAAACGGACGTGTACGGCAAGTACGAAGAACCCATCAAGCTCACCATTCTAAGCGAGGACTTCAAGACCGGCAACACCAACTATGATGCGAACGACCCCCGCCGCGCCTCCGCTACCCAGAACGTGTGGATCGACGCGTACAAGGATTATCTGAATATTGATGTGGAACGCCAGATCGCTGAAGACGAAACCGCGCTGGCAGCACTCATCAATACCGCCATGGCCTCCGGTGACCTTCCCGACGTCATCATCTGTAACAAAGCCATGTTCTACACGCTGGTAGAAAACGGCGTACTGCAGGATGTGCGCGCCGCCTATGAGGGCTACCAGCAGAAACGCCTGGTAAAGGACGCCCTGGACAGCCTTGATATGTGGGATGCCTGCACTGTGGATGGTCAGCTTCTGGCCGTGCCCTGCGTGAACAACTTCTACAACAATACGCAGATCCTGTGGATCCGTCAGGACTGGCTGGATAAGGTGAACATGGAAGCCCCCAAGACCCTCGACGAGATGATCGCCGTGGCGCAGGCTTTCAAGGACGCCAAGCTGGGCGGCGAGGATACCATCGGCATCGCCATGACCGGCACCACCAGCCACAACTACGACGCGATCCTGGCCGCCTACGGCGCCATCGCCGGCTGCTGGCAGCCCAAGGAAGACGGCACCTATGAATACGCTTATGTCAGCGACACCGCCCGCGAGGGCCTGCTGAAAATGCAGGAGATCTATGAGAAGGGTCTGGTCGTGCCCGATATGGCCGTGTGCGACGACAAGACCGTGGCCGAGCAGATCGCCAACGGCCGAGCCGGTATGTATTACGCCACCGGCTGGCACGTCGTGACCGACATGAAGACCAGTATGGTCAACGATCCCGAAGCCGTTTGGACCTGTGTGGCCGCTCCCAGCGTGGACGGCGAACGCTTCAAGCAGTGGACCAATGCGAACTGCTACACCTTCACCTGTGTTACTACCGCCTGCAAGAATCCTGAAGCCATCTTCAAGATGATGGAGCTGGAGCAGCACATGTACTGCGAACCCAGCGACGAAGAGATCCCGAAGTACTATTCCGACCCCGACGACGCTTTCCTGTACTGGGATCTGCGTATCTTCCGCAACTTCGGCCGCGGTGATTTCGACTTCTACCGTTCCAAGCTCATCAACGAAGCGCTGAACGCGAACCTGACCGTGGAGGAAGTAGCCCCTGTTATCAAGGACTTCTATGCTCAGTGCCTCAAGGCCAAGGAGGGCGACCGCTCCATGCTGGGCCGCCTGATCTGCCAGACCGAGGCCTACCCGCTGCAGAACAGCCTGCTGGAAGGCGGCTGGCTGGTGCCCGCCTATAACGGCCCGCTGACCGAGACCATGAGCATCTATGAAAGCACGCTGCTGGACGACCTGCGCAGCGCCATCGCCAAGGTCATCACCGGCGAGGATATCTCCGTGTGGGAAAAGGCCGTACAGGATTGGTACGCCAACGGCGGCCAGACCATCACCGACGAAGTGAACGAGTACTACGCCAGCCAGAAGTAACCGGCGGATCGACGATCCCCCGTCTCAGGGCTCCGGCTCCGGGACGGGGGATTTTTGAAACGATTTATCCTGAAAGCCCGCCTGATCTTATCGCATATTTTCACTTTGGGAGGAATTTTCATGAGCCAACAGCAAATTGCCGCGCAGCGCAGCCTCAAGCGCAGGAATCAATTCCGGCGGAATCTGCCCCTGTATTTGATGCTGCTTCTGCCCGTTCTGCTTCTGTTTATCTATAACTACATTCCGATGGCTGGCATCGTGATCGCCTTCCAGAAGTTCCTTCCTGCAAAGGGCGTGCTTGGCTCCAAGTGGGTGGGACTGCAGAACTTCAGGACCCTGTTCGGCATGCCCGGCTTCGGCCGCGCCCTGCGCAACACCCTGACCCTGTCCGTGTGGAAGATCGTGCTGGGCGTGGTGGTGCCCGTGGCCTTTACGCTGCTGCTGAACGAGTTGGGTTCCAGCGGTTTCAAACGCACGGTGCAGACCATGATCTACCTGCCCCACTTCATTTCCTGGGTGCTGCTGGCGGGCATTTTTGTCAAGCTGCTGGGCGGCAGCGGTCTGGTCAACAAGCTGCTCGTGGCACTGGGCGGCAAAAACATCATCTTTTGGGGCGACAACAAGTGGTTTCCCTTCACCCTGATCTTTACTCACATCTGGAAGGAATTCGGCTATGGCACCATCGTCTATCTGGCGGCGGTCACCGGCGTAAACGTGGATCTGTACGAGGCCGCGTCCATCGACGGCGCGGGTCACTGGAAGCAGATGCTCCACGTTACCCTTCCCGCGATTGTACCGACCATTATCCTGATGACCGCGCTGGCCATCGGCAATATCATGAGCGCTGGTTTCGACCAGGTGTTCAATATGTATAACGAGGTTGTTTACGAGTCCGGCGATATTCTGGATACGCTGGTATACCGCATGGGCTTCGGCGCGGGCGGTCAGTTCGGCCTTTCCACCGCCGCCGGGCTGTTCAAGTCCGTCATTTCCTGCACGCTGGTCATCGTGTCCTATCGGGTGGCCTACAAAACCAGCGGATACCGCGTTTTCTAAAGGAGGTCGTTCGTCATGGCTCAAGCCGCTGCAACTTTCAGCGCCCCGAAAAAGAAGATCAAGGTTTCCGCAGGGCGGCGCGTGTTCGTGGTTTTCAACTATATCTTTTGCTTTCTGGTGGGCATGATCTGTCTGGTGCCGGTGCTCCACATTCTGGCGGTGTCCTTCAGCGGCATCGATGCGGTGGTTTCCAACAAGGTCACGCTCTGGCCCATCGATTTCAATCTGGAAAACTATGAGATCGTAGTGGGCGACGCGCAGTTTTTCCGCTCCTATCTGGTCACGTTCCTCCGCGCCATCGTGGGCTGGGCCGTTTCCATGCTGATGACGGTGCTGGCCTCTTATCCCATGTCCCTGCGGCAGAGTGCGTTTCCCAAGCGCAAGTATTTCGTGTGGTACTTCATGGGCACTATGCTTTTCAACGGCGGCATGATCCCCACCTATCTGGTGGTCCGATACACGGGCCTTCTGAATACTTTCTGGGCCATGATCCTTCCCTGCGCCGTGGGCACCTACTACATCATCCTGATGATGAACTTCATGAAGGGACTGCCGGAGGCCATTTCCGAATCCGCCTTTATCGACGGCGCGGGCCACTGGACCACACTGACCCGAATCATCCTGCCCCTGTGCAAGCCCTCCATCGCCACGGTGTCGCTGTTCATCATTCTGCAGCACTGGAACGCCTGGTTTGACGGTATGCTCTACATCAAGGACATGAGCCTGAAACCCCTGCAGACCTACCTGCGCTCCATCGTCATCGTGGACAGCGCGGTAGGCGAGACCGGCATGACGCTGGAGGACGCGGTAGCCAACGCCACGGCGGACGGCGCTAACGGCGCGAAGATCTTTCTGGCCATTTTCCCTATCATGTGCGTGTACCCCTTCCTGCAAAAGTATTTCGCCAAGGGTCTTGTCCGCGGCAGTGTGAAGGAGTAAGATAGAACCATCCAAATGAGACTGCACGGCCCGCCGGAACAGGCGGGTCGTGCGGCAGCATCAGGGGGCGGCGGGTTTTGTTCAGACGGACGGCGTTTACCCGGCTTTTTGTTATTTTTCTGGTCTGCCTTCTGGTGCTGGAGGGCGCTTTGTTTGCGCTGATCGCGTGGAGCCGCGGCAGCGTTCAGCACGAACTGAACCAGTCCACGGCCAACAGCCTGCGCTACCTTAGCCAGCAGATTGACGATGACATCGCCAATCTGCAGTATCAGATGCAGTGCGCCACCCAAAGCCGGTTCATCACCCATCTGTTCGCCTATTATCAGACCATGAAGCCGTCAGAACGTTACACGGATTTGAAAGATGCGCTGGCCTATCTGAACAACCTGAGTACGTATAACCGCAATATCGACCAGTTGGAGCTGTATGGCTGCCAGCACGGCCTTCGACTTGGCGTGGGCAAGGCTCCGGCCGTGACCTACCTGAGCAGGGACGAAATGCGCTCTCTGCTGGCGGAAGTCAGAGAGGGCGGCTTCCGGCTTCTGTCCTCGCTGGAAGGTGAACTGACGGTCAATTACATGGTGCCCATATCCAGCTATTTTTCAGACCGGAGGCCGACGTTTTATCTCCGGGCCACCTTCCGCCGGCTACGGCTGGTGGAAAACCTGCAGTCCCTTGCCAGAGACGGGAACGCAGCCATGGCCTATCTGATTTATCTGCCGGAAAAGGTGGTTTACGCCACTCCCGCCGCACCGGATCACGCGGCGGCGCTGATGAGCATGGCCTTTACCAGGGAAGTTGGCTTCCTTGACACGAAAGTGAACGGCCGAAAATACGTGGCAGTTGGAAAACTGCTGGATGAAAACCCGGACTGCCTGCTGGTGCAGCTGATCGATGCACAGAAACTGTACGCTTTTCCAAACCGGCTTCAGAATCTGATGGTGCTGTTCACGGCGTGCGGCTTTGCGGCGCTGGCATTTTATATGCTCAGCGTCCGGCGCACGGTGGCGCGGCCGGTCAACGATCTTCTGTGGGCCTTCGACCGTATCAGCGAGGGACGGCTGCAGACCCGGCTGGAGCCCTCCTATACCGACGAATTCAACCGGCTGTCCCGTCATTTCAACCGAATGACCGCCCAACTGGCCGGGCTGATCGAAAAGGACTATAAGCAGACCATCCTTTTGCAGGACGCGAAGATGAAGCACCTGCAGGCCCAAATCAACCCGCATTTTCTTTACAACAGCTTCTACCTGCTTAGCCATCTGGTGAAAATGGAGGATCAGGAAGCGGCGGAGAAGCTCAGCCGCTATCTGGGGGATTATTTCCGCTATATTACCGATCAGAGCCGGAACGTACTGCCTCTTCAGGAAGAGTACGACCACGCCGTGATCTATTTGAGCATTCAATTGATGCGCTTCGGTCACCGGGTCTGCGCCGAAATCGAGCCGGTACCCGAAACATTTGCTTCGCTGGCCGTACCCCGGCTGATCCTGCAGCCCCTTTTGGAAAATGTGCTGGAACACGGCATCGAGGCCGACGATCAGGTGCGGGTGAAGCTCAGCTTCCACTGGGAGGGATCCTATCTCCGCATCTGGGTGGAGGACAGCGGCAGCGCTTTGGCCGATCAGACCATCAGCCGGCTCAACGCTCAGTGCGAATCGGAGGAGACTCCGGCGGGTCATGCCCTGAGCAATATCCACCGCCGGTTGACGATCCATTATGGCGACCCGGCCTGCGGGCTTTCTTTCAGCCGCTCGCCGCTGGGCGGGCTGCGGGTATGCCTGACCGTGAAACAAAGAGAAGGAGCGTAGGCCATGGATCGAATTTTCCGTTTGCTGCTGGTGGATGACGAACCACACGTGACGGGCGCGTTGTCGCTGCAGCTGGAAGCCCGGGAGGATCTGGATGTTTATATAGCCAACAGCGCTGCGGAAACGTTGAACGTGCTGCGCAAAACCCGCATCGACCTGATGGTGTCCGATATCCGTATGCCCGGTATGACAGGACTGGAACTGCTGAGCCGGGTACAGAAAGAGCAGCCGGACTGCAAGGTGATTCTGCTGACGGGGTATGCGGATTTTAACTATGTGTACGAGGCCATGCGGCAGGGTGCGGCGGGCTACGTGCTGAAAAATGAGAGCGACGAAACGCTGCTGGAGCAGATCGACAAGGTGCTTTCAGAAATCCGCAAGGAAGAGCAGACGCGCCGTCTGCTCCATACCGTGCTGACAGAGGAAAAGCAGGAACCCAAGAGCGTGATCTCCGTCCAGAGGGACGTTTCCCTGCCGGAACCTCAGGAGGGACAGTGCGGCACGCTGCTCTATCTGGCTGACGGCCGGGAAATGCCGTCAGGCCTGCTGAACCTGATCCCCCGGTATTTTCAGGAGGAACTGGAAGGCTGGGCATTGTTGCGTTCGGAAAGCGGAGCGTTATTTCATCGGCTCGTCTGGAAACGGGTTCGTCCTCTTTCCTGGTACAGCAGCGTACTGGAACGCCTGCAGGGGGCGTTGGCCGAAAGCTGTGGTCTGAAGCTGTCCATTCTTTTGAGCCCGCTGCCGGACGACGCACGGACACTGCCGGAAGCCCTGCGCCGGATGGAAGAAGCCTGCGCCACCCTCAAGGCGGACGGCTCGGAAGAACCCTTTGTCTATACCCTGAGCCAGCCCGTGGAACAGGACGTCAACCCTTGCAGGCAGCTGCAAACCTATATCCGCAGCCATTTGAAGGACGATCTGAGTCTGACCCAGCTGGGCAATATCACCGGCTACAACGGCGACTACCTCAACCGTATGTTCCGCCGGGAAACGGGCGAACCCATCGGACGCTATATCGCGGCCTGCAAGCTGGAAAGGCTGCGGAGTCTTCTGCAAAACCCGGATATGACCATCGAACGGGCCGCGTGGGAGGTGGGCTTTACCTCCCGCTCCTATTTCAATAGATTTGTCCGCCGGGAAACCGGAATGTCGCCCAATTCTTTCCGGGAAACGCTACTGGGCGAAGCCAGATCGGAAAATCGGTCTGAAGCTCAGACAACGGGGGAAGCCCATGCTTTTGATACGGAGAAATGAGGAACCTCAGCTACGCCGGAAAACCGCCTTCCAGGCTTTACAAACAAGGGGGAGCGGCGCTATCATCAGCGTACGGGAATGAAGTTCTCCCGAGGGCAACCTGAACCGCTTTTTCAAAGCTGATGGCTTCTGTGACGAATGGTTCGCAGAAGGGCGTCGGCTTTTCTGGTTTTTAGAATAGAAGCTGCAGACGGAAACACGGGAAAATATCTATATAATGACCATGGTAATTCTATGTAGGCGCTCTCAAAAAAACATTGCACACCAAAACAATGTTTTGCGTTACTGGACCCCGGCGACCGATCATGCAGGAGGATAAACGATCATGAAAAGAGCAGTTGTGTTCACATTGGTAACGTTACTGATTCTTTAGAGGCGCGATCAGCGCCGGGCGGTCCGCGCCCAACGCCCCCTGTCACATCGTTCAGCAGGCGGATGCGGCTACTGCGGTTCAGAAGATCCAGCGACGAATCCACATATAAAGAACTGAAATATTCGCCGGAGCCATCCTGCATGGAATACAGCTTAGGCAGAAAATCCTCCTTTGCCCGCAGATATTCCATCGTCGAAAAGCTCCGCGTTCCGGAAAGCCTTCGGATCACGTCAGAGTCGCACTGCAGAAGCGTCGCCAGATGATTGAGCCGATCCTCGAAACGGGTCAGCTCCCCATAGCTTTCCTCAAAGGAATCCCCGTTCCTGCCGATGGCGCTGGAATAAGATGCGTGGTACAAGTTCCATAAATACGTATAGTCCACAAAGAAACAGGCACAGCAGCAGTTTACTGACCGCCAGCAGATATTTGGTGCGGATGGAAGCGTTACGGCAGCGAACGGACAGGCTCATGAGCGGTTCTTCCTTCTATGCTCCCGGTATTCATTGGGCGTTGCGCCTGTTTCCTGCCGGAACAACTTGGAAAAATAATGGGCGTTATTGTAGCCGCATTGAGCTGCCACCTCCGCGATGGGCAGATTGATTGCCGGGCCGCTTCGACGTGCGCCTCCGTCATCACCCATTTAACCGTACGGCCCGTATAAAGGTATATGGGAAAAAAGATCATTGTTGTCGGCGATGATGAACAGGTCAGTCCTCTGTCCGTTGGGCTTGATGAAGCAAAAATGCAGAATTTGATGAATATGCTCATCAAAGATAAGATACCGAACGCACATTTGTGGGATGCCAAGACTTCGCTGTATGATATAGCGGCACAGGTCTATCAACCGCTGATGCTTCGGAAACACTTTCGCTGTGTGCCGGACATCATAGGCTACAGCAATATGCTCTCCTACAGAGGAAAAATCAAGCCTTTACGTGAAGCGGGAAGTTCTCCATTCAAAACGGCAGTTGTGCCTTTTCGCATAAATGGCGTACGAAAAGTACGCAGCAAAACGAATGAGGAAGAAGCGGATGCAATCGTTGCTTTTAGGCCTGGCTATCATGCCGAGTTTATTTATTCTATGATAGATGGTTGCACCATTCCACAAAAATTCGGCGCACAAAGCCGAAACCGGCCGTTTTCATAATAGGGCATTTATCGTGTGCGCGAAGGAAAAATCTATTTGTGAGCCTTCTCGTGTATTCCTGCAAATCTAAAGGGCAAAAGAGGTATGGAATACGCATTTTTGCATGAAAACAAACAAGCCTATCCTTTCGGATAAGCTTGCTTGCACCAACTAATGTCGGTTTTCATGGCAAAGAACCGTAATTTTGATAGAAGATGCACCCACTTATAGGTAAACGCACCCACTACGGCTCATTTGCACCCATTGGGAATTGAAAGATGTTCTTTAATGTAATATACAGTAACCCTAAAAAAGTTGTTAACAGGCCATGGCGTCTTTAATTACTCCCTGATTGTGTATGCATAGGAACCTTGTTGCTTTCTAATTAATTCCCATACAGGCAACTTACTGTAAATTTTAAAGAGCGTTTCTTTGCTGACTTCGGAAAATTTATTGCACAGACATTTTTTATGTTGGAATAGTCAAAGCTGCCGCTCGAAAAAATGTTTCTTCTGTAGGCAGGAGTGTTGGAATCAGCTCAGCAGAAGAGCACTGCCTTTAGAAGATCAAATGCATCACCGGATTTCTGTATCGCATGAATCTCATGTCTGGCCCCGACATTTGGTTATTTTGCATACTACGGCGCTGCCTTGTAATATTCTTTTCCAATTGAACCATTTATGCTGGTTTACCAGCCGCCATAATATCCTGCAAAGGGGGGGATATAGATGGAGGCCATGAGCTCTGGAGGAGTGAGCGCATTAACCAGCATTGACTGTACCTCTTAAAACTGACGCAGCGTATTGCCTTGCACAGGGCGTAATCAGGCTGGCACCATTGCCATGCGTCTTTTTTGATATTTGTCTTCTGCGCGTTAGATCAATGCGTTTGTCACATATTTTCTCGTACAGCTTCTGTGAAGCGGGCGTTAAATATTTCATTCCATCAGTGCAGGCTGGTCTGAGCTGATACAGATCGGAATCTGATATGGCGAAGAAGGTTTTTCCCCCATTTGCTTGGCATTGTTGAAAAAATAAATAGGTTTATAATCAGCCTTCCATTCAGACACTGTCTTTGTAGCCCTATCTCCAAACTCGTTGATTGCTGCATTAATGCGCAATTCTTGTGATTCATTATTATATTTAATGTAAACTTTTTCTACGGCACAATTTTAATATAAGTTCCAATATACAGTGTTGCAAGAAGCAAAAAATTGTACTATTTTTTACCTGTTACCCAGCAATAGATAAAATTTCAGAGAGATTTTGACAAAGAACAGGAAAGAGGGTTTTATAAAAAGCATCTTTTCCAAATTGCAATGCTGAAGAATGCGTTTTTGGGTTCATCCGCTTAGCAACCATCATTGCGGGACACGGAATTTAGCAATTCACAGTCTGGCTTATCAGTTTGCGATGGCTTTGACTCACATCGGCTGTGTTGCGCTGTATGCACTCAGGCAACAGCTCAGCCTGCCGTTTAATGCCTTGGCTAAGATCAATACAGAAATTACAGAATCTATCTCAATATCATATTTCCCGGACTTTACAGAAAACGTACTAATGCTGATTCTGCCGTTCTGCATAAAGTGATGAAGCACCGTGTGTTCAGAATTATACCTGTTTGATCTGATATTTATATCTTTTTAATAAACATGAGTTAATGCCTTATAAATTTATTTTCTTTCATAAGGAATGCGCACAGTGATGACTGCGCCCGCCTGTGGCTTTGATTGTATGGACACTCCATAATCTTTGCCATAATATAATTGAATGCGTTTGTGTGTGTTGGCAATGCCAATCCCGGCGTTTTCTTTTTTCCATAGGGTTTCGATAGCCTGCTCTTCTAGGCCTTTTCCATTATCGGCTATGGAAAAAAGCAAAACGTTGCCTTCACAATGCCCGTCAATGCGCAAGGTGTAGGTAAAATCCGGATGGTCTAGGGAAAAGCCATGCTGAATGGCATTTTCTACAAAGGGCTGAAGCATAAATTTGGGAACAGGATAGTCCATCAGAGCAGGATCCACATTGCAGCGATATTCAAAATGACCGTTCGTGCGCAGCTGCATGGCAGAAATATAAGCTTCAATATAGTGCAGATCCTCGCGGAAGGGAACAATGACGCTGGTGGTTTTAGCGGAATAGCGCATCATGTAACTCAGCTTGCTGAGCATTTCGCTAATCTGTTCCTGACCATTTTCCAGAGCCATAAGGCTGATAGTATTCAGCATATTATATAAAAAATGCGGATTAAACTGCATATTGATCATTTGAATTTCCAGCTCTTTTTCGCTTAGCTTCACTTCGTAATTTTCTTTGATTAGCCGTTCGATATGCTCATTCATGCTGTTATAAGTGTTAAAAGCTGTCCGATAATTGGAATACTGATTGTTGTTAATCCGATGGTCGTAATGGCCTTCAGCCGTTTTATCCAGTCCCTCGCAGAGAAGCGACAGGGGTTCCGATATGCTTCGCATACTGGCATGGACCACAATGAGAACCATCATAATGGTAAAAATAATGACAATCAGAGAGGAAAGACTAATGCCGCTGCCAAAGTAAAGAAAGGCACTGTCCACGGAGGTATAGGAGGTAATAATCCAGCCGGTTTCCTCCAATACGCGGCTAAAAATAAAGGTCCCCTTTCCGCCCTTCTCCAAATAGGTGCTGTAGGTACCGGAACTGCCATTTGTAATAGTAGGCATTGGGAAAAGTTGTGGGTCCATATTCTCCCAGTCCAGATTTTCAGAGGAGGAATAAACCGGCTTCAGATCCTGGGTATAGATGCGATAGGAGGTATCGTCAAGCAGATGATCGCTTTTAAGCCACTGGTCAAAGAGGGAGGTATTCAGGTTGAGCAACAGCATGGGCCGTTCCTGTTTTGCACTGCTTCGGTGCCATATGCCTTTTGACACATAATTCATGCTTGCCTGGACGCCCAGTGTAATAACGGTAAAGTCCGAAAAGTATTTGCTGTAGCGATCGCTGATGGTGATAACGTCATCAAGCCGTGCGGCAGGAAACCATGTGGGAGAAGTGGAAATCTGGTCTCGATAAGCGACATATTCGGACTTCAGAATACGAGGCAGCGAGGTGCTGTCGAAAAAGACCTCAGAATACCAGGAAGATACCAAATACATAGCATTGATTCCTTCAAGATTCCAAAAATACTGGCTGACAACAGTATTGATTTCGTCGCGTTTACCATAGTAATCAAGTACACTATTGGAGCTTTCAATTATCAATTCATTAAAACGTTGGTCATTCAACAGCGAATATACATTCTGCCGCAGACCGGCCAGATGGTGATCGATCATTGCGGCATTTTTTTCTGCCAGATTACCGGCATTCTGAGACGTAATGGTCATCGCCCAGTCACGGGACTGATTGATAATGAGAATCCAGCAGATTACCAACGGCAAAAGTGCAACGGCAAGATAGCGCGCGCAACGTTTGAAGTGACTCAGTTTGTAATCTCTGGAGGCAACGTACTGCAGAGGTTTGCTCACGTCGGATGACCTTCCTTGACAAAAAGTTTATCCCTCCATACAATAAAACTCAATATCGGGGAGGGATGTGGTTATGAAAACTCATATTCTCATCGTAGATGATGAAATCCTGCAATTAAATTGTATCGGAAAAATTATTCGCCGCTATCGCCCAGAATATGAGGTAGTTACAACTCATCAGCCGCTGGAGGCTTTGGAATTGCTAAAAACGCAGAAATTTAATGCGCTGATGACCGATGTGAAAATGCCGCAGATGGACGGAATTGAACTGATTCGCAAAGCGCGAGATCTAAAGATTGAGCCGCTGGAAATCATTATTCTGAGCGGCTTTGACGATTTTCAGTATGCTCGATCGGCTATTTCTTTTGAAGTGCTGGAATATATGCTGAAGCCCATTGATGGTACAAGTTTGCAACAGGTGCTGAGAAAATTGGAGGACAAACTGGAAGAAAACGAGCGGCGGCACAAGATGGAAAACGCATATTCTCATATGAACAGACGCCAATGTGCAACGGCGCTGTATAAAAAAGTCAGTGGGCTGATGCTGACGTCCGGCGAAGAACAGGTGCTGGAACGCTTCGGCGACCGGATGCGCATGATACTAGTGGAAGGCTGTCAGGAGAACGAAACCTGGATTTCCGCTATGCCATCGGGTACCTGTGTGGAACCAATTGCAAAGGGACAGTATTTGGTCTTTGTGCCAGGGAATCTGCGCAGTTTCGACGAAACCGCATTTCCAGTTAAAGGAAGCGTTGTTGTTGTCAGTCTGCCATGCCGTAAGGAGGAGGCCGCGCAGCGCTGGAAAGAATTGCAGCAGTTTGCCGATACGGCTCGTCGAATGGGAATCCAGTCACTTACACAAAAAGACTGGGATTCCGGCCTGCTGGAAAAATTTTCAGGATTGATCCGGGACCAGAACGCGAAAGCGCTGGATTCCTTGGCAGGCGCGATGAGACTGGCGCTGCAAAGCGGACGCATGACGCTGACAGCGCTTGCGGCAAAGGCGGAAGATGAACTGATTCGTCAAGTAAACGATGGCTTTTTAAAGCAGGTATATGCTCCCCGGCGCAGACAAGACATCCTTAAGGTTTTTTCTGAGAAACTTTCTTGCTGCGATACGCCTGAAAGTCTTTGCAAAACAGTAGGAGCAATGCTTGATTCTGGTACGGGGAAAGCCTATGGTTTTGAACAAAACGTACGCATCTACATTGATGCTCATTATAGCGGAGACTGCTCACTCAACAAAATTTCAGAGGCATTTTATTACTCTACGGCACATTTTAGCCGCCTCTTTTCGTCAGAATTTGGCAGTACTTATACACGCTGGTTGGCGGACTATCGACTGGAAAAAGCCTGCGATCTATTGGCAAACACGCCTCTGTCTGTACGCGAGATCGCCCAGAAGGTGGGAATTGGCGACGCAGGATATTTTATACGACAGTTTTCTCATAGATTTGGCGTATCTCCGGAAAAATACCGCCGGCATGGCTAATAGAGCCAGAGTTCCCGCATTACGCGCTTTTCGTGTGATGCGGGAATTTTTTACAGGATGCCGTCGGCGTAATTTGCCGTTTGGAAACGAATTACACGCTTTCTACGAGTGAGAAAAATAAGCCGTGCGCTGCGTGGCTGCCTGCTTCTCCGGGGATTGTGGGATCGGAGGCTCTGACACAATAAAAAAATGTTTGGATTTTTCAATTTTGTCGTTTTTATGAAATTGCTGGCCAAAACCGTTCGCTGTATGATAAAAGCACAACATGACAGAGAAAGGTGCGACAGGCATGCAGCAGGTTCGGGAAATTCATGTTCACAGAAAGGGGAAATGGAACCGCAACGCACGGGCAGGTTTTTTGTTCGTATTGCCGGCTATTTTGGGTTTTATGATGTTCTGCGCTATTCCGATCGTATATAGCGGGTATCTTAGCTTTACCGATTGGAACGTCTTTAAAGCCCCGAAACTCATCGGGTTCAAAAATTATGTGAAAATTTTTACCAACGATTATCTGTTTACAGAAGCGATCGCCGCAACATTCAAATTTGCACTGGGATCGACGGTTTTCAGCTCCATATATGCGTTTCTGCTGGCATTGCTGCTTAATGCTGATGTAAAAGGCCGAAGCGTGTTCCGCACCATTTTCTATCTGCCGTCCATTGTGCCGGCAGTGGCGAATTGCATGCTGTGGAGTTGGTTATACAATAAAGACTTCGGATTGTTCAATTCCATTCTAATGGCTGTAGGAATTCCCAAACAATCGTTCATTGCAGGTCAGGGCTCCGTTATTCCTTCTCTCATTTTTATGTCGATGTGGGGCTGCGGCAGCACTATGATCATTTATCTGGCGGGTATTCAAGGAGTACCGCAGCAGTTGAAAGAAGCCGTGCGCATTGACGGCGGCAATTACTGGCACGAATTGATCAATGTGACGATTCCGATGGTTTCGCCGACCATTTTCTTTAATGTCCTCATGGGGCTGATCGGTTCTTTTCAGGCGTTTAATCAGGCGTTTTTGATGACGGGCGGCGGCCCAAATAACAAAAGCCTGTTTTACAGTTATTATCTGTATTCTACTGCTTTTAAGCAGAATAAGATGGGCTATGCCTGCGCGCTTGGTTGGGTAATGTTCATTATTATGATTGTATTTACGGCACTATTTTTCAAAACGTTTTCCAAACGGGTATTTTTGGAAGGGGGAGACGGCGAATGAACACGGCGGTACAGTTTAAGCCCAATCGAAAAAAAATAAGTTCTTCCGCTGTTGCTGTATATGTTATTTTGATAGCGGGCGCCGTATTGTCCATTGTCCCTTTTTTCTGGTTGATTCGTTCTTCCTTTATGGATATGATCGAAATTTATATTATGCCGCCGCTGTGGTGGTCGCGTCATCCTACCTGGGACAATTTCCGAAACGTATTTATGGCGGATGTTCCATTTTTGAAGTATTTTCTCAATACGATCAAAATCGTCATTCCCGTCATTATCGGCACCGTTACGAGTTCTTCTTTGGCGGCTTATGGTTTTGCCCGTTTTGATTTTCCTTTCCGTAAGGGATGGTTTGCCATCTGTATCAGCTCCATGTTAATTCCTGGAGCAGTAACAATGATACCGGGGTTTCTGATCTGGCAAAAGCTTGGCGCTATCAATACGTATTGGCCGTTGATTTTTCCCAGTTTTATGGGCGGAGGCGCTTTTAATATTTTTCTATTTCGTCAGTTCTTTTTAACGCTGCCGCGTTCCTTGGATGAAGCGGCCACCCTGGATGGCTGCGGTCCATTCCGGATTTACTGGCAAATTCTGCTGCCGCTTATCGGGCCGGTATGTATTACGGTTGTATTGTTTACCTTTATGGGTACATGGAATGACTTTTTTGGTCCTATGCTTTATCTGTATGATATGGATAAGTACACTGTGTCTTTAGGATTGCAGTTGTTCAGCTCCGCCTATGGAACGCACGCCGGTGCCGTTATGGCAGGTGCGTTGGTGATGACGCTGCCCACGGTGATTATCTTCTTTATCGGTCAGCGTTATTTTGTGCAAGGCATTGTGACGACTGGTATTAAGGCGTGATGAATGATGAAGAAACGAATAGCTTTTGTTCTGGTATTGCTTGTACTTGTCGGTTCCGCCACTGCATTTGGCGAGGAAGGAATGATTTCAATGGATCTTTTTGGCCCTATGGGGGAACGGTTTGAAGCCAATATGGAAAACTGGCTTCTCACAGCTCCCTATCATAACCCCGGTATGGTACAGATGTATTTTCGCCGTAATCAGCCGCACCAGGATCTTGTCCCATGGTATGGCGAATTTTCCGGGAAATATCTTACGTCTGCTTCTCTGAGCTATATGATGCATCCGGATGCCAGACTTGCCAAAGCCATCAATTATGTAGTGGATCAATTGGCGGCAGCGCAGGACGAAGATGGTTATCTTGGTCCATGGCCGGACAGTCAAAAGCTCAATGGATGTACCCTGACCGGAGATAAGACGTGGGATGCGTGGGGGCACTATCATAATATGATGGGCCTTTACCTGTGGCATAAAGCAACCGGCAGTGAAAAGGCCTGGAATGTGCTGAACAAGGCACTTGACTGTTTGCATAATTTTTATATTGTGCAGCAGCATGCCATGGATGAAGACAAAGATGGAACCGACACAGCAATCGCCCATGTATGTGCTTTGCTTTATCAGGAAACCGGCGATCAACGTTGCATGGATCTTGTCAAAAAAGCATTTGATACATTTGAAACGATATTGGGCGGTAATTATTATAACGCTGGTTTGGAAGGCAAGCCCTTTTACCGTATGCAGCGCACACGCTGGGAATGCTTACATGCCATCCAGACGATAAAGGCGATGTATGACATCAACGGGGAGGAAAAATACAAAATTTCCTTTTCTAATATTTGGGATGGGATTTTAAAAAATGATCGCCATAATACGGGCGGGTTTTCTTCGGGCGAACGTGCCTGCGGCAATCCTTATGATCTTCGGGCAATCGAAACGTGCTGTACTATCGCATGGATGGCTCTGACCGCTGATATGCTCGATCTTTCTAATGACTCTTACGTTGCGGACGAACTGGAACTGTCGACGTGGAATGGATTGCTCGGCGCTCAACAGGCCAACGGTCGCAGCTTTACCTACAACACTCCCATGATCGGCGATAAAAAAGCCAGTGCACACGAAATCGTCTTTCAGGCTGTTGCCGGTTCCAGCGAGTTGAATTGCTGCTCTGTTAACGGCCCTCGCGGTATTGGTATGATCGGAGAGTGGGGAGTGACGGTCGACGGGGAGCAGATAACTGTCAATTACTATGGAGCGTCTGAAACCACTATAACAACTGCCGGCGGCCGCAGAGTTACGGTTCTCCAGAGCGGTTCCTATCCCTTCGGAGCTGATTTGAAAATTCAGATCAAAGCCGATGCGGACTATGCTGGAAATATTCGGCTGAGGATTCCCTTCTGGTCAGAAAATACCGTTCTGCTTCGCAACGGAAAAGCGGTAGAGGGTATAACCCCTCGCAGCTATTTTACCGTGGAACAGGCAAAGGACGGAGATGTATATGAACTGACGTTGGATATGAGCCCTCATTTCTGGCAGGGGAATATGGAACTGGGAGGCAAAACCTCCATCTATCTGGGCCCGATCCTGATGGCAGCTGACCAGCGCTTCAATGACGGCATGTATGAGAATTTTGAACCTTTGAAGCTCAGTGAACTGGTTATCAAGCCTGCCGAATGCCCGGATACCCTATATCCGGCTCCATACAGACTTGTCAACGCTATCGCCGGAGATATCCGTATTGTCCTGTGCGATTTTGCTTCTGCCGGTCAAACCGGAACTATGTATACCACCTGGCTTCCCACTGAAAAAGAATTGAAAAGCATTGCGCAGGCCAGTCAGCGCATTCAGTGGGGACAACGTATCGATCCGGAATAAACGGATGATCCTATCCGTTCCATTCATAAAACAAAAGGAGGATTCCCACAATGAAGAAATTGGTATCCCTGCTTCTCGCCCTCGTAATGCTTTTCGGACTGACTGCTGCGGTCGCCGAAGAGAAAGAACCTGTTGAACTCGTATTCTGCAACTGGGGTGACGGTACCGAACAGAAAATGTTTGAATATGTGTTCGACCTGTTCACCAAGGAAAACCCAGGCATCACGGTCAAATATCTTTTCATTCCCTATGGCGAATATTTGACGAAGCTGAACACCATGGCCGCCTCCAACACGATGCCCGATATGGGTCAGATGCAGACGGAAAACGTCTTGCTCTGGGGTGAGAATGGAATGTTTGCCGACATCAGCGACATGTTTAGTGATGGCAGCGTTGCTCCCCGGCTGGATGGAAACTACTATTACAGCACCTATGACGGACAGGTTGTGGCTGCAAATTACATTTCGGAAACCAATGTGCTCTTCTATGACAAGACCTATACCGAGTCCTGCGGTGTGACCGTTCCCACCAGAATCGAAGATGCCTGGACTTGGGATGAATTCCTGGATGCCTGCATTAAGCTGACTAAGGACGTCAACGGAAAGCACCCTGGCGAAGAGGGGTTTGATCCGGAGAATATCGACGTCTACGGAGTGGCCGACATGGACGCTGATATTATTGCCCACTCCAACGGCGGCGGTTACTTCAGCTATGACGGCAAGGAAATTTGGATGGACAAGCCCGAAACCATTGAGGCTGTACAGGCGGTTGCCGATCTGATGAACGTATACCATGTGGCTCCCACCCCCACCAGCCGTAATGCGATCGGCGGCGGCAACTATCCTTTGATGACCGGTAAAGTTGCCATGCACGTTGGTGGACAGTATTGCATGCTGTGGTACGCCGATTATATTAAGTCTGGCGAGATTAACCTGGGCACCGGCGTTCTGCCGAAGTTCGACGAAGAGGCCAAGGTGGCTGATAAGGTTTGGGGAAACCCCATCTGTGTATTCGAAGCCTCCGAGCATAAGGAAGAGGCCAAGGCTCTGGCGAAATTCTTCTACGATAACAAGAACCTGATCGACTGCATCAACATGGGTCTGTGGATGCCCACAGAGGAAAGCTTCTATTTGGATGAAGACGCTTTGAAGAGCTGGATCGACGATTCCGGCATTCGCAGCGAAGAATTCTATGGCGTTGTCGAAATGGCTCAAAATGGCTATACTGCCGTAGAGAATGTCCTGTCCAATACCGTTGAACTGGGAAGCCTGTATAATGGCTTGTTGGATCAGGTTTGGCTGGGCGAGAAGACCGCAGAAGAAGTCATCATGAATGAAATTATGCCTGTTCTGAAGCCCGCCTTCGATGAATACTGGGCCGAGCGTCAGTAAAAAAACATCGGCATAAGAAGTTCCATATCGTCATGGGGCGCGTCGTCGTGACGCGTCCCTTTTTTCTTCAATCGGATTTAGATAAGGAGGAAAGAAAAATGACCCTGCAAAATTACCAGAAAAAAGACGAGGCGATACGACTTGCTTTTGAAACGCTCAAAAAAGAACATCCAGAACAATTGAAAAAAAGGCTGAAATTTTCGTGGAGCAACTGGGGCTTCGGGCTGGAAAACTTTGAACTTTCCTGCCGACGTCTTGAAAAGGCCGGTATTCACTACATTGAACTTCATGGCAATCATTATGGCGCGGATTTGGGCTACAATCCCCGAAATGTTCGGAAGATAATGGCGGAACACGGTATTGAATGCGGCGGTGTGTGCGGGATGTTTAGCATGGATAACGATTTGGCCTCCAACCGGCATATTCAACGTCAGGCTGCAATTGATTATATCCGGCGTGAAGCAGCCTTTACTGCAGAAATGAGCGGAAAATATATGCTGGTATGTCCGGCTGCCGTTGGACGCGCTAAACGGTATGATGAGAGTGAAATCGACCGTTCTATCGATGCTCTTTCCCGCATTGCTGACGTTTTTGTAGAATATGGAGTGCGCGCCGCAATCGAACCTATCCGTGCTGCGGAAACGTCCATTGTGCATACTTTTGCCGAGGCCAGAGAATACATTGCCCGTCTCAATCATCCGGGCGTGCAGCATATCAATGGTGATGTATATCATATGCTGGTGGGAGAAAGTCATATTGGTCAGGCCCTGTGGGAAGCGGGCGATATGCTTACTAACCTGCATATGGCTGATACCAATCGATGCGCACTGGGTGACGGTGCATTGGATATTGATACCATCATTAGAGCTCTATATCTGATTGGTTATAATAATGACGACAGCTGCTTTGTCACACCTGAGCCGCTTGGTCCCGGTGGAGATCCTTATCCAGCTCAAAATGCCAAAACAAATCCCGCGCTTTTGGATAAACTGGTTTTTGACAGTGTAAAGTATTTTAGGGCGCGTGAGGAAGAATTGTTGGGGTGATAAAATATAGAAAAAAGCATTCTGATGAGCCTTACAAACGTAAAACTTATCAGGAAATTTTGGAAACTTAATTTTACAGTGTAAGTGTAACGAGATAATAAAATAGCTATTTAAGGAAAAAGTCCTTCTTTCAGGATAGTGTTTTCGGCTAACTGCGAAATAACTGCGAAAAGAAGCAAGTCACGGAATTACTATAAGCATCTTTTAAAGCCCGCAGGCGATTGAATCTGCAGTCAGTATCTCAAAAAAGTGGAGGTGCAGGAAGCGCTACATCCTGCCGGAGTTTTAGGGGCAGAGTCCCTATAGCTTGTGCCATAGCACTTTTTCCGCGAACCTGCGAAGCACTGTTCGCAGGTGCTGGAGGCCAATCAGATTTTTTAGACAGTTTGACCGCAGGTAATTAAACCTGCGGCTCTTTATTTTGGGAAACTTAAGCATCAACTTCTGTGCCGCCTTGGAATTTGAATGTCATCCTCCCGTCGTGGTGAACACTCACCTTATCGATTGTGGTCAGCCATAGCTTTTCGTCAAACTCGGTGAGAGTATCCAGTTCCTGAATCCGGAAGATAAACTCGCCAATGGCGTCGGCCTTAGACTCTCGGTCGGCTTTTGCTTTTCGGAAACTTTCCAGGTGCGGCTATCATGTTGTACTGCTGGACCAGTTCGTTGTACCTGACGTTGTATTCGTTCTGAC
>ERZ1026772.754-NODE-754-length-21414-cov-6.293272_pt1 | contig 21414 bp, 10 predicted proteins | sample MGYA00380124_ERZ1026772 | MGnify/ENA primary metagenome ERZ1026772 (study PRJEB33269, sample SAMEA4719760) | human gut metagenome | biome: human-associated habitat; feature: organic feature; material: feces | place: Cameroon | collected 2013-10 ...
CTGCCAAGGTTTTCAAGAAGGAAGACGTGGATGCCATCTATGAGCAGATGATGAACATTCGCTATCGCGACGGTGAGCAGCGCATGAGTTTGAAGGAATGGGTAGACTACTACGAGAAGAGTTCGCCTAAGCACAAGGAGGAGCTTGTGGGCGACTCTAAGACTGCCGAGGAAAGGAAGCAGGCTGAGAAGAAGTTTATAGATGCCGTGAAACTTCAACTGGCTTTCGGTCGCAAGATCAAGAGCATCATAGAACTGAGAAAGATAGCAGAGAGACATGGCTTGAAGGACATTAAGGATACAGACCTTCAGGAACTTGCAGAAGTTGCCATTGTGATGAAAGCAAGAGGTATCGCTTCTTCTGAATCAACCAACGATGCCGTGAAGTTTGAACGCATCAAGAAACTCTATGAGAACCAGCCGAGCCTCAACCAGCGTGACTCAGAGCGAGTGATGAAGCAGCAGTATTCTACACCTGCGCCTTACGCATTCCTTGCAGACATGTACGTGAAGGCAGGAATGGAAGTAAAGAGCGCATTGGAGCCAAGTGCCGGAAACGGAATGCTGACAATAGGCTTGCCAAAGGATGCGGTACATGTGAACGACATCGACGCACAGCGACTTGCCAACTTGCAGAGACAAGGCTTCAAGAACGTAACAAGCCAAGACGGAACACAGCCGTTTGCGGACAAGGACGTGGACGTGGTTGTGACAAACCCACCATTTGGAAGTGCCACACCAAGGGATTATGACGGTTATACTATCTCTTCATTGGAGGGACAGATGGCTATCAATGCCTTGGAGAGCATGAAAGACAACGGTCGTGCAGCCATCATCATCGGCGGCAAGACGGAATACGCCAAGAACGGAAGTCTGAATCCTAAGGATAAGGCTCTGCTTGGTTATCTCTATAGCCACTATAAGGTGGAGGACGTGATAAATGTGGATGGAAGCCTGTACGCAAAGCAGGGCACAACATACCCGACACGCATTATATTGATTAACGGACGACGCTTTGACGAGAATGCCTATCCGCCAGTTAAGGACAAGGCAAGAGCGGAAGCCGTGAAGAGTTATGACGAACTTTATAAAAGAATAAACGATGATATACTACAAAGTGGAAGGATGGATTCTCCCGTCGGAGAAGGAGGAGAAGACGCTAACGCAAAGCCTAATAGACCGAGCGTTGCTGACGCTAATGAAGAGGGAGTACGAGCAGGAGGAAACGGAGGAGGCGAACAAAAACCTTCAGTTCGTACTGGAGGAGTACATGACAAGACTGCCGAACCAGTTTCCGACAATGTATTGGGGACAGAAGGAGGAACCAAGCCAGGCGAAAATGGAGGACTTCCTGACGGAGCTACTGGAGCAAACGGAGCAGGGACAGATGTTACTCAGAGCGAGTGGGCAGGAAATAACCCCAATACCGAAGGAGGAAACGTACAGAAATCAGGAGGAAACGTACAGAAATCAGGAGGAAATGGACGACCTAACACTCAGCCAAATGCTGATGGAGTTACCAACACCGGGAACGGAGGGGGATCACGGGGACAACTGGAGCGGTTGGACCGACCCGTACGTGAACTAAGCGCCGAAAAGGTGACTTATGCACCAAGAAGTGAAAATCCGTTCACTCTTAAAGCCGTTATGCCAGCCGACCAACAAGAGTCAGTGAACAAGAACTTGGAAAAGTTGGGCGACGCAGACCAATTCTTGGTTGACGAACTGGGCTACAACGATAAAGCAGACCTATACGCACATCTTGCAGCAGAGCAAGTAGACTCAGTAGCTCTCGCTTTGCAACAGGCAAAGAAAGGCAATGCCTTTATCATCGGTGATATGACAGGTATCGGTAAGGGCAGACAGGCAGCATCGCTTATCAGATACGCCAAGAAACAAGGACAAGTGCCAGTATACTTCACAAAGACAGCAGGTTTGCTGAGTGACGTATATCGTGACTTGGTAGACATAGGTAGCAAAGAATTGAGACCGTTTGTATTTGGAAGCGCAAAAGAAGCTGCCATTACAGATGCAGACGGAAACGTAGTATTTGCACTACCTTCAAAGAATGAAGTGAAGCGCGTGCTTGACTATATAGAAAAGAACGGAGAGCTGCCAAAGGAGTATGATTACGTTCTGACAACATACAGCCAAGTAAGCAACGGAGTCTACGAGTTTGACGAGAATGGCAACCGTAAGGAAAGGAAATTAGCCAAAGGCAAAAAGTTTGGTGCAGCAGCAATCAGCGGACAAGCCAGACGTGACGCTATAGAAAAGCTCATGAAGAACGGCTATCTGATATTGGACGAAAGCCATACAGCAGGAGGAGACAGCGGTCAAGGCAACTACTTCCAGCACATCATTCAGAAGGCAAAGAATGTGACCTTCTTCTCTGCAACCTTCGCAAAGCGTCCCGACAACATGCCAATCTATGCGCTAAGAACAGCAATGAATCAGGGAGGACTGAAAGCATCTGACTTGATAGACGCCGTGAAGCGTGGAGGAGCCACACTACAGGAAATCATGAGCCAGGCGCTGACACAATGCGGACAGATGATACGTCGCGAGCGAGACATGACAGGCGTGACTATTGACTGGAAAGCCATTGACGACCCAGAAGTTGTTGCTGAACAGCGCGAGCAGTATGACAGCATCATCGGTCTGTTTAACAACATCATCAACTTCCAAAGAACCTATGTAAGCGCATACGTAGACAGACGTAATGAAGAACTTGCAGAGGTGCAGTCGTCGATGGGCATAAAGCGTGGCACGGAAGCCTTGGGAATAAAGAACCAACCGTTTGCAAGCAAGGCATTTAATACTGTGCAGCAAGTACTTCTCTCGCTTAAAGCAAAGTCGGCAGCAGAAAGAGCTATTGAATACTTGAAGCAAGGCATGAAGCCTGTGATAGCGTTGAACAATACCAACGAGTCGCAGACGGGCAACCTTGCGCTTGGCGAAGAAATGGACGCACCGGACTTGGGCACATCACTAAAGAAAGGACTTGAAGGTACGCTTCGCTATACAAGCAAGAACGCCAAAGATGAAAGCGAAAGCGGATACATAAACCTATCAGACTTAGGCGCAGATGCCGTTAAAGCATACCATGCGCTTGAAGAAAAGATAAGAAAGACAAGTACCGGACTATCGCTCTCGCCTATCGACGTTATCAAGAACGAACTGACGAAGGCAGGATATAAGGTAGGCGAGTTGACTGGCAGGCAGACAGAGTTTGTGTATAACGAGAACGGCACGGTAACGAAGGTGAAGCGTGCGGACACAGACAAGAAGAAACTTGCTAGAGAGTTTAACGACGGACAGATAGACGCGCTAATCCTGAACAAGAGTGCAGCAACTGGTATATCACTCCATGCTTCAAGCAAATATGCCGACCAGAGAAAACGTGTCATGATTGTTGCCCAGCAGCAGCTTGACGTGAACGATGAGGTGCAGATGCGTGGACGTATAGACAGAACGGGACAGGTGGCAAGAGGCGCATACGAATACGTTGTGTCGCTTATCCCGGCAGAGCAGCGACTGTTGATGATGTTCAAGGCAAAGTTGAAATCATTGGACGCAAACACCACTTCTTCACAGAAGAGCAAGTTCAACGAAATGGAAGTAGCCGACATTACCAACAAGTACGGCGACAAGGTAGTGAAGGAATACATGGCTGAACACCTTGACTTGTATGCACGTATGGCAGACCCATTCGGATGGGAGAAGTCTTATGGAGCAGACTTATCAACAATAGACCCACAAAAGTTGGTTTCTTCTTCTGACGGCATGAGTAGTGAGGCAGGAGGCGACGCGAGCAAGTTGCTTGGCCGTATGGCTTTGCTGAAAGTGAAAGAGCAAGAGAAGATGTTGCAAGAGATAGGCGACCTTTATGCAGCCGAGATACAACGTCTGAACGAAATGGGCGAAAACGACTTGGAGATAACCGAGTTGCCACTGAAAGCAAAGACCATAAACAAGGGCGTTTGGAAGGAAGGCTCAGAGCCAGGAGGTGACAATGCTTTTGCCGACAATACTTATGTAGAGAAGGTGAATATGGCTGTGCTGAAAAAGCCTATGAAAGCCGAGGAAGTAAAGAAAGCTCAGGACGGACTCACGGGCGGAAAGTCGTGGGACGAATACCGCAAGGAGAAGATAACCGCTGCAAAAGAATACTTTGACAAGAAGACAGCCGAAGCTACTCAGAAATACGAGGAGCGTGCCGTGAAGGCTGCAACAAAGGCAAAGGAGAAGTATATCAAGGAAGCAAAGAAGGGCCAGAAAGAAAATGGCATGAGCGACGAGCAGATTGAAAAGATGGCTGGCTATCAGTACGAAAGCATCTATAGCGACGAGAAGACAAAGCTTGACGAAGTGGTGAAGAACCTCAAAGCGAAGTATGGCGTGTTTGAGCGTGCGCTTGAAACCTTCAACACGGAAGACGCATTTGTGCTGCCAACAGACATGAACAATCCTGCTGAGTTGAGCGGATTCGGCAATAGCTATGGCAGACTGATAGACATAAAGATAACCGACAACTTCTCGACAAATGCCTCAACAATATCATTCGCCACCTTGGACGGTCGAAGAAAGATAACGTTCCCGATAAATGGGAAAGTAGGACTCGGAAGCGACAAGGCAGACGTTATAGGTATTATTGACAGATTGACAAGACAGGCATCCGCGATGGGTGACAAGCATCTGCGTGTGCTGAGTATGGACGCCTCCAACTGGGACAAGCTGACAAGCAACGAGAGCCGTAAGGACGGATATATCATTACCGGAAACCTGCTGCAAGCTTTGATTGACACTAAGGAGCAAGGCTTGGGCGGTCAGTTGGTTAAGTACACAACAGACACGGGCGAGGTGAAGACTGGCATTTTGATGCCTGAGAAATTTGAGCCGAACGGTCTTGCCAACGAGAAGCCTATAAATAGCGTAGCAGAAAAATTTGAATTGCCAACTAACAAGGGTGGCATAACAGAGATTACTTCTTCGGACGAAGACGTGAAGATAGCGCAAGGTTTCGACTACATGAAAATGGCACGAAACTATACCATTCGTGTCCCGAAGAGCAACAAGAAGGGAGGCAAGTATTTCCTGGATAAAGAGCTACTGAAAATGGTTGACGGTGGTAACTTTGAGACAAGAGGAAATACGATGCTTGCTGAGATAAAGGCAGACAAGCTAAAGGATGTACTTGACAGACTTTCGGAACTTGGCGTAAAGGTAAGGGAAGAAAGCGGGGTGCATTATCGTACTGAGCATGGTGACGCCTCACTGGGCCTTTCTAAGCCTTTGGAAGGCAGGATTGCTGAGACTGTGGAGAAAGTATCGAAGCAGACTGGTGGTAAGGTGAAGATGGTGAACTCGGTTGAGGAGATTGGCAACGAGCAGGTGCGCCGTGACATTGAGAACGGTAAGCAGGTGACTGGCTGGTATGACGAGAATACAGGCGAGGTGCATCTGTATATGCCGAATATCCACGACTCGTATACTGCGGAGAAAACCGTTTGGCACGAGACCGTGGGACATGAGGGCATGAGAGGATTGCTCGGAGACAAGTTCAACGACTATATGAGAGGTCTTTGGATGGACTTGGACAATCCGGTGAATGCTGAGCTTAGAGCCTACGTAAAGGAGCGTATGAGCAAGGACTCTATGGGATTCTATGACGCTATAGAGGAGTTCATAGCCGAGAGCGCCGAGAAGGGCAAGGGCGAGCCTGGGTTCTGGAACTACATCAAGAACAAGGTGACAGATGCCTTGCACGAGATAGGCTACAGAATATCGCCTAACGTGAAGGACGTGAAGTATATGCTGTGGCTGGCGAAGAACGTACAGAAGAAGGGTGATGATCCGTGGTGGAAGATGAGGGCTGATGCCGTGAAGTGGAAGATAGAGCACGAGAATGTGGAGTACACGAAAATCCATGGTGGCGAGTTCTACGAGAACGACGGCAAGAACCATGACTTCGAGGATATGACCAAAGAAGAATGGGATGAGGCTACGGACGGACAGATACACTACCGTACTGCTCCGAGTGCTGCCACTGCTCTTGACAGATACCATTCTATGCTGAACGCTCACGGCTATATGGCTACAGAGGCGTTTATGGACAACATGCTTTCGCTTGAGAAACTGATGAAGGCTGTAGACCCCTCAATCAAGAAGATAGAGGACGTGAAGAGTTCGATGAACCCTTACATTCTGCAGAACACCATGCAGGGTGCTATGAGCGACAAGATGACTCTATTTGAACATCAGGTGATGAAACCGCTGGACAAGGCTATGAGCGACGTGCTGGACAGCTTTGCAGGCAAGAACACCGAGGAGAAGATAAGGGAGTGTAACCTGTACATGATTGGCAAGCACGGACTGGAGCGAAACCGTGTGCTGTTCGTGAGAGACTGGTTCAGAAAAATGGAAAAGACAGAAGATGTAGACGATGCGGGTCTTGACAATCTGGATAAGATTTGGAAGGGCGAGAGAAGCGACCTTAGAAGAAAACTTGACTCGGGACAGATAGACCTAAGAGAGTATTACCGTCAGATGGACGAATGGATTGTGCAGAACATCGACAAGGACTTCAAGGCAGAGGAACATGACTATTCGGGTATGCACGGTCTGCAAGAGATTGACGACTTGAAGAGTCCTTATGACGATGCTGGTGCTATAGACTCCGTGATGAGTCAGGAGGCGAAGATGGAGAACCAGAAGAAGGGTTCGGTGGATAATCTTTGGAACAGAATAAAGGATGCCACGAACTACTCTATCAATTCGGACTATGAGAACGGACTGATGAGCGAAGAACTTCGAGACCGTGTGGCCAGTATGTTTGACTGGTATGTGCCTTTGAGAAAGTTTGACGAGGCTACCGCTGAGGATGTATACGGATATATAAGCGGCGAGGACGGCAAGGGCTTTATCGGTGAAACGCTGATGAACGCCAAGGGCAGAAAGAGTCTGAGCGACGTGAACGTGCTTGCACAGATAGGTGCTATGGCTAACCGTGCAATAAGGAACGGCGGGCAGAATGCTGTGAAGCAAGCCTTTGGCCGATTCGTGAGAAACAGCGGAATGCAGAACCTTGTGAAGGAGACAAAGGTATGGGTAGAGAAAACTGGCACGGACGCAAACGGCAACGACATCTGGGAGGAGGCTTATCCTCAGATACCCGACAATGCGAACGCTCATGATGTTGCAACCATTGTGGATGCCTTTGAAACAGACATGAAGACGAAGCAGGCTAAAGGTGAGGCAAAGACTCTTAGCAACAGCACGGACATAGGATTCAAGTTTGCACGAGCCAAGAACAAGAGCGAGCATTTCGTGGACGTGAAGATAGCCGGACGTACACACAGATTCGTAGTGCTGGGCAATCCTCGTGCTGCACAGGCTCTGAACGGTATGCTGGAGAACAGTTCGCCGAAAAGCGCACTGCTGAAAGGGTTGAAGAGCACTACACGCTTCATGGCTCAGATGGCCACCTCGTACTCACCGGAGTTTGTGATGCGTAACATCATACGTGACGCTGAGTTTGCATCGAGCAACGTAACGGCAAAGGAGGGCGTGAGATACGGCTTGAAGTGGGCGAGATATTATGCAGAGCTAAACCCTCTGAACATATTCTACAACGAAGGTGCAGGCGCATTGAAGAACTTGAAGTGGAAGGACTTGAAGGAAGGCGTGGGTATAGGTCTGTACGCACGATACAGAGAGGGTACGCTGGGCGACTCGAAGATGGAGCGCTACTTCAAGGAGTTTATGCAGAACGGCGGTGAGACAGGCTGGGTGCAGGTGAAGACGATGCAAGAGTGGGAAAAGGAATACAAGCGTGACGTGAGCCGTGAGCGCAGCAATGTGTCGAAGGCAGGCAAGATGCTTCGTGACGTCCTCGTAGGTAACGTTGAGAACCTGAACGAGATGGCAGAGAACATGGCGAGATTTGCGACCTTCTGCACGTCAAGAGACCTCGGACGCTCGGCTGTGAGAAGCGCCTACGATGCCAAGCAGGTGTCGACGAACTTCAACCGTCACGGCTCGGGCGACGCAATAAAGACGTTCAAGAACGGAGAGATGGGAGCAGGAAAGGAAATGCGCAGAAATGTGTATGGCTTTATAGCGAGCTATCTGAGAAACTACTCGATGTTCTTCAACGCTGGCGTGCAGAGTACGCACTTGCTTATGAATAACGTGAAGAAGGCACCTGTGGGTACTATCGCCTCAATGATGGCTATGCCTTTCGGGCTGGGCATACTGGCTGCTGCCGTGAATAACGCCATGATTGCGAACGAGGACGAGAAGGAGCGCAAGGGCGTGCAAGACCCATACGGCGAGCTACCCGAATACATAAGGAGAAACAACCTGTGTATATATAAAGGTGGCGGTAAGTTCGTGACCATTCCGCTTGCCATTGAGCTGAGGGCGTTCTACGGACTTGGTGATATTGCAGCGGGTATGACTACAGCAAAGAACGTGAAGAGCACGAGAAATGTAGCAATGGACGCTGTGGGCTGTATGTCGCAGCTGCTGCCAGTAGTGGACTTCACGAACACATCGGCCTTTGATAAGGAACCAGGAAAGGAGACCTTAAAGGGTGTGCTGCCTACTGCTGCTGCTCCATTTGTGGAATGGAGGCTCAACAGCGACTGGAAGGGTTCGCCTATACGTCGAGAGGGTGACTACACGGAGAACCGTCCTGAATGGATGAATGCCTACAGCGGAACTCCCGAGAAGCTGATGGACTTGAACAAGTGGGTGAATGCCAGGACTAACGACGTGGCTCCCGGCAACGAAAACATGAGAGGCAACAGTCTGCTTGACGAGGCTACTGACCCTGCAATGCTGAACCACATCATAGGAACGATTGGCGGTGGCGCTGCCACATTCATGACCCGTGGAACGGGACTGGTACTGAAGTATGCTGACGGACGCGAGCAGGAGATAGAGACCAAGGATATACCATTCTTGCGCTCGCTGATGTACACTCCTTCGGAACAGACGAGCATGGCGAGAACGAAAGCGAAGTGGTATAGCTATAAGGAAAGCATGGAGAAGAGCATGAGCAACTACTCGATGCTGAAGAACAAGAACGTTCCGCTGACGGAGAGAATACGTAATGCTGCCGACAGACACAGATTTGAGCAGGGGGCTGACTATGCGAGAATCCGTATCATTAAAGATGCCGAGAAGCAGATGAAGCGCTGGAACAAGATGAAGCGTCTGAACGCTGACGACAAGAAGCAGGTGGACTTTGCCAACAAGAACATCGAAATGATAATGCAGAAGGCTGTGGAGCAGATGGACGGGATTAGTGAGGAGTAAGGGCTGAGGGACTTAGGGAGGCTTGGTAATGAGCCTTGCTGAGCCTTTCTGGGCCGACTAAGCCTTTGGTGATGACGGGGATGTTTTATGCCTTACTGAGCCTTTCTGAGCCTTTGGTGATGGGGATGTAATTATTAATTATTGTTTATTTTGATACGCAAACTTGGTTATGTAGCTAAGTTTGCGTATTTTTGTATCAGAAAACCATAACCCTATGACCAAACAAAATTATGATATAACCCGTATGCAACGTGAAGACTTGGCAAAAGCCTATCGCGATGTGTATCCGAAATGCTGGAGCCAGCAGGAGGTATGGGACAAGATAGCGAAGCATCCTGCTCCACGGTATTATATCACGGCTAAGGAGGCTTATGAGAAGCTGAGAAGAATGGTTGTGGGTGACTTCTCGATAGTGAACGCATTGGGCAGCAACAAGCAGAGACTGTACTACTCGCTGTTTGAGCGGATGCAGGAACTGACCCAGAGAAAGGAGTATATAGGCAAATCGCTATGGTTTTTATGCCCTATAATAGTATCTCAGCCAGCGCCGGAGTTCTTCATGGCTCCCCGCACGATTAAGGACACGTTTGTCAAATGCAGACTATATGGTAAGGATTTCAGACATGGTGAAGTGTATGGAAGTGGACGTAAGAGCAAAGCTGTTGCTGACGGCTCTAAGCGTCGTGTTGCTGATAATAGGCAATGACTTAAAGGGTTTCAGCGCACACAGCGGACTGCTACCCCACTTCACTTATAGTTTTCTCCACGCCAACGTATGGCACATGGCTGCAAACCTGTTTGTGCTATGGAGCGTAAGACAACGTATGAACGTGGCAGGAGGCTATGTGATAGCCGTCGCAGCAAGCTGGATGCCTATGTGGGCAGACAAACCGACCGTAGGAATGTCGGGTATGCTGTTTGCGATGTTCGGTATAATGTGGGGAAAGACGGGAAAATGGAAGGAATACTTGAAGGCAGGAATGCCTGTAATATTGATAATGATGCTTATACCAAATGTGAACGGATTGTTACATTTGTACTGCTACATATTAGGTTTTGTGTTTTCGTTTTTAAGATTTAAGGTTTATTAGGTTATTGATTAAAAAGACAAGTAGTTTTTATATTGGTATGGGGTGTTGGAGCCGTGAGGCGCTGGCACCCCTTTTTTTGATAATGGGTGATGAGCCTTACTGAGCCTTTCTGGGCCGACTGAGCCGTGGGGTGAGGGTGATTATTTATGGGCCTTACTGAGCCGACTAAGCCTTTCTAAGCCATTGTTATAGGGTGATGATGCTGAGCCCTTGGAGAATTGGTTGTTATCTTATCTTGTTGGTGAATCGTGGGGCAAAGTCTATTACTGTGCCAGCGAATGTGTCGGATGCCGAGATATTGGAGAGTGTGTAGCTGAAGCGGTAGTACTTCCATGGCTTGCCGTGCAGAGAGTGTAGTTCGACCCAATTACGGCAATCGTTGGAGGCGTAGACCCGCAGCTTGAGTGTGCCGTCGGCGGAGTTGAACAGATGGACTATCTGATGGATGGTCTTGAGCTGTATGGACGAGCCGAGTTTGAGGGGGCGTGTGGTGAACGTACCGGAATACGTCTGAGTGTCGGCTTGGGCAACAGGTATCTTGCTGAAGGAATAGACGTTGTTGTCGGCATCCTGTAGGAGCGTGTCGGGATAGTTGGAGACCGCTCGCTGTATGCGCTTAGAGCCGAGGGATATGGTGGCGAAGGTTCCGTCAAGAAGATTATAGACGTATGCGTAGTCGTAGCTGACGTTGTAGATAAAGAGCAGCGAGTCGCGATAGTCGTAGGCAAGGAATGCATTGCGCACGAAGGTAAGGAAACTGACCGTAGCGTCGGAGTACGGCGGATTGGCTCCCGAGAGTTGTGGACTGACACAACGGACAGTGCCGCCAGCTACAGCCATGAGTCCCTTGTCGGAGGTGAAGTAGACGACATTGCCCGTGGGTGTTATTGACTCGGGATTGTTGCAGACTTCGCGCGAAATGGGGTAGGACGCTGAGTAGAGTCCTTCGGAGTTGACGGAGAGTCCGTAGATGCCTTCAGTGGTGAAGACGATGAGCGGATACTGTCCGAACTGTCCCTGTGAGATAGGCTCGGTGTTGGCAGCGATACCAAGGATAGAGCCAGTGCCTACGGTGTTGTCGCCCGATGCCTGGAAGACGAAGGGGTTGTTGACAACGGAGGTGAAGATTTGGGAGTCGAGGAGTTCGTAGGAGGAGGTGGGGGTTGGAGGAGTAGTAACGTCTGCATTTTCCATCAAGTTTTCAAGAGGTAAATGACGGAACGCGTACGCGCCATTAAGGAACGGATGAGCCTTAAGACGTATCTTTATGCCACGCTTGCGAGACTCGTCCCAAACTACGACTTCAACCGCATTAGGATCAGGATAGAAAAACCATGAGTCAGCGACAGTTAGTTCCTGAATATCCGATTCAGGAGAAACTACAATCATTGATTTTGAAGTACTGATACTGACATAGTATTTCAGATTAGCACCTTTATTAAGATTTACATTCGTTGCATTAGTAAAAAAACATGCACCTTCGTACGGTTTCCTTTTGACACCGAGCATATTAATACGCTTGTTGTATGTAAGAAGTTTGTCCGGAATCATAGTAGTCCAACCGTAATAATCATCATTAGGAAGTTGTTCTTGCTCTGTAAGAGTGGAAACAACATTAGGTGCTATATAAGGACGGACAAACTCATTAGTTTTCAATCCGTCAACATTAACCGTAAACAGTTTATAAAACTGCGTTTTGGTCAGCAGTTCATCAATAATCTGCTGCTCGGTCTTGTATGTAGGCACAATGACGTCACGTGCATTAAAACTTGTTGTATTAAAATGGTACTTACCGTCTTCAACTGGAGGTGTTGGCATACCAGGGGGGATTATAGCACTGGAGAAATCCATTTCGGAAACCAATGTTCGGAACGATGTCTCGGAAGTTTTATCAGGTAATGCTATTTGCCATTCCTTATCAATATAAAAAGGCAGTACATCGTCTGTAGCGAAAACCACAAACTTCTTTACAATATCTTTCCAATCGTCAAGACCTTCAACTTCTATTCTGTATTCAAGATGGTAGTAATAAGGTGAATACAGAAAGCATTTGGAAAATTCTGTGGTCTCATTATCTCCTTTTCTTTCGACAGGTGTAAAATAACTATTACGACTTACTGTGGGATAACAAGCGACGGGAACAGTAATGCGTGTATATGTGCCATCGTAAAGCAGCATGGCACAACGTACGAAGAATGGGAAAGCAAAAAGATTGTTTTCTTTAACTTTGGCAATACGTGCTGCGACATGTCCCTGAATGGCTGTTTGTATATCTTCTTTTCTTTCTGATTTAGCATGGTGATGATAAAAAACAGTATCGCCTGAAGGTGTAGAAGCAGCAAACTTCTGTTCGCATCCTGTAAATTTACCGTCTTTATAATGCGCAAGATACGCCACGCCTTCAACCATTTCATCAAAGACACACTTTGTTCCGCCTAAACCTAAGTTTGTAATCGCGTATATCCTTGGAGTAAACCTATATTTAGGAAGCTCGGTTCCGAGGGAAACATATTCACCATTTTTATATAAAATGTAATGTAAGCCGTTGTCAGTAGCTACGACGAGGGTGTTGCCTACAGACGTAATGTCGTAGGCTTTGCCGACAAAGAGCGAGCCTGTGTCTTCGGTGATGGTATCGCCGCTGATTGTACCCCAATAGAGGTAGTATGTATGTTCATCGTAGGTGATGGCGTTGGTGTAGTCGGCACCCTTGTGGATATAGAGGAGCTTATGAGCCAGGCTGCCTAACTGATTAGCCTGTCGTAGGGGTTGTATCTCGCCATTGCGGAAGATAAGGTCGCGTGAGGCGGAAAGTTCGGTGTCGTCGGACAGGAGGTCGGACGGGGATGTGGTGATGCCTTTGGAGAAAGATAGTGACTTTTGCATAGTGAATTAATTATTTAATGGGCCTTACTGGGCCGACTGGGCCTTTCTGAGCCTTTGATTATGGGGTGAGCCTTTGATATTTTTTTTATTCTTAGATTGAGGCTTCGGTGCGTACTCCGTCGGAGTGATGCTTGAGGCCTTCGTCGGTGCGCCAGCGTGGAAGTTCCATTTCGTTGGTGGAGACGTAGAGGGCAATGGCGGTGGACATGAGTACGTCGTCGTGATTGCCCGAGCCTTCGATGTTGCCAAGCGAGCCATCCTCCTTGCGCTCGTAGATGCGCAGCTCGTGATACATTTCGGTGTCGGGTTCGTGCCATAGGCGGTCGTCGACGAAGGCTTCGAGATTGTCAATGAGCCAACCCTTCGTAATCTTATTGGTCTGAAAGCCGTACTTGGCGAGGACGTTGCCAGCGGTGTCCTCGGGAGAGGAACGGCGCTGGTAGAGATTGGGGTAGTAGTCGGCAATCTCGTTGATGATAGAGCCGAAGTGGTCGCCCTCGGTGTTGTTGTTCTTCTCACGGTCGGCAGTATTGGACTCAATGACAAGGAGAGCATCGTCGTAGTAGTGAGCGAGAGCAGCAGCCTTCCATGCGAGCACGTCGTGACGGCAGTGCCCACGATAGCGAGCCACGACACGAGGCTTGTCCTTGACAGAAGGCATCATGCCCATACGGTCGAGGACAGTCATAACGGTGTAGTCGGAAGTAGAGGACTTGCCGCCGATGTCGACGCTGACAACGTAGCGGTCGGAGACACGCAGAATCTGATTGTTGGGCAGACTCCAAATCTTGAGTTCGCCCTCGCCATCATCACGAATGGTAATCTTGGAGTTGCGTATGGTGTCGTAAGACTTCTTGCCAGAGGTGACGATGTCGGCAAGGAACTTAGGCTTCTTGACTTCGCCATGACGGAGGTCGTCGATAGAATAAGGATTGAAGACAAGGTTGCCGGAATTGCGGAAAGCCTCCTCCTCGTCGATAGGAGCCTCAGTGGCGCAGAAAGCATGAGTCTTGAACTTGTTGCGGAAATTGCGATACCAGTTGATAGCCTGGAAGCACGCACCCTTCTCCCACATACGCCAAAAGAACTTGCCCGTTTCGCGAAAACCTTTAGGGCAGGTGGAGCGGTCCTTGTTGCGCAGCAGCCACTCGGCAAAAGCCCGAACATCTTCGACAGGCTCCATATCGTTCTCGATGATGAAGCAAGGAATGAAGATGAAGGCGTAGGCGTCGTTGTTGGACGGATCCATGGCAAGCTGGCAGCGGTCGTAGAAGAATCCGGAAGCGCCACGGCCTGTAGACTCGAAGACCTCGATGTTGTCCTCAATATTATGTATACCGCCAGAGATAGACGAGATAACGCCTTCGGGGTCGTGCTCGGGTGTTTTCTTCCAATAGGCAACCTCGGAATAGTGGGCACAGTGGAAGTTGTTGCCACGGACGGCATCGAAGTTGTCGAAGGAGGCAACGGTAAGCGTAGAGCGGCGCAGAGCCTTATTGCCGTCGGTGACGATGAAGTCGTCGGGTGAGTTCTCGTAGGGCGAGAGCATGAGCTGTACGCCCGGGTGTCCGATAGTCCAACCCTTCTGCCGTTCGACAGCCTTGCGGTACATGGCCTTAATCTTCTTGGAGGTGGACTTGACCTGTGAGAGGACGATGGCATTCCAACCGTCGTGACGGAAGTCCTGCATCCACTTGATGTAGAGCTGTGTGAGTGTAGAGCCACCCCACTGACGAGCCTTCAGGATAACGACACGTATGGCTTTCTTCTCGTGGCGCAGCTTCTCGAAGAGTGCGATAAGACGACGCTGGGGATAGTTGAGGCGGAAGGGTATCATGTCGCCCGTGTTCTTGTCCTCAATCTTATCAGTACAGAAAAGGGCGAACTCGGGGTCTTCACGGAAACGTACCTTGAATATCTCGAATGTGAGGAGCGCACGCAGCTTCTGTGTGTCGGGGGATTCCTCGTCGTAGTCCTTGCGGAGGACGTGGATAAGGATGTCTTTCAAAGTGCCGTAGTGCTGTAGGTTCTTATAAAGGAGGGTGCGCATGCACTCCTTAGGAACGTACATCTTGGGTATGATGAAGTCGGGTATTTCGAGACAGACACGTGACTCGAAACCGTAGCAGCCGAGACCTGTCCACGGGTCGTAAGGCCCGTAGATTTCGTTGTAGCGAGATTGGTTTTCGGCTACCAAAGCGTCTATGTTATGGTCGGTAATGAGCATATTCTAATTATTTAATGGGCCTTACTGAGCCTTTTTGGGGCCTTTCTGAGCCTTTGGGTGAACTGGGTGACAAGCCTTTCTGGGCCTTTTTGAGCCGACTAAGCCGTTGGTGATATTTTGGGGCGAGGGCTAATTATTGATTAAAGTCCTTCGTACTCCTTTAGTTCTTCGAAGTCGGCATCTTCGATGCGTGGAACGGGGTTGGCACCAATGGCAAGAGGGTCGTCGGTCTTGGTGGTGGATAGGGCTTGAAGTTCCTGGAAGTCCTTGTTGATGCCTACGGAAACGTTGAGCTGGGACTGCTTGGGGACAACGTGCTTCTGCATGTCGTGATAGAGTAGCAGCCATGCCTTGGGGTCGTGCTCGGCAAGTTCGGAGAACAGCTCTTCGAACTTCTCCTGATTGGTAGAGAGGAGGTCGCGTATGAACTCCTTTTGCGCCTTGCGCCCGGCAGGAAGCAGCTTCTTGCGACGCTCGGATATGAGAGGAATGTCGTCGAGAGTCTTTTGCATAGTGAATTGTTTTTTATTTGATGGGCCTTACTGGGCCTTTCTAAGCCGACTGAGCCATTTATTGAGAAAGGAGGTGAGGGTGATGAGCCTTACTGGGCCTTTCTAAGCCGACTGAGCCGTGGGGGTGAAATTTTTTGGGGTGCAATCGCTTTAGAATGGCTTCAGATGCTTATGGACTGTGCCGGGTATGACTCGGCAGGAGAGGGATCGTATGTTGGTAATGCCTTCTTCAAGGGACTGCTTGCGGTCGATAGTGCGAGGGTCGCGTGAGGAGAGCGTGATGGAGAGATACTCGTATAGAGTGCCGTCAACGACGTACTGATGAATAGCCTTGACAAGGGAGTCGTAGACGGTGGCATCCCAGTAGTCGGGCATGAGAAGCGAAATCTCACGTTCGTCCCACTCCTTGAGGTCATTGAGACGGGTGACACCTTCGGGTTTGAGAACGAAAGCGGAAAGGCAATGCTCAACACTGGCTATGTACTTGTCGAACCAACGGAAGAACATAGGACGATAGGTGTCGGACTCGGACGTGACAATGTCGGGGGCTGCCTGGTCGGGACGTGAAGCACGCTGTATAAGGCCAGTGACAGCATCGACATCGTAGAAGAGCTGGTCGGCCTGCACGAAAATATGCTTGACTGTGTGCCCATAAGCACGATGGGGCGGTTGAGGCGCAAGTGGATTGGGGACGGGAAGCCATCCCCTTTCACGAGAAGCCATGTGCGGATGAAGTTCGGAAAACTTGCTGCTCATAAAGACACTTGTTTTAGTAATACTCCTTAGAAACTATGACTGTGAACTCTGCGTAGACGTTGTCGGAATGACGTGAGAAGAGGCGGATTTTGGCAACGCCAGTGTTGAGCGGATGCAACACGAACGTCTTAGGCGGAGCGAAACGCTCAATGCTTACAATGCCAGCATCTTCGGAACGAGCCTCGATGTCGTCAACCGAACCATCGTTAAGACTGTAGGACACGGTGGCATCCTCGCCAATGCGTAACGTTATTTCGCCCTCGGTATCGGTGCCGTCAACCTTGACAGTGATAGAAGTGGGGAACTTGACTGTAGGAACGACAGGGCCAGAAAGGACGAAGCAGCGACGGATGGCTATCTCGTCGGAAGCGAGCGCCGTCTGATAAGGAGCAGCCTGCGTGAGATTGCCAATTTTGAGCCACCATTCGTAGCACATGGAGTCCTCGACGTACTTGGCGACAAGACGTGCAAGGGTGTCGGTGAGCGAACCGTTGTAACGACGTGAGACATTGAGAGAGAACTCTACGATGTCGTCGGTCTTGTCGTCGTAGTAGATGACGTTATTACCAATGGTCTGCGACGTTGGTACGAGGTAGTCGACGAAGATGGTCTTTGCCTTTTCGAGTGCTGTGATGAAGTCGCGGTCGAGTGTGCGCTCGTGGACTTCGTCGTCGCCAGCTGTCTCGAAATAGGGTGTGCGCTGCCCTGGCTGAACGGCAGCTTCGTCAATCTTGCCTTTGAGATAGGTAGCCGCCTTGACAGCTTCGACAATGACGGACTTGATGATTTGGAATTTTATTATCATTGGTTTGGGGATTTTTTGTGTGGTTGGGACTGGGCCTTACTGAGCCTTCTTAGGCCTTTCTGAGCCTTTGGTGGGGATGAGGGTAATGAGCCTTACTGGGCCGACTGAGCCTTTCTAAGCCTTTGGGGAGGGGCTTTTTAGGGGTCTTTTGAGGGAGGAGCGCTTAGGGTGCAGCTTCCTGTACAGTCGGTAAGGGTTGAGGTTGATGCGCCGGGGGGAGTCTTGGTGAACGCCATGCGGACGAGAGAACCGAGGAGGGCCTGCGTGTCGGCGGCGTACTTGGGAGCTATGTCGGGTAGCGAGAGATTGAGTGCGGACTGCACGGAACTGGCTACGAGATAGGACTGCACAGCGGAGACGAACACTTCGGGAACGGCATCGCCCCATCGGGTGTTGGAGGTGGTGAATATCAAGTAACCGAGGTCGTTGAGGGTGTAAGACGCGAGTATCGGGGACAACTCGGCGAGCAAGACCTGCGCTGCTGTCTTGACAAAAGAAGGCAAAAGCGTGGACTCAATCTCGGAGAGTGTGACGGACGTAAAGACGGTTTCGCCAGACGGGGTGCGGTGATGCTTGCCTATGACAGCGAGATGCTGCTTGACAGGCTGGGCGATAGTGGGGAGGTGGATGGAGATTGTTGACATAGAGAGTGAATTTTAATTATTTACTGGGCCTTACTGGGCCTTTTTGAGCCTTTCTGAGCCATTGGGGTGATATTTTGGGGTGATGATGAGCCTATTGAGATTGCTTGATTCCTTATTATTGTTGCTGTAGGTATTGCTGCGCCTGCTGGACAGCCTGCTGGTCGGCACCGGGAACGATGCCGTCTTGCGGAGGTTGCTGCTGCATTGCTGCCTGCTGCGCTTCAAGCTCTGCCTGCTGACTCTGAATGTCCTGCAGGAGGCGGTCGGCAAACGGGGCGTTGAGGTTCTGCAGATACTGCACGACATTGATAGCACCAAGTTCGAGGAGCTTGTCGAGCTGGTCGTTGATGTTGTTCTGATAGGCAGCGGTGGCAGCTGCGTTCTTGATGGAAATCTTGAACTTGATGTCGCGTGCAGCCATGCGGTCGTACTCCAATGTGGACGTGTAGTCACGATTGAAGATGATGCGTCCGTCCTCGTAGTACTGCTTGATCATCATGCACTTCTTCTGAGCGACATTCTCGGTGAAAGACTCAATGTCCTTCAGGATAGAATAAAGCGATGTGGAGGCATTCTGAGACTCCTGGGCGTAGCGTGACGCTGATGTGCCGGCCGTAGGAGTCTTGCCCTGTAGAGCACCAGACACATTGGAAACCTCACGGATGAGATTAAGCTCAATCTGCAGAAGCTCGTTAGTACCGAGATTGACGGCGTTGGATGTAATGACATCGGGGCGTGAATTGGGCAGAGTAGCCTTAGGAGTGTAGAATATCATGCCGTCGTACTCCGTCGCCTGTTCGGCAAACTGGTCGGGCGTCATACCGTCGAGAACCTGTGTAGGCACGAGCATAAGACCCTTGGCAGAGGAACGTATCGCCATATCGTTCATGATGATAAGGCGGTTGATGTATCGCTGCTGGTCGATGATGTTGCCCATGAAGGGATGAATCTCGCCATTGACATAAGGATAGAGTTTGACGGTGAAGGGGTGAGACTTGAAGTCGTAAGGCGACTCGCCACGACAGAGGACAGTTCCGTCGGGTGCCATGTAGGTGTAGTACCAATACTTATCGGCTACCTTCTTGGATGTGATATAGGCTCTATCCTCAGGCGGTACGCCCATAAGGTCGTACTGACGCTTGCGCTCTGCGTTCTTGGCGTTGAGCTGGGCAATAAGAGCCTTGTCGTCGCACTCGATACGGAAGTAGGCATCAGACTCGTTGGTGGCTATAGGGTCGTAGCACTGGTAGCGATACTTGGTCTCGGTAGTCCACACCTCAATGACACGGACGCAATGGCCACGACGAGACGGAACATCGAACGAGATATTAGACAAGTCGTTGATGTCGTTGTGCAGCGTACCCTCGGTAGAAACGTCGTCTGGGTCGATATTGAAGATACGGTTGAGCCGATTGACGTCAAGTCCGTATTCGTCCTTTGCGAATTTCTTGTAAAGGTCTTCCCTTGACACATCATGAAGCACACCGATAAGCGAGAAGTCGAGGTGTCGGGGGTCGGAGCCGCCCTCCCAAAAGACATAGTTAGGCTCGACGTAGTCAGTCCAAGAGTCGTCAATCTCCTGCTCGCGGTCTTCGTACGTCTCACGGCAGACCACAACACCACCGATAAGATAATCTTCGAGGACATGCTTGAGGAGGTCTTCCATCTGTGTGTTCTGCCAGTTGCACTGCATTGTGGCAGACATCATATCGGAGAGGGACTGAGAGGAGCGTGTGCGTGCGAAGCATACAGGCTCGGTGCCCTGCTTGGCATAGAGACCGACGATGGTGTTGAGAATGGAGACCATGACGTTGTTGGAGAGAGGAACAGAGCCTTTCTTCTTGAGATATTCGCGCTCGGTGTAGTCGTAGTAGAATCCGTTCTTGTAGACCCGTACGGTGTCGCCCCACTGGTCGCCGTAGCAATATCGCTTAGCCCGGTCGCGAGCGAGGCGTACGGCTTCAAGATTGTTCCACGCCTGCCAACATCGCTGCAACAACTCATAGTCGGTATTGCTGCCATGCTCGTGCTCCATGCGTCGGCGTACGGAGTCGAACGTCTTGCCCGAGGACGGCATAACACGTGATAATGTGGGTATATTCTTCTGCATATTCTGTATGTAATAACATTGTGTATCAGCGCAAAAATACGTGAAAAACAAGCCTTAAATGCCGTGTTTCGTCCTACAGACGAAAGACGGAAAAACAGTGATAAAAAACTAAGATATTTGCGGTTTAGAAAGTCAAATCTAAATTATACAGAAAGAAAAATGGACGAAGAAAACAAAAACAAGAATGACGTTGCACCCGGACAGGATGCGATGGCACCTCCTGTGGAGGAACGTCCGAACCGCAAGGCCTTTGCAGAGCGCTTCGGCAAGCGTCACAAGGACATTGACTTTGAGGACAAAGAAGCCCGCTACGGCGCGATGAACGAGGATGCAGACGCTCTGTCGGCATACGAGGAGAACGGACGTGCGCTAAGCGAAATGTTTGACAACAACCGCTGGCTTGCAGCAATGGCCATGGACTTGAAGGACAACCCCGACATGAACCCGATAGAGTGGATGGCAAAGCAGGGCATAGACATCGGCGCAGCCTTGGAAGACGAGGAAATGGGCAAGAAGGTGGCTCAGCAGATTGCGGACTTCCAGCAGAAGAAGGCTGACGAGGAGAGTCACGAGCAAGAGATTGCGGAGAACCTGAAGCAGTCGGCCGACGCCATGGACGAGTTGGGTCTTGACGATGATGCCAAGGCAGACCTGTGGGAGAAGTTCTTCAAGATAATAGGCGAAGCGGAGGACGGCAAGGTGTCGGCAGAGACATGGGCACTGTTCAAGAATGCGCAGAACTATGACGCAGACGTGGCTTCGGCTCGTGAAGAAGGAGCGATGCAGGGACGCAACGAGAAGATTCAGAACAAGGTGAAGCGTTCGGAGAAGAACGACGTGCCCCCTTCGCTCAACACGAACGGCGGTGCTCAGCCTGGCAAGAAGAAGGGCGGCAGCTTCTGGGACGGCTTAATCAAATAGTTCTTCTACAAAAGACTATAGGACACCTATCTTATTTATTATTATTTATTAATTTCTAAAAATATCAATCAAATGAAACACAATCGGTTTATTAATTTTATTAAAAGGGGACGTTTCCTTACTTGGCTTTTTCTTATGC
>ERZ1026772.756-NODE-756-length-21332-cov-7.543028_pt1 | contig 21332 bp, 7 predicted proteins | sample MGYA00380124_ERZ1026772 | MGnify/ENA primary metagenome ERZ1026772 (study PRJEB33269, sample SAMEA4719760) | human gut metagenome | biome: human-associated habitat; feature: organic feature; material: feces | place: Cameroon | collected 2013-10 ...
CCGGCGTCAGGTCGTTCTGCACCATGAAGATGGCCAGATCGCCCACCACCTTGGACGAGGGCGTGACCTTCACCGGGTCGCCCAGCATATCGTTGACGGTCTTGTACATCTCCTTGACCTCCTCGAACCGGTCGCCGAGGCCCAGGGACTCCACCTGCGGGCGGAGGTTGGTGTACTGACCGCCGGGGATCTCGTAGCGGTAGATATCGGTGGTGGAGGACTTCAGGCCGTGGTCGAAGCTCTCGTAACGCAGGCGCACATCCGCCCAGTAGTTGCTCAGCTCCTGCACCCGGCGCAGATCAAGACCGGTGTCCCGCTCCGTGCCGTGGAGGGCGGCCACCACCGCGTCCAGAGACGGCTGGCTGGTGAGCCCCGCCATCGGCGCGCAGGCCACATCCACCACGTCCACGCCGGCCTCGGCAGCCAGCAGCAGCGCCGCCACCTGATTGCCGGTGGTATCGTGGGTGTGCAGGTGGATGGGCAGCCCCACCTCCTGCTTCAGGGTGGTCACCAGCTTCTTGGCGGCGTAGGGCTTCAGCAGGCCGGACATATCCTTGATGGCCAGCATATGAGCGCCCCGCTTTTCCAGCTCCTTAGCGAGGTTGACATAATATTTCAGGGTGTACTTGTCCTTCGTCTCGTCCAGAATATCGCCGGTGTAGCACATGGTAGCCTCCAGCAGCTTGTTCTGGCGGAGCACCTCCTCCATGGCCACCTCCATGCCCGGCACCCAGTTCAGGGAGTCGAAGACACGGAACACGTCAATGCCGCGCTGGGCGGCCTCCTCCACGAAGGCGCGCACCAGATTGTCGGGATAGTTGGCGTAGCCCACCAGATTGGAGCCGCGCAGCAGCATCTGGAACGGGATGTTGGGGATCTTCTCCCGCAGCAGGCGCAGGCGCTCCCACGGAGACTCGTGGAGGAAGCGGTAGGCCACGTCGAAGGTGGCGCCGCCCCACATCTCCAGCGAGAAGCAGTCCCGCAGGATATCGGCCATACCGTCGGCGCCCTTGACCATGTCGCGGGTACGCATACGGGTGGACAGCAGGCTCTGGTGGGCGTCCCGCATGGTGGTATCGGTGAGCAGCAGCTTCTTCTGTCCCAGCACCCAGTTCTTCACCGCCTCGGGGCCCTCCGCATCCAAAAGCTGCTTGAGGCCGGGACCCAGCGGCTCCTTGGCCTCCGGGAAGCGGGGGATGTCATACTGGTGGCGCTCGGCGTCGGGGTTGGTCACCTGAATTTCGGAGATATACCGCAGGACGCGGGTGGCGCGGTCACGGGAATCCATGATCTCGAACAGCTCCGGCGTCTCGTCGATGAACTTGGTGTGGCACTGGCCGTTGACGAACACCGGATGTGCCAGAATATTGGTGACGAAGGGGATGTTGGTCTTGACGCCCCGGACGCGCACCTCATTGATGGCGCGGGCGGACTTGCGGCAGGCGGCGGCGAAGGTGCGGTCCCAGCTGGTGACCTTCACCAGCAGCGAGTCGTAGTACGGGGAGATGACGGTGCCAACGCCCACGTTGCCGCCGTCCAGACGGACGCCGAAGCCGCCGGGAGAGTGATACGCCGTGACCTTGCCGTTGTCGGGGGCGAAGTTGTTGGAGGGATCCTCCGTGGTGACGCGGCACTGGATGGCGTAGCCGTCGATATGCACGTCCTCCTGCTTCGTCAGGCCGATCTCCGGGCAGCTCAGAGGATACCCGGCGGCGATGAGCAGTTGGGCGCGGACGATATCCACGCCGGTGACCATCTCCGTGACGGTATGCTCCACCTGAATGCGGGGGTTCATCTCAATGAAGTAGTAGTTCCCGGATTTGTCCACCAGAAACTCCACTGTACCGGCGCTGACATAGTGGACGGACTTGGCGATCTTCACCGCGTCACGGCGCAGCGCCTCCACCGTCTCCTCAGGCACCGACCACGCGGGGGCAAACTCCACCACCTTCTGATACCGGCGCTGGAGGGAGCAATCACGCTCGCCCAGATGGTAGACGTTGCCGTACTGATCGGCCAGGATCTGCACCTCGATGTGCTTGGGCTCCTCCAGATACTTCTCCATGAAGATGTCGCCGCAGCCGAAGGACTTCTCCGCCTCGCTGTGTACCAGCTCATAGGCGGTCTTGACCTCCTCCGGCCTGTCGCAGCGGCGCATACCGCGTCCGCCGCCGCCGGCGGCGGCCTTCAGGATGACGGGGAAGCCGAAGCTGACGGCCTTTTCCAGCGCGTCGTCGGCGTCCCGCAGCGGCTCGGTGCAGCCGGGGATGATGGGTACGCCGCACTGGATGGCGATCTCCTTGGCGCTGAGCTTATCGCCCATCTTGGCCAGCACATCGGCGGACGGGCCCACGAAGAGGATGCCGTTTTCCTCGCACGCCCGGGCAAAATCGGCGTTCTCGGACAGAAAGCCGTAGCCGGGATGGATGGCGGTGACGCCCCGGCGGCGGGCAAGGCCGATGATGCCGGGGATATCCAGATAAGCGCCCAGAGGCGACTTCTTCTCGCCCACCAGATACGCCTCGTCCGCCTTGGTGCGGAACAGCGAATAGGTATCCTCATTGGAATAGATGGCCACGGTGTGAAGCCCCAGATCGTGGCAGGCGCGGAAAATACGCACCGCGATCTCGCCCCGGTTGGCGACTAGTACCTTTTTAAGCTGTGTGATCTGCATAAGCCGGTCTCGCTCCTTCCTGCCGTGCCGCTGGCACGGTCTTGTTTTTCTCCATTATACACGGTTATACCCCTCTGCGCCAGACGGAAAATGTGTAGAAATGCACAGGTTTCCCGTCAGGAGAATTTGGGACTTCTGCGAGGGGCGTGGGCAAAGAACGCCCGCCTGTCCATGACAGGCGGGCGCAGTGGTTCAGTTGGTCATGCCGCCGCCTACATCCTTGCCCAGATCGCAGGTGTAGACCCAGCGCAGCACGTCGCCGGAGCGCAGCTGATAGCGGGAGCAGCCGTAGTTGGGAAACCAGTCGTTGACGGTGTACATCCAGCCGGACAGGCTGCCGGCGTCGAACTCGTAGAGGTTTCCGATGCCCTCGATATAGGCGCTGTTGTAGAGGGGCGTGAAGCTGGACTCCATGTGGATCTTATTCTCCCGGCAGACCCGCTGGAGCACATCAAAGGCGCTCTCCCCTGCGGCAAACGTGACCTGCGTCTCCGGCAGGAGCACGCCATCCTCCGGCACCAGCGGCCGCTTGTTCTGCGCCAGCTTGTCCATGTTGTCCAGCAGCACCTCGCAGGAGATGGAGATGGTGCAGGTGCAGTCGGCGGTATCGTCCACCTGCGCGTCCTGCGGCTCCACCGGCTGGGGCTTGCCCTCCGGCACCGGGTCGGTCTGGTAGCGATCCTGCTCCACGGCGGTCATGTCGTATAGGCGGGACTGCCCCTTCGTAAAGCGCTGGCACGCCGCCAGCGCGTAGAAGCCCTGCTCCGTGGCCATATTGTCCGGGGCGGTCTGCTCGGCGATGTGGCGGAAGCCGCCGCCCTCCACCGCGAAGGACGCCACGGCGTCCGGCACCGTAGCGCCGTCCTTGACGAAGCGGCTGTCGGCGAGAGGATCGATGCCCAGCGACGTCAGCGCCACCAACACCTGCGCTGCGGACTCGCAATTCTCCGTACCCCAGCTGGCGAAGCCGCCGTTGGGGAGCTGGGCGTCGGACAGCAGCGCCAGCGCCTCGTCCACCGCCGCCTGCACCGCCGCCTCCCCCGTGTAGGGAGCCAGCGCCGTCAGCGTCATGGCGGTGATATCCACATCCATCGTGTCGCCCATCAGCGCCCAGCCGCCGTCTGTGCAGCGGGCGGACAGCAGCTCCGCCACCAGCGCGGCGCGGGTCACAGGCTCCGCGCCCGCCGTGGGCGCAGGGTCGGGGTATGCGCCGCAGTCCAGCGCGATCAGCGCCCAGATGGGGCCGTTCAGTCCCTGACGGCGGAGGTATTCCATGTCGCCCAGCCCCGCCGTCAGATCCACGCCCGCCACATCGGCGGCGTTGTGTCCGGCGGCGGTGACGCCCAGGATCGTCCGGGAGTTCTCCGAGGACTTATTGGCGTTCAGCCGGTTCCCCTCCGCCTGCGCCGTGTATTCCACGACGGACTCATAGTAGACGGCGGCCGTCTCCCGCTCCAGCAGGCCGGCGGCGCGAAGCCCCACCACCGTCCAGTCGCCGTTCACGGGGCCGGCGGACGGGGCGTCCTGCGCCAACAGGTACTCCCCGGTCTGCCGGAGGGCGGTCTGCCACGGGGCCTCCTCCCCGCCGGACGGCTGTGCGCCGCAGGCGGTGAGCAGCAGGCTCAGCAGCAGGATAAACGGCAGGATATACTTTTTCATGGTGGGCATGGACAGTTCCTCCTTACAGAAATTCCCTATATTTCAGGCGCAGTCTTTCGCCCGGTCCCGCACGGCGCCATGTCCGCGTCCAGACCTGCTCCTGCAAATCGAGGGCGCGGCGGCGCTGGGACTCGTCCATGGGCGCGGCGCGGAAGCGTGCCTGCTCCCACAGGGCGGCCACCGCCAGATACGACGCCCGCAGATCCTCGTCCAGATAGGGGGCGTAGTCGGCGGGGGCGCAGTTGGCGATGGGCATTCCCTTGGCGCGCAGCACATCCACGGTGTAGCGGAAGATGGCGTCGATGGCGGTGGGGACATGGGGATCGGCAAACCGTGCCTTGCGGCGGGCGGTCTTTTTCCGCTCCCAGATGATCCAGCCGACGAACAGGCACACCACGGCGGCGGTCAGCAGAATGGACAGCGTCAGCAGGATGGTCAGCCGGTGCTTGAGCCAGAACTCCCGTAGGGTCTGGGTCAGATCGCTGTCCGGCGCATCCGGCTCCTCGCTACTCTCCGTGTCCGGCGGTGCCTGCCCCACAAGGCCGGAGATATCCCGATAGCTCTCCGCCTGCTCCATAACGCTGAGGTAGGGCGGCGCCACCTCAAAGGGCAGCCAGCCCACGCCGTCCTGATAGTACTCCACCCATGTGTGACCGCTCTGTCCGGTGAGGGTCAGGGGCTGTCCCGGCGTCATAGATGCGGCGGCATCCTTCGTCACCAGAAAGCCCTCCACACAGCGGGCAGGGATGCCGTAGTAACGGAACATCATGGCTGCCGCCGCCGCATACTGGGCGTCGCCGCCGGTCTGCGAGCCGTCCAAAAAGTAGAGGATGGGGTCTGTACCGGCGGGCGGCGCGGACGCCGTCTCCGTATAGGTGATGTAGGTGGACAGGTAGAACAGGATGTTCTGCTTGGCGCGCTGGCAGTCGAAATGGATCTGCCCCGGCTCCCTCTCCCAGCCGCTGAGCTTCTCCGTCAGGAAACGGCGGATATCGTCGGGGACAGCCGTGTAGTGCTGGTAGGCAAAGCGGTTGTAGGCGCTCTCCGCCTCCAGAAAGGCGGCGTTGGCGGCGGTGTCCTCCGCCAGAGAGGCACCGATGCGGCGGTACTTGGTGAGAAGTCCCCCGGCGGCGTGGAGCGTATAAGCCCGCTGTCCCCGAAGGCCGGGCGCGGTCAGCGCCGCTTCCCCCACGGCATTTTTGTCGAGTATAGGTGTATCATACCGCAATTCATACGGTGCGTAAAGATATTTCGATGAGGCGCCGGTATTTTCCACCGTTACGGTGTTATCCGCCTCCGGCAGCTCCGGTACGGCGGCGTGTGCCGCCGCTGTCAGCTGGGTCAGGGGGCGGAAGCCGTCCTCGTGCAGCCAGTAGAACGTGTCGGCGCTGTCCGCCAGCGTATGGCTGTCCAGCGTTGTCCAGCGGCCATTCGCATACGTCTCCCCCACGAAGCCCCGCAGATAGCAGGAGGCGGGGTCGGTCATGGTGACGGTGAGCATAGGTGTCTCCGTCCGGGTGGGCGCGGCGGCGGTCAGGTCGCCTCCCGGCAGACCGGCAGCGGCATTGTCCCCGTAGCGCAGGGCATCTACGCCTGCAAGGACGGCAGTCCTGCCGTCGTCCAGCCACGCGGGATGGGCGGCGTCGCCGCTCCAGCCGCCCAGCACCGTGACCGCCAGCAGTATCGCGGCGGTGGCGCGGTACCAGACGCGCAGGGCGGCAGCCCCCCGCCCGGTGAAGGCCAGAAGGTAGAAAAGGAGCAGCGTCAGTGCCGCCAGTGCCATCCACCACAGAGGCGCGGCGGGCGCCAGCACCACGACTGCCGCCGCCAGCGGCAGCGCCGTCAGGCACAGAGGCAGATGACGGGGATACAGGACGCAGCGAGCGCTCCACACCCCCCAGAGGGCGGCGGCCACCGTCAGCAGCGCCGACAGTGCCCCGTTGTCCTCCGGCGCGGCAAATACGGGATAGATCCGGGGGAACACCTGCTGCCATGTGCGCAGCGCGGCATTCACCAGCGCAGCCAGCCCTCCGGCCAGTGCCTCGCCTGTCACCAGCAGCGCGGCGGCGCACAGGGCGGCCCAGCACAGGGGCGGGAGCCACGGGCGGCGGCTGCCGGAAAAGGCCGTCACCGTCCCGGCGGACAGCAGGGCGGCCAGCAGCGGCAGCCAAAGGGATACGGACAGCTCCAAAAGTCCCGTCAGCAGCAGCGGGAAGGACGCCGCCAGCAGGGCGGCGGGAAGGAAACGCCGAAAAGCATCAGAGCGCAACGGTCAGCCCCTCCTTTCCGTGAAGCGCCGACGGGGTGACGGTGCAGAACACCATGGCGGCGGACGGCTCCCCGGCGGGGCGCAGCGTCAGCACCAGCATCCGGGCGGCATCGGCAGCCCGGCAGGATAGCAGGCGGGCAGGCACATCCTCCGCCTCTGCCTCCGTTTCGGCGGAGAGGATGTCCGGCAGCACCTCTGTCAGCTCCTCCATGGAGGAGACGGCGCGGAAGGCCAATTCGCCGCCGGGACGATCCAGCCATGCGATGCGGTGGGCCACATCCTGCCGGCACAGGGCAGCGGAGACAGATACCACCGCCTCACCCAGTGCCTCCCGCTCCGCCGGAGACGGCGGCGCAGCGGCGGAGTTGTCCAGCACCAGCAGCAGGGTGTCGTCCACCGGCAGGCCGAGCTGCCGCACCATCAGCGCGTCCGTTTTCTCCGACAGCTTCCAGTGAATGCTGCGCAGGCGGTCACCGGCCTGATACTCCCGAAGGCCAAAGGGCTCGCTGGGGTCGTCGCCGGGGCGGGTCATGGAGTATTCGGTGCTGTCCGCGTCCGGCGTACAGTGCTCCGACAGAGACAGCGCGACCGGCCACAGCTCCGGCAGCACCAGCGCCGAGGCGGTGAGAGATACCGGCTGCCGCGATGCCCACAGTCCCAGCAGGTCAAGGACCGCCAGCGTCTGCACCGTCAGCTCCAGCTTGCCGCAGTGAGGCAGCGTAAAGACCGTGTCGGCGCAGCCCTCCCCCCTGCCGGGTACGGCGAGGCGCAGGGTCTTTTCCCACTGCTCGCCGGTGAGCAGGTCGCGGCAGCGCACCACGGCACGCACCTGTGGGGCGGTGAAAAATCCGGCGTTGGTCACGGTGAGCGTCACCGGCAGCGGCTGCCCCTTCCCGCAGGAAAGGCCGGCGGTCAGAGTCGCCGACAGCCGCTGCCGGATGCGGCGGGTCAGTACGAGCTCCCCCGCCGCCAGCAGCAAGCTGCCCAGCACCACACCACCGGACACGTTGCCCGCGCCCAGCGCCCACGCCGCCAGCCACAGCAGTAGCCAGAGCGCAAACAAAATACGGTTTCCTGCCATGGTCAGATGCGGTCAGGGCGGGGTACCGCCGCCAGCACCTCCGCCAGCACGTCGGAGGCCGACGTCTCCGTGATGCGCGCCTTGGCGGACAGGATGAGCCGGTGGGCGCAGACATCGGAGAAGATGTACGCCACATCATCGGGCAGCACATAGTCCCGCCCCTCCATCAGGGCGCGGCTGCGGCACATGCGGCAGACCGCCAGCGCACCGCGGGGGCTGATGCCCAGCGTCACCAGCGGATGGGTGCGGCTGACCTCCGCCAGATGGGTGATATATTCCAGCAGGGCGTCCGCCACATGGACGGCACGGGCCTGCGCCTGCATCTCCAGCAGCGCGGCGGCGGAGGACACGGTATCCACCGCGTCCAGCGGATCGCCGGTACGGCGGTCACGGAGGATATTCACCTGACTGGCAAAATCCGGGTAGCCCATGACCAGACGGACCATGAACCGGTCCAGCTGTGCCTGCGGCAGCAGCTGGGTACCGGCGGAGCCCACCGGGTTCTGGGTGGCGATGACCACAAAGGGATCGGGCAGCGGATGGGTCACGCCGTCCACCGTGACCTGCCGCTCCTCCATGACCTCCAGCAGCGCCGACTGGGTCTTGCTGGAGGTGCGGTTGATCTCATCCGCCAGCAGCAGGTTGGTCATCACCGCGCCGGGCTGGTAGGTGAACGTGCCGCTGTCACGCCGGTACAGGGAGAAGCCCACGATATCCGAGGGCAGCACGTCGGGTGTGAACTGGATACGGCCATATTGCAGGCCGAGGGCGCGGCTGAACGCCAGCGCCGTAGTGGTCTTGCCGGTGCCGGGTACGTCGTCCAGCAGCACATGGCCGCCGGAGAGGATCGTCATGAGGATCTTCTCCAACACGTCATCCTTGCCCACAATGACCTTCTGCACCTCGTGCAGGATGCTTTCTACGCCGGTATGCATCATCGTTTCTCCTTTACCATTCTCTGTAATAATTGCCGCTGGACTCGCCGTAGGCGCCGCCGGAGCCGTCATAGGCGCCGATGTCCTTGCCCATGGCCAGCGTGAAGCGCAGGCGCAGCACCGCGCCGTCCTGCGGCGCGTAGGACGCCATGCTGATGCCTGGGTAGCTCCCGTTGACGGAGAACATCCACCCCGACCAGCGGTAGAAGTCAAATTCGCCCAGCCGATCCTCTGAGGCAGGCGTCGGATCGTATCCAACGCCCTGTGCGTCCATGCCGTCCGCCACGATCAGCTCCTTCAGCTCCGGGTCGATCGAATAGCCGGTGCAGATGCCGGGGCCGCAGATGGCGGACAGGTATTCGCCCCGATCCAGGGCGGCGGTGTAGCCGTACTGCGCCAGCGCCTCCTCCAGAATGGCGAGGGCGCTGGTGCCGCCGGGAACGGTGACGGCGGTAGCCGGTACCAGCATACCGAGGCCCACGGTGGTGGCCTCCACGCTGATGGTGACGGTGATCTCCCCCGCCTCATAGTACACCGTCCATGTGTGGGAGGCGCTGACGCCCTCGTTGTCCACTGCGGTGACGGTGATGGTGTTGGCGCCCTCGTACCGCAGGTAGGCATCATACCCGAACAGGCTGCCGGTCTGGGCGGTGGGAGCGGGGATGGCGGTGCCGTTGACGGTGACGGTGAAATTGTTGCTGTAAAGCTGCTCGCCCTTTCCGCTGTGTCCCTCCACCAGCAGAAGGACGGCGGGGTTCTTCAGCACCAGGCCGTCCGTCAGCCCCATGGTGGTGCCGTCAGCCTCGATCTGGGCGGAGATGGTGGGCGGAAGCAGCGTCTCGCCGCTGTCGGTGCGCCGGAAGCGCAGGATATAGCTGTACTCCCGGGAAGCACCGTCCGCGTCGGTGTAGTACAGCGTCAGGGTCACGGGAGCGCGGGCGTTCAGCGTGACGGCATAGCCGCCGTCGGCTCCCGGCGCAAGGCGGCGTCCGTCCAGACGCAGCTCCTCCAGTCCCTCCAGGCCGGTAACACCCTCCACGGACACCCAGACGCGGGCGCTTTCGCTGCCGCCCTCCACCGTGACCGTCTCCGTGCCGCCGGTGGGCGTGTCACCGGTGATGGTGCGGGTCTGCCCGTCGGAGAACGCGGTGTCGATGCGGAAGGATGGGGCGGTATAGGTGACGGTGTATGTCTCCGTCAGGCCGATGCTGCCGCCGGCCTCCACGGTGATCTCGTTGTCTCCGGCGCGCAGCTGCGCGGTGTAGAGATCACCGCTGCCGGTGACGGTGCTGCCGTTGACACGGACGGTCTGCACCGGCTGCTGCATATCGCCCTGTATCGCCACCGCCGAAAAGGTCAGCGTCCGCTCTGTCACGACCAGCCCGCGGAGGGAGGCGTGATCCGACGCCCGCTGGACGATCAGCAGCCACTGTCCATCCAGATAGTACAGGGTGTAGGTGCGGGACGCCTTCACGGTGCGGTCAGCCGTCCGGTACTGAGCGGTGACGGTGACGGTGTTGACGCCGCCGGTCAGGGTAAGCGTCCCGGCAGCGGTATTGGCGGCATAGTCCGTGACCGCGCCGTTGACGGCGATGGACAGCCCCAGCACCTGCGCCTCCGGCTTCAGATGGCGGATGGTGAAGGGGTAGTCGGCAGCCGTCACACGGTCGCCGTCCACGATGGAGGTGGTAAACCACGCATCCCCCTCCTCCGGCTGCCCCGGCTGGCCACCGGTCTCTCCGCCGGTATCCCGGTCAGGCATCTGTCCACCGGAGCCGCCGCCCCCGTCTATGATATTCTGAATGTCGTCCAGTCCGCCCTTGTCCGATGCGTCGGCGAGCGGCGTGACCGGCGGCTCCTCCGGTGTGTTGTCCGGCGGCTCCTCCGGTGTGTTGTCCGGCGTATCCGGCAGCGCGTCGGGAAGGCCGGCGGAGAGGGAGGCATCGGCGCCTGCCAGTGCCGCCCCGTCGTACAGCAGCTCGCCATCCGTTACCAGCGTGCGGGAGGCCGCCTGCACCTCCGGCTGCGGCGGGGCGGACGGCTCCATGCGGAGTGCCAGCCACACGGCAGCCAGCACCAGCGCCAGCGCCGCCGTCAGACGCAGCGCCTGTATGCCCTTCTTTTTCACGAGTACCACTCCTTACTGTTGTCCGTCCGTTTCCGGGCAATGCGGCGGGCGCCGGAAAACCATACGCCGATAAAGGCGATGACGCCGCCGCAGGCCGCCACACCCAGCGACATCCAGACAAGGCTCCAGTCAAAGGCACGGGCCATCGGCTCTGCCGGGGCCGGTGTGACGGATGCAGCGGGGATCGGCTCCGGTGTCGGGGTCGGCTGTGCCGCCAGCGCCCGATAATCGCTCCACGCCGTCTGTAATCTCGCCAGCATCTCCGGCGACACCAATATCCTCTGGGCGGGGGATAGGGCATCGTAGGCGCTCTGCGCCCGCTGGAGGGCGGCAAGGCTGTCTGATGTCACCGTGCCGATGGCGGCGATCAGCGCCTCCACCCGCCGGGCGGCAGCCAGATCCTCCTCAAACTGGCGGCAGCGTGCCTGTGCCGCCAGCAGCGCCGCCAGATCGGGTATCAGCTTCTTCTGGGCGTCGGTGAGCCGGTCATAGGCCGCCTGCGCTCGCTGCACCTTCTGCATATACAGCATCCCCTCCTCCAGCGTCAGCAGCTCCGGAAGGGGGCCGATGGCGGTGATAAGGATATCCACTACACCGGCACAGTAGGCGTCCAGCGCGGCGGTCATCCCCTCCGCGTCCGTGGCGTCGTCCAGCGCCTGACGGGTCTTGTCAAACAGGTCGGTCAGCCCTGCCGCCACGTCGGCGTAGGCTTTTTTGTCCTCCCGCGTCCATTTTTCCAGCTTCTCAATGCTCTGCCGGTAGAGCGCCAGCAGCGCCTGCAAGTCCGGGAGTCTGCCATAATAGAGCAGCATCCCCCGCTGCGTATCGGTGAGGGCTGCGGCGGCGCTCTCCGCCGCCGGAAGCCGCTCCTCCAACTCCTTCATGGTAATGCCGTCCATCGCCAGCAACAGGCAATCCACCACACCGGCGGCAAAGCCGTCCAGCACGGTGTCTGTCTCTGCGGCGGTGGTGCAGTCCGCCAGCGCCGCGCACTGCTTTTTGTACAGGGCGTTCAGCTCCTCGGCAATGTACGGGTAAGCCTTACGCGCCGCCTTATAGAGCGCCGCCAGCTTTTCCTCTGCGGCGGCAACGGCCTGTTTCAACAGCTCCGGCGAGGTCAGCGCGGCCATGGCCGCGTCATAGGCGGACAGGATATCATCCGTCCCCTCCGCACCGCGGATGATCGCGGCGGTATCCGCCAGCAGCTGCCGCAGCGCCTGCCGCTGGGCAGCGGAGGCGTAGGGCGACACATACCGGGTGTAATACGTTTCCAGATAGGCGATGGCGGTCTCGCGGCTGCGGCTCTCCAGAAGCTGCCAGTCAAACAGCGGATAGCCGCCGTTCAGACCGCCGATACCGCGCACAAGGCCGGGGAACACCTCCGGCGGCAGCGTATCCCGCTGGGCGACGCTGTCGCCCTGACTGCTGCGCCAGCCCAGAGGGGCGCGGGCGCAGCCGGTCAGCACCGTCAGCCCGTCCCGATAGCAGCCATCCAGCGGATAGCCCGCCAGCGAGCCGATCCGCTGGGTGGACGTGCCGGTACGCAGGATGCCTGCGTTGTAGCAGTTCTGCACCACGAGGGCGCTGTTGCCGGCGTAGGAGGGGATGCTGGCGGCGTAATCGCCGCTCTCGCCGCCCAGAATACCGCCGACGATGGTGTGACCGGCGATAATGCCGGTGTTGTAGCAGCTGTCGATAGTGACGCTGCCGGAGACGGCCAGCCCGGCGATGCCGCCGGTGCCGCCCCGCCGGAGCAGCGAGGCAGCAGTATCGTTGGATACCCGCCCCTGATTGGCGCACTGTGTCACGGTGATAGCGGCGTCTCCCCCGTCCAGACGGCCTGCGATGCCGCCCACACCGGCGGCGCGGCCAACGGTGACCGTGCCGATGTTGACGCAGCGCGTCAGCGCCGCAGCGGACGTGATGCTGCCTGCGATACCTCCTGCGCCGCCCTGTCCGCCGCCGCCCGGATGGCGGCTGCCCGCCGCCAGCGTCACGGTGAGGCTGCCCTCGCTGCGGCAGTCCGTCAGACGATGCTCGCCGTCACCGGCAAGGCGTCCGGCAACACCGCCCAGCGCCGCGGAGCGGCTGGCGCCGGTGTTAGGCAGAGCGACGGCGATATCCACCTGTACGGTGCAGCCCTCCACGGTCGTGCCGCCGCCGGCACGGCCCAGCAGACCGCCGACACTGAGCATCTCCGGTATATCGGCCATATCCGCACCGGTCAGGTCTATGGCGCCGGACACGGTGAGATCGCGCAGCATGGCGTTCTCTGCCGTGCCGAAAAGTCCCAGCGCCGTGCGGCCGGACAGCCCGCTGATATAGAGGCCGGACACGGTGTGTCCCCGTCCGTCCAGCGTGCCGGTAAAGGGTGCGGATGTGCCGATGCCGTACCACGGCTGATAGCTAAGATCGATATCCGCCGTCAGCACGGCACAAAGCCCGCGCTCCGCCCCGCTGTTCACCGTCTGCGCCAGCCATGCCAACTCCTGCGCAGTACCGATGCGGTAGGGCGCGGCGGCAGTGCCGCTGCCGTCAGGCCGCTGCACAGAGACGCCGTCCCAATCGCCGGTGCCGTTCAGCAAACGGCGGATACGGGGCAGCGCCTCGTCATAGGCCGCCTCCACGGCGGCGGACACCTCCTCCAGCGCCTCCGCCACAGCCCCGTGGGTGGGCAGCGCGGAAAAATCCCTGTTCGCCGCTTCCCGGATGGCGGCAGCGGAGTAGGCCAGCGCCGCCGTGATCTGCTGGCGGCGGGCAGCGGGATACTGAGCCAGCTCACCCGCCAGCCCAGATAGCGCGGCGATACGGCTGTCCGCCAGTGCGGACAGCGTCTGCTGCGCTCGGGTACGAGCCAGCTCCAGCGCCATGGCGGCGGCCTTGTCCATATCCGGCGGTACATCCGTCTGCCGGAAGGAGGCAGCCAGCCGGGACAGTGCCTGCCGTGCGTCGGCATACAGGGCGTCCACCGCCTGCACCGTGTCGGCGCGCTGCATTTGCAGGCACCAGTCCTCGTAGGCGCACAGCAGCGCCGCCATGTCCTCCAGTGTGTAGTTCTTCTGATAGATAAAGGTGTTGTACAGCTCCTGTCCCTTGCGGGCGGGATATGTAGGAATGCGCTGGAGCAGGCCGTCCAATCGGTCAGTACCCATGTAGGTCTGGCGCAGCAGCTCCACGCCCCGCAGCGTGACGGCGGCCGCCACATCCTTTGCCGCCTGTGCCAGCAGCTTTTCCACCTGCGCCGCCTCCTCCGGGCCGTAGAGCCGGACGGCGGCGTAGTTCTCCATATCCGCCAGCAGCTGCGTCCCGGCAGCCGCTGTGCCGGTCAGCACCCCCTTGAGCTGCGTCTCGCAGTCGGTCAGGAGTGCCTGCGTCTCCCCGGCGGAGGCGGACAGCTCCACCCTCCGCAGATAGGTCAGCAGGATATCGTTATACACGGCGCTCTGCGCCGCGCCGTAGATGGCGAAGCGGGCGTCGGCGGGCGTGATGCGCTTGGCGATCAGGGTGCGGGAGGCGGAGGTCTTATCCCAGCGGCTGCCGGAGGGCGTCACATCCGGTGTAAGGACAGATACCCGCACAGCGTCCTCGGCGGTGGTGCCAAGCGTCTCCGCCACGCCCCAGAGCCGGTTGGCAGACGCGCTCTGTCCGTGGGTGACGCGGCCCGTCTTCCAGTTGCCGATCAAGCCGCCGCAGGCCGTCCCTCCGGTGCTGCCTCCGGCGGTGACGGTGCCGCTGTTGTACAGGTAGGACAACGCCGCAAGGCCGGTGTAGCCGCCGTCCTCCACGGCGCCGATCCACCCGGCGATGCCGCCCGTGCCGCAGGCGTTGCCGCTGCTGCCGCTGATGCTGCCGTGGTTGACCGCGTGGGTCACCACCACGTCCAGCTCATCGGAAAAATGGCTGTTCTTGTCGATGCGGCCCGCGATGCCGCCCACACCGATGGTGCCGGAGACGGCGGCGCGGTTCTCACACTCCCGGAGCTGCGCCCCGCCGGTGAGAAATCCCGCGATGCCGCCCACGCTGCGCAGGCCCGCCACCGTCCCCTCGCTGCGGCAATAGCGCACCACGGCGTTCTGCCGCACCGTACCGGCGATGCCGCCGGCGTTGGACAGCTCGCCGGTCAGCGTGCCGAAGCTCACACAGCCGTCCACGATGCCGCTGCCGCCTACCTGCCCCACGACGCCGCCCACATGGACGGCAGGGCGCTTACCGGCGTCGGTGATATGTACCGACGTCTCACAGCGATAGATCACGCCGGTGCTGCGGCCCGCGAGGCCGCCGGCGGCGCAGTTGAGGATGCGGTTGCCGCCGCTGTCCGGCTGATCGCAAACGATGCTGCCCGCCAGTCGGACGGCGCGGATCACACCGCTGTCCGACACGGTGCCGAACAAGCCGGTATAGCTGCGCTCTGCGGCGGTATCGGTGGCAGACAGGCCGTGGATGATGAAGCCGCCGCCGTCAAACGTACCGCAGTAGCCGCCGGCGGTGTCCACACCGGCGGCAGCGCCGATGGGCGTCCACGGCATATCGCCGAGATCCAGCGGCTCCGTGACACGGGCGCACAGGGCCGTGCTGCCCTCGTTGACCCGGTCCGCGAACCACGCCAGCTCCGCGCCGGTGGTGATGAGGAACGGCTCGGCGTCCGTGCCGACACCGGCGGGGCGGCGTCTCGCAGCGTCGTCCCAACGTTTATCCGCAGAAACGCCATTGCCGCCGATGGTGTTTTCCACACCGGCGGCGGTCTGCTCCATGGCCGTGCGGCTCTCCGCCGCATGGCGCTGTATTTCGTCTACGTCCCCGGCAGCGGCCAGCGCCGCCAGTCCCTCGCTGCGCTGACGCTCCAGCCGGGCGGCGATTTCTCCCGCCGTCTGCCGCGCCGCATCGTACAGCTCGTACCAGAGGCCGGTGCGTCCCGTCACCTCCGCCAGGCGCGCCTGCACACGGGCAATGGCGGCGGCAAAGGCGTCCTCCACCTCTCCGGCGGCGGTCTGCCGGGCAGCCGCCAGACGCTCCTCATCCGACAGCGGCTGTTCCCAGCGGAGCAGCGGCCATCCCTGCTCCGGCGGCAGCAGGAACGTGCAGCCGTCGGGCAGGTCGTCTGTACCGGCGTTGAGCGACGCCAGCAGCACCTCCCGGCGGTCCGGGCCGTACTCTGTGAACAGGCCGGAATCCGGCAGGTAAAAGGCGTCGTCGCTGCCTACGGGCGCGGCGATCCAGAAGCAGCGGCTGCCCGTCAGAGAGCCGCCGTCCTCCACCGCGCCGCAGAGAGCGCCCGCCATATCGGCGGACACCCGCCGCTGCGTCCCCCACGCGGTCAGCGCGGCGCTGCGATCTCGCGGCGAGGCGGCTGACCAGCAGCCCCGCACCGCGGCCTCGCCGCTCACGCCGCCAATGAGCCCGCCGGCGCACATTCCCGCTTCCCCGCCGCCGGTAACATCCGCCGCCTGATAGCACGCCTGCATCGTCATAACGGCGTAGGGCTCCTGCCGCCCCACAAGACCGCCGGTATAGACGGCGGCAGGCGCGTGGATGTCTCCGGCGCCCACACAGCCGCTGACCGTCAGGCTCCCGCTGCGCTGGGCGGCCACAAGACCGCCCACCACCGCGTCAGAAGCAGCTATGTCCAGCACACTCTGGTTTTTGCAGGCAGCGATGGTCACGTCCCCGTCGGCGCTACCGACGAGGGCAGCGGCATAGCTGATGCCGCTTTCCGCACCGGCGAATACGGAGCCGTCCAGCAGCAGATCGGTAAAGGATGCGCCGTTCGCCTCCGGGAAGAGCGCCAGAGAGGCGGTGTCCTCCTCCGCTGTCAGCGCCAGCGTCACCGTGTGGCCGCCGCCGTCGAGACTGCCGGTAAAGACGGTGGAAAACGGCGTCGTCACCGTCACATCCTCCGTTAGACGGTAGCACCCGGCGGGGTCCATGGCGGCAAATTCCGCCGCCGTGGCGATGGGCTGCGCCATCTCCTCCCCGGCGGGGGCGGCTAATGTGGTCGCCGGCAGCAGGCCCAGCGTCAGCACGCCGGTCAGCAGCAGGGCGGTGATCCTTTTTCTCATGCTCTTCTCTCCTGTTTACGGGCGGCGCGGCTCTTACCGGCCGGTATCGGTCAGATACGCGGCATAGATCTGCGCCGCATCGTTTTGCTCCACCAGACCGTCGCCGTTGGCGTCTGCCCGGAGAAGCTGCTCGTCGGTGAGCGTCAGTTTTCCGTTGATATGGCCGTAGACCAGCGCGGCATCCAGATCATCCACCACGCCGTCGCCGTTGACGTCACCGGCAGCGACGGTGCTGATGGTCAGCGACAGCATGACGGAGGGCTTCACGCAGGCAACACCGGTCTGGCCGTCGGCGTTCTGGTACATGGCGTAGGGGAACTCCAGCCGGAAGCGGGTATCCGCCGCCGTCAGGGGCGCGGTGTTCCATGTGACGTACTTCGTCACGTCCCGCGTATAGCCGTTGGCATAGTACGCCGTGATCCGCATCCCGGCGGGGTCGAAGTTCTCGCCCTCCCGGTACGCCGTTTTGTCCGGCGCGGCGGTGATCTCCAGCTTTGTGATGGTGCTGGTCAGCGCCATCAGGAAGGCGGAGTCGTTCTTGAAGTAGATGGTGCCGCTCTCATCGGTGATGGGGCTGCATATGGCGTACTGCTGCTGGGCGCCGCTGGGTGTGAACAGCACAGGGGCCGTGTCGTAGGTGACAGTCTGCCCGCCGGCCACGATGGTCTCCGGCGTGGTGACATCCGGCGCGGTCTGCCCCGGCTGGTCCCGCAGCAGCCGCAGCTTGCCGGGGGTGAAGTTGTCGAAGAAATACACATACACATAGCCCGTCTCCGCCTCATAGGCGGTGGTCAGCAGTGCGCTGGTCTGGGGATAGCCCTGCGTGCGGACAGTGTAGGCGATACGCCAGGACGCCAGATCGATGACGGTGATGTTGTGACCGGAGTAGGCCTTGAACTGTCCCACGCCGGACACACCCACATACGCCCTGCCGTTATACACGGTGGGTGTGGAGGTGCTCATGGCGGGATTGGCGGCGTCGTTGGCATAGTTATACAGCTTCAGGCCCCGCAGACTGCCCGGCTCGAACGTACCGTCACCCCGCAGGCCGATGCGGTAGAAGTAGCCGCCCTTGGAGGTGAAATAGCACTGTCCGTTGTCGTAGGTCACGGCGCTTCGCAGATCGCCCGGCTCCGCCATGGTGACGGCATCCTGCAAAAAGCCGGTTTTGGGCGACAGCGACAGCAGCCGGGCGTGTCCGGTGATATAGCCGTTGGCGCCATCGTCTGTCGGCACCACCACGGCGGTATCGCAGACATAGGCGCCCGCCCAGTAGAAGCCGCCCTTGGAGGTATACGTCCATGTGGCCAGCTTGGCCTCGTCGCCCCGCGTGGGATCCTCATCGGTGACGCTGAGGCAGACGTAATTGGCGTCCTTCTCCTCGCCGTTCCAGAACCCGGTGTAGAGGTAGCCGTCGTGGTAGACGATGGGGCTGTTGGGCTGGCCCTTCAGCGGATCGCGGTATATCCACACGGAGCGGAGCGTCACGGCGTCAAACGCCTGTATGGTGCCGTCAGACAGACCCACGAAGATCATACCCTCGGCGTAGGTGGGGTTGTTGATGGCGAAGCTGGAGCTGTGATCCATGGCGCCGGTGGCCAGTACCTGACCGGATACGGCATCCACCTTGTACAGTGTGGAGCGGGCGTAGGTATACAGGCAGCCATCCACCAGAATGGGACAGCCGCAGGCATCTGCGCCGTAGCCCTCGCCCAGCTGGGTAGCCCAGCTCAGCATGGCCTGCTCACCCGACGCAGGAACAGGCGCGTTCACCACGCCGTTGTTGCTCCCGTCTGCCCGGAAGGAGGGCCATGCGGCGTCCAGCATCTGCTTTTCACCGGCAACGCGGGTCAGGCGGATGGGTACCACCGTATCGGTATCCGGTGCCGTATAGTCCGCGGAGACACCGGCACAGCCATGGCAGGTGACGGTGTAGCGATACGTCACGCCGGGCATCAGGCTCCACACGTTATCGCGGGTCGGGGCAATACGCTTGCCGCTGCGGGTGTCCGTCAGAAACACCGTGGCGTCGGCGGGGTCGGCGGCAAAGGTCACGTTCACCGGCTCCTGCTTGCGGACGGCGATGGTATAGACCGTCGGGACAGCGGTGCCGTCCGCCCCGCAGACGCGGATCGTCACCGTCTCGCTGTCCCTGGCAGGATCCAGCGTTGCCTCCACACCGGCGGAGCCGTCGTACCGGACGCCGTTCACCTCCGCCGTATAGCCGCTGCCCACAAAGGTGCCGGCAACGGTCAGCGCCGTCAGGCCCTTGGGTACGGTGACGGTATAGGCCGTGTTCTCGCTGCGGAACGTGCAGAGCGCACCGGCGGCATCGTACAGGCGCAGCTCCTCCCCATCGGCACGGAGGGTCATGGTCTTGAGCTGCGTCCGGCGAACCAGATGCAGCGTATGCTCCTGGTAATACTCCACACCGGCGGCGGTCTTGGAAAGGCGCACGGTCACGGTCTGGCTGTTGTCGCCGGTGGCCACGCACTGTCCCACCATGACGGCGCTGCCGGCATCACTGACGGGATACTTGATGACAACGGACGCCGCCCGCCCGGTGGAGGTTTTGTAATAGTTGGCGGTCGCCGTATAGCCGGAGGCCACCGTGGCCTGCATATACAGGCGCTGCTGGTTGTCGGGAATGGTATAGGTCAGGGTGCGCCGGTCAGGCGAGAAGCCCTCCGCGCTGTCGTGTGCCTTCCGGGTGGCGGCGGGCGCACTGTCATACAGTGCCAGCGCCGTCAGCGCGTCCAACCGCTCCGGCTGCGGCGCGGTCATGGACAGTCCGGCGGACGCGGTAAACGCCCGGTCGGCGCGGTACACGCCGCCGACGGCGGCGGTGCAGGTATAGGACGCGCCGGGCAGCAGCCGGTACACGCCGTCTGTCGGGGTGATCTCCGCACCGGCGGCATTGGTCACGCACACTGCCGTATCCGCAGAGGGTGCGGCAATACGCACCGACACGGCCTCCACCCTTTGCAGGTGCAGGGTATACACGGTGGTGCGGCCACCGGCGGTGACGGATACGGTGTGATTCTGCTTTTCCGCCGTCAGGCGCACCGTGCCGCTGCCTGCCACGGTGTAGCCGCCGTCATAGGGCGCAGCCTCCACCGCAGCGGTATCGGCGATTACAGGCAGGGTGTAGTCCGTCTGATCCGGTGCAAACTCCATCGGCTGTACAACGCCGTCGACGGTGACCGCGAGGCGGCTGAGGGTGGGTGTGCGTTGCAGGGTGACAGCGTAGGACTGGATCTGGGTGCAGTCCCCCGCGTTATACCGCGCCTCCAGTGAGAAGGTACGTCCCTCCATGCCAGTGTCGAGTATTCGGGACAGGGATACGCGAGGGTCGTCCCATTCGCGGGAGATATGGGAGCAGTCCTTGCCGTTGACATCCACAAAGATCGTGCGCAGGCGTGCGTTGGCAGGAAGGTCCACGCCCCGCCTTGCATACAGGCAAAGCCCGGTTTTCCCCACCATGTCCGGCACGTCGCAGACCAGCGTACGGGCCGCCGCGTCCTGCGTGCCGGGCAGTGCCGCGCCGCCGTACATGATCTGGATCGCGCCGAACCACTCCCCGTTCGGCAGAACGGCATCCAGCGCCGTATCGCCGGTGACGGTGAGCTTGCCCTCCGTGCGGTCGCTGCCGTCAGAGGCGGTAAAGGTATAGTCGCCCGCCACCACCCGCAGCGTGCCGGAGGTGGTGGATGTCACGTTGCCGTAGCTGTCCGTCAGCGTCAGCCGTGCGCCGGGTACGGCGGCTTCCCCCCGCGTGATGGCGGCGGTAACGGTGTACTGCGGGCCGTTGAGAATGGCCTCGTACGCCGCGATGCTCGCCTCCAGCGCGGTGCAGGCGGCAGCCCATCCGCTGCTGCGCAGGGCGGCGAGACCGTCTGCGTAGGCATCAGCGGCGGGCTTATAGTGCAGAACGTTGTTGGTCATGGCGCGGCAGCGTCCCATCAGGGCCGCCAGCCGGGTCTGGGCATCGTCATACGCGCCGGTATACTCGGAAAAGACGATGGCGGTCTTCACCTCGGACGCCGGAGCGTCCAGCGCGTATGCGCCGCCATCGTAGAAGACGGTGTAGTTGCCCGCCTGTCCATCGATCGCCGAGACAAAGCCGCCGGACAGCTCGAAGGCATAGCCGCTGTCCCGCAGCGCCTGCCAAACCGTCTGTCCCGCCGCATAGGAGATCTCCACCGGCTCGATCAGCGTCCGCTCGGCGGTGGAGGCGGTGAGATAGAACGTGCCGCCGTCCGGCGCGGCATACGCCGGCGTCAGGCAGGTCAGCGCCAGCACCAACGCCAGCAGCAGTGAGAACATACGTTTCTTCATAAAAAGAACCTCCTGTTGAAATGCACGGGGATCGTTCTCTGCGCTTTCACTGGGGAAGCGCACAGAACGATGCCCGTCAAAACGACAGCTTCCGCTGTCTCCCCCGCCGCACAGCGGGGGGAGACAGCGGATATGCTGTTTTTGCGTTTACTTGGCGACGGCGCTCTTGCCGGTGCCGTCATAGGAGGGGCT